>Ga0210057_1004834_pt1 | contig 17627 bp, 13 predicted proteins | sample CryGeyCG2114_010_2_FD_183968 | JGI IMG/M metagenome (GOLD analysis project Ga0210057, IMG submission 183968) | Groundwater microbial communities from aquifer - Crystal Geyser CG10_big_fil_rev_8/21/14_0.10 (SPAdes) (version 2) | ecosystem: Environmental > Aquatic > Deep subsurface > Groundwater ...
AAAGAAGTTAAAGAATCATGGTAATGCTTTAAGAGAATTAAAGAAAAGGATCGCTCTTTAAAATTAAATAAGAAAGTGGTGCTGGGCAACATCACCAACAAGTCAGATGTTGGCAATTACCAGTACACCAACAACAATCCTTACCAAGCCACCAACATTGCCGGTGTGACCGGAACTTACGATGCCAACGGCAATCTGACCCATGCCTACACCAGCACCATGGTCTATGACTTTAACGATAGAATGACCAAAGTAACCGTAGGCAGTACTGTGGCTGATTATTACTACGACCATTCCAAGACCAGGATTGCCAAGTATAACCCTGCAACCGGAGCATTTAAATTATACCCCAATCAATACTACGAATACTTGAGTACCGGCACCAAAGATAGATACCTGTTCTTGGGCAATCAAAGACTGGGAGTAACGGAAAGGGTCGGCACTTCTACCCCGGAGTTGTTCCTTAATTTCTCCGATCATCTTAATTCTTCGTCAGTAACAACAGACTCTCAAGGCAATGTTACGAATCTGATAGATTATTATCCTTATGGAACTGACCGGGTCAATGTTAAGGTGAGCAGTTTTAGCCCGACATATAAGTTCACTGATCAGGAGAACGACCCCGAGTCCGGGCTGATGTATTACGATGCACGTTACTATAATCCAACGATTGGAAAATTCACCCAAGCTGATTTAGCAGCATTTTACATGCCGAAAATTAATGACCCCCAGCAATTAAATTATTACAGTTATGGCAGAAACAATCCGATTCGTTATCAAGACCCTACAGGAAACACTATAATTGAGACCAATGATCAAGGAAGAATCATGATGACGATAGAAAGTGGTGATACACTTTCTCAAATAGCCAAAGGGTTTAATATAAGTTACCAAACGCTTGCAGATCAATTGGGCATTAAAGATCCTAATAAGATAAATGTTGGCGATGCTTATGATATTACCAATGTTACTGATGGTAATGGGGTTAATATTATTGGCCTTGGATCAGTTTTTATTGATCTAGAGGGTAATTATTCTGTAAGAGTAGATTCACCAAGAGCTGGCATTACTGATAAATTTAATGCTCATCTTTATAAAAACGGAAAGCAACTCAAGGAATATTCACAGGATATGTATGGAAATGCAAGGGAAGGTAAGAAAAGTTTTGGTGATAAGATAAATAAACAATTAGAAGATAATAAGAAATGGAATCAAAAACGTGAGCTTCAAGACAGGTGGGATAGAGATCATAAAAATGATCGAAACGATAAAAGCGGAAGTTTAGGATCTTCAAGCGGTAACCAAGGCGTTGCTCCTGGCGTGAATCCCAACACTTTATTTTTTTTGCCAGTTCCTTTTGTTGCGCCCATGCCGAGTTTTATTTTCGGCCCTATATTTACACCCGTACCATCGCTTTTAATCTTATAATTAAATCATAACAACAATATGACTTTAATCTGTGAAAGGCAATTAAGAACAAAAAATTTGGAATGGTTTTATATTATAGATGTTAGGGAAGGTTTAGATGTTAGAATTATATTTAATAACAAAGACCGTTCAAGTAATTTTTCTGAAGATAAGGAGTTGGAGAAATTAAAGAAACTCGACCCTGATCTAGGCATTGAGTATATGAAGGTTCATCTTTTTACAAAAGATCTTATTTCTTATGAAAAGTATAAGAATGAAATTATTAATATAATTACGGGCTTGTTACATCATTTTACAGGTACGTGGTGGCTTTTTGTTCATAAAGTTGATGATACAGACAAGGCTTCAGAAGATTATCTATGTAAATGGGGTCTTGAAAAAAATAACTTAATTGTTGTAGGCAATAATATTTACAAAAACTTAAATCAGGACTAATTGATAAGAGAACGACCCCGAGTCCGGGCTGATGTACTATGACGCGAGGTATTATAACCAGAGCTAAATCATTTTTATTAGCGACGTAGAGCGAGAGAAGCGAAAAAGATTACTTTTTCGCTTCCGAGCCGAGGAGCTAATATAGGTTAATACCACGTGGCTTGCCACGTGAAATATTCTATTTAGGAATCCCATTGCCCTGCGCCTTGGCGCAGGGGCATATATTGCTATTTTTGGCTAATTTTAGTAAAATTTAATTATGCAATAAACCATTATTAGCTATAAATTTATGTCAAACGAAAATTCCACCGCAACATCGGCAACATCAATCGGAACTAAGTTAGTGGCCGTTATAGCTTTAACCATATTTCTGACATTTTTATCTTTTCCAATAATCCTGTTAATTCATGAGCGGGAAAAAATCAGGGAGGAGGCCATCAACGAAGTGAGCTCAAAGTGGGGCAGTCAGCAAACTATCGCCGGCCCTATTTTATCCGTCCCTTATACCGAGCAAAATGTTGAGCCAAACAGCAATATCATCAAATATGCTCATTTTTTACCGGCCAGTTTGAACATTGAGGGCAAAATAGATCCGCAGTTAAGAAGACGGGGCATTTATGAAGTGGTGGTTTATAACGCTAAGTTAAAAGTTAATGGCGAGTTTTCTTTGCCGGATTTTACGGGTTTGGCGATGGTTGATAAAAACATTTTTTGGGACGATGCTTTTATATCTTTAGGCATTTCAGATTTAAGCGGCATTCAAGAACCAATTAAAGTCCAATGGAATGGCCAGGAATCGCTGTTTGTTCCGGGAATAAGAAATTCTGATAATTATAATTCCGGCATCAGCGCCAAGGCGGTCGTTAACCGGTTGGCCCCAAGCAGCCGCTACCCCTTCAGCTTTGATTTGAATTTAAACGGCAGCAGATTGCTGAATTTTATACCGGCGGGCAAAGAAACAAAGGTTAAACTTGACTCCGGCTGGGCCAGTCCAAGTTTTAACGGCGCATTTTTACCGGATAACCATAACCTTAATGATCAAGGGTTTGCCGTTGATTGGAAAATTTTGGATTTAAACAGAAACTTGCCTCAAAGTTGGCTGGGCGAAGCCAAAGAAAAAATAAATGATTCTGCTTTTGGCGTTGAACTGCTTATTCCCGTAGATCAATACCAAAAATCCATGCGGACCATAAAATACGCCATCTTATTGATCGGTTTGACTTTCTTGGTGTTTTTCTTTGTTGAGGCCTTTAATAAACGGCGTATTCATCCGGTTCAATATCTGTTGGTCGGGGCCGCCCTTTGTATATTTTATCTGTTGCTTCTGTCAATTTCTGAACATTTGAATTTTGACTGGGCTTATATTATTTCCGGCCTAGCGACAATTTTGCTGATCACTATTTATTCAAAACATATTTTTAAGAACATAAAGCTAAGCTTGCTGCAGGGGCTGATTTTAGCTTTGTTATATACTTTCGTTTACATCATAATCCAGTCCGAAGATTACGCCTTGCTCATGGGCAGCATCGGCATTTTTGTTGTTCTGGCCGCCGTCATGTTTATTTCCAGAAAGATTAATTGGTATGGCGCCGGGCATAAGTCAAACGGCAGTTAAAATAATGGCACAGTATTGTCATACAGGATTTGCCTAAGCGTTTGACTAAATTTTCGCTTAGTGTAAAGTAAAATTATTATTACCTTAATTATAAAACCATGAAAAAAATTTTTATCAAGCTGGTAACGATTAGTTTGTTTCTCGCGCCGCTCTATGGCTATGCCGCCACTCCTTTAAGTCAGCAGTTAAAGGGCCGGATCCTTTTGCAAGTGGAGTCGCATGGCGAGGCCTGGTATGTCAGCCCGGATGATGGCAACCGGATTTATCTTAAAGACGGCGCAACCGCTTACGGTTTGATGAGGAATGTGGGCTTAGGTATCACCGATGCTGATTTAAAAAAGATACCGGTGGGAGTAGAAAAGAGATTTCCGGATACGGATACGGACAAGGACGGTTTATCCGACAATTTGGAAGAGGGCTTAAAGTCCGATTCCAACAAATGGGATAGCGATGGTGACGGGGTTGATGACGGCAGCGAAGTTTTGGTAAAAAACACCGATCCCTTAAACGCCGGAAAAATGTACTACGATTATTCTCTGGTCAATAAGTTAAAAGGAAAAATTTTACTACAGGTGCAGTCACGCGGCGAGGCTTGGTATGTCCATCCGGTTGATGGCAAGCGCTATTATATGAAGAACGGCGATGCCGCTTATCAAATTATGAGGTTTTTAAGTTTAGGTATAACTAATTCCAATCTAGACATCATACCCATTGGTCAAACCAGCCAGCAGCCGACGGAAGATAATGCCGTGGCGCCTGAATCATCGGAATCAGAAACACCGTCTGCCCCTTCAGTTGAGGTGCCTCTGACCAATGCGGCCATCATTCAAAAAGTTAAACCAGCGGTGGTTTATCTGGAAACGGCTGAAGCTACCGGTACCGGTTTTATCGTAGAGTCTGACGGCTATATTTTAACCAATGCCCATGTGGTTGAGGGCTTGTCTGCCGCCACCGTAAAATTGCACGATAACAGCTCTTACCCGGCGCAAGTTGTCAGCCGCAATGAAATTAAAGATTTGGCGCTGTTAAAAATATCAGCCGCCGGCCTGACGCCCGTGGTTTTGGGTGATTCCGCCGCAGTCAAACAAGGCGATAAGGTTTTTTCTTTTGGTTATCCATTCGGCATAGAAGGTGAGGTAAGTTTTAAAGACGGCACCATCTCCCGCACCAATACTATTGATGACATTGTCTATTTTGAAACCTCCGTGGATATTCACCCAGGCAATAGCGGCGGCCCGTTGGTTGACCAGTATGGTAAAGTCATCGGCGTCAATACTTATCTTTATGGATATACAATCAACGGCGTACCCATAGGCGAGACAATCAAATATGCCTTACCGATTGACACCGCCAAAGAAGTATTGCCCGATTTAAAGAACGGCGTTTCCGTCTATTCAGAAGCCGATGAGCAGGTCACGGTGGAATTAGTCCCGCACGATTTTAACTCACAGTTGGTCGCAATAGGTACGCAAAATGTATTGATGATGGAGCTCAAGTTTACCTCTACTTACGATACGCCCGTAAATATCACCGGATTAACGTTAAAAGTTAATGGTATTTTTGACGGTACCGAAATTGACAACTGTACGCTTAGTAAAGGTAATACAACACTTGCTGACAGTAATATTAGTGAAAACAATAAATTGATTTTCTATAATATTCCTTTGGAGGTCCCGGCCAACTCCAGTAAAGAAATCAGTGTTTTAGTTGACTATATTTATGACGAAACAGCTTATTTACACACTATTTATTTGACCATTGATAGCGCTGCCAGTGTTGTTACGGATGCGGTTGTAACAGGTGATTTCCCTCTGGAAAGCAGAACCATTACGCTGTTATGGTGATACCGATTTTCGCATCTAGAAATTGATTTTCAGGGTCGTTAAGCTATAGCTTATTCGGCCATTTGAATTTATCCAAGATCCACGCGCCTGACCGGATCAGGTTCAGAAAAACCATGGCCGCGGAGTTTGCGGAGAGGGATTAGTTTTATGACACGGATTTTAACCCAACTTTTGAGCCACGGCACATTAATCCTTCCTTCAGATATTAGTTTTTGACTAATTCTGCCAACCTAATCAAAAAACGTGCCAAAAAAAGAAGGGCTCGCAGAAATTTTTCTTTGAGCCCGGGAGTTATTTGCCGACTAAATCGTCGGTATTTGTAGAACTTGATAAAGCTTTCGTGGTAAAAACATGGCGATTGTTTTGAACCCTTTACCAAACGGCGTAAGCTGGACAATGAACGTAGCCGCAACAATGACGTGAGCGCGTTCATTGATCAAGAAGAGTTGGACGAGCAAACGACGCACTGCTTCTGTGGCCACTGCCGAGGTAAGCCCGGCGAGTAAGGCAACGGCCCAAAGGACACGGGCATCACTTAGATAAGGTTTCGTGACCAACGCCATTAGCGCAGTAACGACAACCGTTGTTCCAAAACAGAGCCAGTGTCCGGTCTTCGTCGAGACATAGTAAATAGCTTTGACCGCGCCGATTATGGCTGAAATTGGCGCAATCACGATAAATATGAATGCCGCCCCGATTCCGGTAAACCAGATTAACATTGCACCTAGATAGAAAAACATACTGATCTCGACCAAAAAAATTTTGGCCAAAACCCTTATGAAGAATTGGAAAGGCCTGCTTATGATGGCCCATCTTGATTTAGACGACCCCCACATTTTCAGAATCGTTTCCTGATTTTCACCGACCAAGTATAATACTACTGAAAATGCTGCTCCTATCATCATTAAGCCGGAAATGAGTATAAGTATTTTGATTATCTCTATAGGAAGAGCTATGGCATAGAGATAATTAATCACTTGAGATGCTACTACTTCGGATACAAAAGAATTCAAAATTGAGTACGTCAGTAGAGCGAGTATGCCGACTGCCAGTGCTCGATTCAGCGGGCGCGCCCCCAAGCATTTGACCAGCGCTATTGGCCGGCTTAAGAACCAGACTGCCAAGAGTTTCGCTTTGTGACCTATGTTGTGACCTATGTTTTGTGTCACTACAAAGGTTGTAAAATCCCCCAATGTTTCATAAGTTCTGTCTATCCCACGACGGAATGAGTTTGCTGAAAATTGGTAAATCTCTTGATGCCACCAGCCGATAACTACTCCGATGAAACAGCCAAATGGCAGGGCAATTGGGTGCAGGTATCCAACGGCAAGAATGCCGAGAATGCCGCCCAAGAACGCACCGATAAAATTACGTTGTGAGACGGTTCTTCTGCTCATTATTTTTACCTCTTTTTTGGGTGTTAATGTGCTTTGTTCTATTACTATTCTAAACTAGCAGGCGAGCTGGTTTATGTCAATCTGATGTTTTAACTTTATCATAAAAAGAAGTTAGAATTTACTTACTTTTGATAATACTATAAAGTAAGAATGTAAGAAAGTATTACTTAATGATTATCTTTAAAATTATGACTACTATCACCAAAGCCACCACCAAGGGCCAAATCACCCTGCCGGCTAAATGGCGGAGAAATTTTTCAACCGACCGGTTCATCATCGTTGAAAAAGAGGGCTATATAGAAATCAGACCGCTGGATTTGGAAAAACTCAATCAGGAATATACGGTGTTTGACGCCCTGCGCGATAACAGCGGCCGCGGCATTAAAGCCAGGGATCTAACCAAGATCTTAAAGAAAATTAATGGATAGGATTGAGAAATTGTTTCAAAGAATAAGCCAGTCGGACCGTCAAAGGCTGTTGAATTTAATTCAGCAATTAGTTGCCGCTAAATTAAAGAATATGAATATCCGCAAAGTAAAAAACACCGATTTTTTCCGGTTAAAGTCAGACCGCTACAGAATAATTTTTCACCGACAAGACAAAGAAATTATCATTGATTCAATCAAGTTGAGGAGCGAGGATACCTATAAAAATTTATAAATTATATCAGGTATATCAGGGCCAATCATTCATGGGAATGCGGCCCTTTTAGTTTGCCAAGCAGAGCCGAATGCAGTGGATCCTAACCCACTATTGACTAAATTTTTAATCGGTATAAAGTGAATTTACTAATTACTTAAAATATCTATTATGAAAAAGATTATTTTTAGTCTCATCGTTTTTTCTCTGATCTGGTTGCCCGGTCTTTTTTTGGGGCAAACGGCGCAAGCCGCCCCAATTCAGGACTATGACCAGGTCTTGCCCACCGTTAAGCTGGATGCCTATAAGCTTGCCCGCAATGGCGACCTGTATCTGGCTCTTTCCGGTTCAGCCACCATCATCAGCCCCGAAGGGCATTTATTGACCAACAGTCACGTGGTATTAGACGAGCGCGACGATCCCTATGATGTTTTTGCCGTCTGTTTGAGCTTTAATGAAAACGAAGAGCCGCGTTGCGACTACAGCGCCTCTTTGCTCGGTTATGATCAGAATTTGGATGCGGCTTTGCTTAAACTGGCCAAAATCAACGGTCGCGGCGGCGTTCTGCCCCTATTGCCTTATTTGGACGCCGGTTATCAGGGCGAAGTGGCTATTGGTCAGCCCCTGACCATTTTGGGCTATTCCGATATCGGCGGCAAAACCTTAACCAGCACCAAGGGGCAGGTCAGCGGCTGGGAAGAGTATAACGGCCTTAATTATATTAAAACCGACACCGACATCTCCGGCGGCAATTCCGGCGGCACCGCTCTGGATGAAAATGGCAATTTTATCGGCGTACCGACCTACTTAATTTCTTCCTACGAAAATTTGGGCTATGTTTTAAACATTCAGGACGCTCAGCAGTTTATTGCTCAATACTGGTCAGCCACGCCGCCGGTCAATGCGGCGGCCGAAGAGTTGCTTCGGGCCAAACTTAATCTGTTAAACCAGACCAAAGACAGCCATCACTACCAGCATCCATACTATCCCAGATTTTCCTTAACGGCCGGCGCTGACTGGCAATGGGAAGAAATAGAACGCAGCAGCGTCAGTCTGCTGTGGCAGTCAGGCGAGGGCGATAAAAACATCAATATCAACATTGAAGTTGTGCCTTACAAAGTTACGGACGAGCACCTGACCGAGATTTTAAGACTGGCCGGTCTTTACCAGGACTACTTATCCAATTATCAGCAAACAGAGGTGATGTTCGCCGGCAGCCCGGCCACTTTAATTACCTTTAATTCACCCGACCAAAAACATTTTGCCTATTTTATTCCTTATGGTGCCAGCATCATCACCATCAGTTATGCCGCTGATTTAGACAAGCTGGCTGAAGATCTCCGGGCCTTTGATCAGGTGGTGGCCACTTTTACTTTTATTGATCAGCCCATTGACCAGCCGCCGGTACTAGCTTCTTTGGTCAGGAGCGATCCGGCCTTTAGCATCGGCCGGTCCGGCCCGTGGTTTATTCAAAATAACCAAAAGCCATATTTGGCGGATACCATGGCCTACTGGTTTAATTCGGCGGCCGACTTTGGCCAAATGTCCATTTCTTATTACGAAATGAGCGAAGACGACAAGCTGTTGAGCAATGAGCAAATGTCGGACCAGCTGTCTTTGAGCTTGCAAAACGAAAAGATCATCAACACCAACCCCTTAGTCATAGTGGATGGTTTGCCCGGCTGGTCAATCACTTACATTACCGAAGGCCGTGAGGCGGAGCAGCTAGAAAAGGTCAGCCGCGTCTATTTAAGGGCGGGCGACTATCTTTATGAGATTGTTTACGAAGACCTGGTAGACAGCTATGACCAGAATCTGGAGCATTTTAAAACTATACTCAAGAGCTTTAAGAACAATAATCCCCTGGCGCCGGTTGCAGGCAAGGGTGAATATCAATTGGGTTCATTAGATTATTTATTCAGCGACATCACCTATCACCGTTTTGAACAGGCCATAACCAGTCTGGCCAATCAGGGCGTGGTTTTGGGCTACGCTGACAACTCTTTTAGGCCGGAGAAAAAGATCACCGCCGGCGAGGCCAGGCAGTATCTTAAGAACTCTTTTGCCCAAAGCAAACGGTCGGAGACAGACCAGCTGGCCGCCAACTTTTTAAGCGGCGATCAGGTGTTTTTAGCCGACGGCCTTAAGGCGATGTTTGATTCCTACCGCCTGAACATTTGGCAAGACACATTCGGCGATGCGCCAGCCGGGAAACCGTATCTGGATAAGGGTTTGTCCATCGGCCTGTTGCCTATAGATTTATTAGACCTCCAGCACCCTTTAACCAGAGCCGAGTTTGCCTATTTGCTGAATTCTTTGCTGGACAGCTTTGAGGTTCTATAAAAATAAGACAATAAAAAAATAAGGCCCCCCTGCAAAGCAAGGGAGCCGTGACGAACACTCTATAACGTTGGTGATTTATAGGTATTCGTTCGCAGTGGTGTTGAATGGGTTCGGGTATAGCGCCGTGGTCGTGGTCGGGCGTGGAGCTAACCCGCTGTCTCCTCCCCCCGGAGCGGCAAAATCAAGCGTAGGGGGAGAATGTGTCATCGAACAGATTGAAACATGCATTTTCTTCTCCTTTTCGTTCGGTTTGAGAGAGTTATTGCTCTAACTTCTAAAAAAGAAAAAATGCTTGCCTTTCACCAAGCGTTAAGCGGTTTGATGGTAGCTCCATAGGCGGATCCTATGGCTGCAACTAATGTTCTATTATGGTTTGATTTTAACAAATTATTATTAGAAAGTCCAAGGTTTTTTGGGAAAACTTGAGATATCTTAGTAACAATTTATCCACATTGACATTATTTTCTAGTGAAGTAGAGTTATTAATATACAGGGTCAATCATTGAATTTTCAATGGCTGGCCCTTTTGTTATTTAACAGTCATTAAATACTCAAAAAGCAATTATGGGACAAGAAACAATCCAGCCCCGCTACGCGGAGCGTGGCCGGGGATACAAATTCCAAGATACAAGCAATAATCAAATTCCAAAAAATCAAATTTCAAACCGCAAAATATTTGATTTGGAGGCAAGAACACTAAAATTCAGCAAACTGGTCTTAGGGTTTTTGTCCACACTGCCTAAAACCCAAAACAACTTTAAATTATCAGATCAATTAATTAGATCAGCCACTTCAATTGGCGCTAATTATATTGAAGCAAATGATTCCCTCGGTAAGAAAGATTTTCTAATGAGATTAAAAGTATCACGCAAAGAAGCAAAGGAAACCATCTATTGGTTACACATTTTATTGGAAGTTAATCACAGTTCATCAGATAAAATAGTATTATTGATTAAAGAAGCTCAAGAGTTAAAAAGTATTTTATCAAAGATTATTATTAATTCAAGGTAGTTTGTTATTTGAAATTTGAAGATTGGGATTTGTTTGTATCTTGTTGGTTGTTTCTTGTATTTTATTATTAATATAGTTTTATGAGAAAAGCGATTATCATTATTATTTTCGGTTCCTTGTTAATTTCCAATTCAGCGCTGGCCTTTAATCCCAGTTATCGTTTCAACGATCAGGAAAAGGATTTTGAATCGGGTCTGTATTACTTTGATGCCCGGGAGTATAATCCGGTTATTGGCAAGTTTCTTCAGCCGGATCCGCTGAGCATGGCGCCGTCAGAAGAATATCTAATGGATCCCCAGCAACTGAATCAATATTCGTACGGGCGCAACAACCCTTTGCGATTTGTTGACCTGACAGGCGAGCAGGTTTCAGAGTATCAGCCGTATAAACCAAAAGGAGCGACCTTTCAGAAAGGCGAGGCAATGGGAGAATATCGTGGCGTAAAGTTATTCAGCGCGGGCGCGCAAACCGGGAGCGGCAATCATCCATATCAGTGCACCGGGGCAGTGAAAAGCTTTATTAAAACACAGTATGGCCTGGATTTATCTTACACTGGCAACGCCATTGCTTACGCCGATCAATCTAGGATCAACGAACAATTTCACAAGAATAATCCAAATGACCAGGGTCAATTCAATGTCTACCAAAATAACAGCCGGGTTATGCCTCAAGAAGACGACATAATTACTTGGTCGGGCGGCCGCTGGGGTCATGTCGGAATAATCGCCGAAGTTACCTTTGACGATACATCGGGAACAGGTTATGTTTATACCATAGAGCAAAACGTTCGGGGCGACGGGCTGCATTATCAGACCTTAACCCGCGGTTTCGATGAACAGGGAAACGCTGTCTACACAGTGGGCAGTCGCTTGAGAGGGTATCGGGTGCAGGGCTGGACGCGCTACCAAAACCAAGATTTACCGGATCCGGAAGAATATACAAGTACGCCATATACACCCGCGCCAACTACCATTAAAAATAATCAATAAATTACCTTATGAAAGCAATAATCGTATTAACTCTGACCGGGCTCCTGGTTATACTTTCGGGCTGTGTCCAGGAAGATAAAGTCAAGAACCTGGCAAAAGAAAATATTATTAATCAACAGAAATCTGATTGGGTGACCTACCGAAACGATCAGCTGGGCTTTGAGATTAAGTACCCTAAAGTAGTCCAGCAGCCTAAAGGTGTTTGTCAGCCGGGGCCAGGCGGTAATAACATTGATTATGGTTTGGTTCCAGTAAAAATATTCGAAGATGGAAATATTGTCTACATCTCGACTGAATATCATTATGTATTATCCAGTCAAAATCAGTGCGAAAAGGTGAATAATACGTTGTTTTTCTTAAAGAACATTGAAGATTCAGATTATTACCCTTTCCCCACCTGGCGATTGGTTTTTAAGGAGGTTAACAGTGATGAAGAATTAGATCAATTTGTAAAAGAATTTTATGGCAGTAAATGCAGTCTTGGCGATAAAACTCCCGCTTCACAAAGTGGTGTTTACGATGTCACTACCAAATACGACGGGAAGCAATTGGGCGAATCAGATTGTTTTATAAATTATATGGCTGAATTTAAATACTTCCCCCAGAAAAAAAAGGCGATTGCCTGGGAAATCGGTCAGGAGTCGGTATTTTGGGTCAATACTGAAGATAACTTGAGTTTTGATGAGGAAATAATAGACAGTTTCAGATTTCTGGATTAAAAGATCGGATGTTCAAATCATATCGGATTCACGCTACACGCTACACGATAACTAACCACGGACCTCAAAATTCTAGATTTATAATTCACAATTAATTTATAGCATTATGAAAAGCGAAAAAATGATGGCGTTTTTTATTATCTTCTGTCTACTGGTTAATTGGTTGTCAGCGTCTTTGATTAACGCTCAAGAGGTCCCGCCAATAATTTTTACCGAAATTATGTACGATCTGGAGGGGGCAGATAGCGGCGGGGAGTGGGTGGAAGTTTACAACCGCGGCAGCCAGACCGTGGAAATTATCGGCGGCACCGGCGCGGGCAGCTGGCGTTTTAGCGACGGCTCCAATCATACTTTGAATTTAGTTCAGGGCGACTTACTGGTGGAGCCGGCCGAAGCCGTGGTCTTAACAGCCGATGCCGCGGTTTTTTTAGAGCAGCACCCGGGCTTTGCCGGCACCGTCATTGATACCGTAATGAGTTTGGGCAACACCGGCGAAACTATTGCTTTAAGCAACGACGCCGGCCAGACGTTTTTTGTCCAGATGACTTATCAGTCATCGTGGGGCGGCAACGGCAACGGTTATAGTCTGGAAAAAATAGATTTGGCAGGCGGCGACGAATCAGCCAACTGGCAGCAGTCAGCCGCTCTTGGCGGAACGCCGGGCCAGGTCAGTCAGAACGAACCGCCGCAGCCGCAGGAAGATCAGCCGCCGATGGCCGAGGCCGGTCTTGATCAAGTAGTGTCCATCAACACCGAAGTTTTATTTGACGGTAGCAACTCATTTGATCCGGATGGCGATGAACTTAATTATAGCTGGGATCTGGGCGACGGCGAAATTGCTAGCGGCACTTTAGTTAGCCATAGTTACAGCGTTGCCGAAAGCTATACCGTTACTTTAACGGTGACCGATGGTCAGTTAACTGATCAGGACAGTTTGATTATTGAGGTAATAGATAGCGAGCCGGAACCTGGCCCTAATTCCGACAATGGCGGAGGTGGCGGGTCCCAGCCCGCTGGCTATGCCGCGGAAGTAATTATCAACGAATTTTTGCCCAACCCTCAAGGTAGCGACGACGGCGAATTTATTGAACTCTTTAACAAAAGCTACGAAGCGGCGGACTTGGTTGGCTGGCAGCTACAGGACAATTCCTCCCGGGTTTATACCATTGCTGAAGATGATTTTTCTTCAACCGAAGTCGCCCCCGGCGGTTATTTTGTCATTACCCGCGACATTTCCGGCATTGCCTTAAACAATACCGGCGGCGATAAAGTCATTCTGTACCGACCCGACGGCTATCAGGTGGATATGGAAGAGTACGAGATTGCGGCAATGGAAGGCCGGTCACTGGCCCGTAAACCGGATGGCTGGGCCTGGACCAGCGAAGTTACTCCGGGCGCGGCCAATTCCTTTATTGCTAATCAGCCGCCCGAGGCCAAGTTTAATGTCAGTCAGGGAAAGCATTATATTGATGACGAAGCGGAATTTGACGGCTCATTGTCCTCTGATCCGGATGGTGACAACATTACCTATCATTGGGATTTTGGCGACCAATCATCGGGCGACGAAGCCAAAGAAAATCATGTTTACGAAACGGCCGGCAGCTATAATGTGGTACTGACCGTGACCGATACCCAAGGACTGGTTGACTCCTCCACTAAACAGTTGACCATTAACCCGGCGCCGGTTGAAGTTACTATTGAACCATCAGCCAGCTCAACAGCCGTAATTATGGCAGGATACAACGGCCTGCTCATCAGCGAGTTTTTGCCCAACCCTCAAGGCAGCGATGAAGCCGAGTGGATTGAACTATTTAATAATTCGGCGGAAGCTTTGGATTTATCCAATCTGTTTTTGGACGATGCCGAAGGCGGCAGCCGGCCATTCAGTTTGAGCGGCCAGATAATAAATCCGTCCGAGTATTTGCTGGTGAGCCGCGCCGATTCCAAGATCGCCCTTAATAATTCAGCCGACAGCGTGCGTTTAATAACACCGGCCGGACCAATCATCCAAGAAGTAATTTACGAGAAAAGCCAGGAAGCCAGATCGTATTGCTTTAGCGAACTGTTGAACGACTGGCTGTGGTGCGAGGAGCCAACGCCCGGCCAGGCAAACCTATTGCCCAATCTGGAGGAGCTGGTTATGTCAAGTTCAGCCGAAGTTACGCCAACTTATCAATTGGCCGAAGTTAAAGAGCTGGCCAAAGGATCCGCCGTAGTAACCTGGGGCATGGTAACGGCGGCGCCCGGCGCGCTGGGCCAGAGAGTTTTTTATCTGGCGGAGGCGGATCTAGCCAACCAACAGGTAACTCTTTCTTCGGGCATGGAAATCTATTCGTCCAGTGTCCAGTTTCCGGAAGTTAACCCGGGCGATGTGGTGGAGCTGTCCGGCAAAGTTTCCGAAGTCCAGGGTAAAAAAAGAATCAATCTGCAAAAAGACAGTCAGTTTAATCTCATTGACCGTTGGGAATTGCCGATGCCGGAAATGGTGGCTACCGGCGAAGCCACCGAAGATTTAATCGGTTCGCTTATTACTATGAGCGGTACCTTGCTGGAAAAGAAAGGCGATAATTATTATTTGGATGACGGCAGCGGCGAAATCAAGGTTTATTTAAAAAAAACCGCAGGCATCCCCAAGCCCGAGGTTGAGGTCGGTTACATTATGAATGTTACCGGCATTCTGGATTCTACAACGGCTGGTTACCGTTTGCTGCCCAGGTCGGCTGATGATGTCAGCGTCGGTCAGATTTTGGGCGCCACCGCAGAGCTGGCCCTGTCCGATGAAGTCATTAATGTTGCGCCCGGTCAGGAGCACAAGAAAGTCACCAGTTATTTACTGTTTGGCGCCGGCGGCGCCATGGTTATCATCGTAAGTTTAATAATTAAATATCGCTTCAGGAAAATTTTCAATCAATAAGATTGGGCGCTTAAGCGCGCAAAATAAAACCAACCCTCCGGCATCCGTACTGGGTGCCAGAGGGTGGTTATAAAAAGGGAGTACTTTCTTCCAAATCACCCCAAGCTAGGGGCATTATTTCATTGGAAACAAGTACTGTTTCTATGGTAATGAAAAATTTATCCACTGTCAATCAATAGGTTATCCACATGATTATAAACATTGATATCTATTATAATTAAGGTTGATGATTGACTTTTTCACTATTTTGCCTTACTTATTAGTACATGGGTAATTTAGTGCCGCGGTGGCGGAATTCCTGCCTGCCGGCAGGCAAAGGGGTATACCTGCCCGCCGAACTTGCCCAATTTTACCTTAAAAAATAGTTTTAAAAATTGCCGGGATGGTGAAACTGGTATACACGCATGGTTTAGGACCATGTGCCGGAAGGCGTGGAGGTTCGAGTCCTCTTCCCGGCACCAGAATAGAACTCAACGGTTTTGAAGAAGCCAGAAGGTGGGACGCGCGAAGCGCGTCCCACTGATTTCCCCCCATTTTTCCAAACGAATTCAGAATTTTTGGCGCGCTGGCGCGCACTAATTTTTCGCCAAGAGACAGGTTCGAGCCAAAGATTTCTTTGGCTTTGACCTTTTTGGCAAAAAGGTCATCATCAGAAGCAATTTTGTCCAAGGATTGAGCGTCTTTTATCCATTCTTTCATCGGTTCGAGCCAATCATTCTGCTTGTGTGAAAGAGATGTCATTTCTTCTTGGAGCGACTTCTTTTCAGATAACAATTTTGCTTTGCGATTTCGATAATCTTGTTCGTCAATTACTTGGTCAAGATAACCTGTAAGAAGTCGCTCTAACTTTTGTGAAATGACCGATAGTTTTGTTTCGCTTTCTTTCACACAAGCAGTCAAAGACTGGGCGGAATTTTGAAAATCTTTGTTTGCCATTTTCAATAATTCCTCCGCCCAGTCTTTGGGCAAAGAAACTTTTTGAATTAGGGATGATAACTGGCGATCTAGTATTTCTTGGCGAATGCAAGGTTCGGGACACTTCATATCCTTTCGTTTTTTAGTGCAGTGATAGTAAGTGTAATTGTGAACATTCCCATTTTTCTGCTTCTTCACCTTGTATTCGCCAGTTATCATCATTCCGCATGAAGCACAGGAAATGAGGCCACAATATGGTTGAGGTTCGTTTTGTGGTTTACGCTCTGGCTGACCGCGCTTCTTCAACATTTCCTGTGCTTCATCAAAAAGTTTCTTTGAAATGATTGGCTCGTGTTTACCTTCGTGCAATTCTTTTGCATAGTTAAAAAGTCCGACATAAAACGGATTGGCGAGAATGTAGGCCACTCGTGTCTTGGAGATTCTCTTTCCGGAACGCGTAGATATTCCGTTCTTCGCCAAAAAGTTTGCGATGTCCTCTAACCTTTGACTGCCTTTTACATATCTCTCAAAAGCCAAGCGGATAACGCGAGATTTTTTCTTTTCAACCACTATCGTCTTTGTTCTGCTGTCGTTCAAATATCCCACTGGCGCTTGGCTTGGAAATATCCCCATTCTGACTTTTTGGCGAAGTCCACGCTTCGTGTTCTCGGAAAGAGAATCAACATAGTATTTGCTTTGTACAAAGGCCATAGACAGCGAGAATTTGCCCTGTGGCGTGTTTTCAAACCAGTGGCTAGGGAATTTGAGGCTCACAAGGTTTCCGATGTCGAGGAAGTACACTATCTGTCCGCCGTCCACAGAATTGCGCGCCAGACGATCGGGGTGCCAACTGACAATCCCAGACACTTCACCTTTCTCGATACGCCTCATCATTTCGCCAAAAATGGGACGACCTGGAATTTTCGCAGTACGCTTTTCCACAAACTCCTCTACGATTTCTAACTTTTCATTTTTGGCGAAAGCGCGCAATTCCGTAATTTGCGCATCAATGCTCAAAACTTGCTTATCCTCGACATCGGTTGACTTGCGAGCATACAAAAAGAATTTTTGCATAATATTTTTGGAACAGGAATAGCTACACTGGTGCAGACAATTCAACGTTAATCAAATTGTTACCAATGTAGCTATTCCTGTTGATTAACTAATAATAATTGTCTGCACAGTTAGTATACCAAAAATATTTCCAACGCAAAAATTCTTTTTGTATCAAAGCAAATACTATGTCAAAATTGCTTCTGATTTCGAACCTGCTTCTTGGCGAAAAAACAGTCCGTCCCGCCGAAGGCGGGACTCCGAATTCGTTTGGAAAAATGGGGGGAAATCAGTGGGACGCGCTTCGCGCGTCCCACCTTCTGGC
>Ga0210057_1004835_pt1 | contig 17625 bp, 20 predicted proteins | sample CryGeyCG2114_010_2_FD_183968 | JGI IMG/M metagenome (GOLD analysis project Ga0210057, IMG submission 183968) | Groundwater microbial communities from aquifer - Crystal Geyser CG10_big_fil_rev_8/21/14_0.10 (SPAdes) (version 2) | ecosystem: Environmental > Aquatic > Deep subsurface > Groundwater ...
CAGTGCTAAATCATTAGCCTTAGCCTAAAATAATAAATATTATCATGAAAGCCGTTCATATTATCGCGTTTGCTTTGGTGATTATCGGCGGTCTTAATTGGCTGTTAGTCGCTTTCAATTGGAACGCGGTTGAGTTCATCTCCTTCGGGAGCGATTTTGTCGCTAGAGCGATTTATGTTTTGGTCGGTCTCTCGGCGCTCTACTTGCTCTTCACTCACAAAAAGGCTTGCCGCGAATGCATGGGCCGGTCGTCTCAGTCCCCAATGATGTAACATTGGTTGCATCGGCATTGACTGATGTGCTAGAATAATCCCACCTGGTATATATAAGGTCGGCCTACCAGTTGCATTATTCGTGTTTTTAGCTTTTTTAGTCAGGAATTAACCCTTATATCATAATTATGGACGAGAACCAGAACACCCCAATGCCTGAAGGCACTGAAGAAGAGAAGAAAACGGAAGAAGGCGCCGAGATGCCTGCCCCCGAGGGTGAGGCCGCTCCCGCTCCCAAAGAAGGCCAGGTGATGTAAATTCACTTGCCTTGAACAAAAATCCCCAAGGCAATTGCCGGGGATTTTTGTTATAATTTATTTATGCGAACAATTTTCTCAATCTCGATTTATTCTTGGGTGCTAACCGCTTTAGTGCTGACGGCGATGTTGGTTGGCGGCTTGTCTACCGCGCCCAATTTGGAGTGGTATAGCAACATCATCAAGCCGGCGGTTAATCCGTTGGACTGGGTCTTTGCGCCGGTGTGGGCCTTCCTCTATCTCCTCCTAATTTACGCTGCTTGGCGTCTCGGCCGGTTGGTCGGGGAGAGAGACATTCGATTTTGGTTTGTGATTTATTTGTTCGGACTCAATTTAATTTTAAACGGCATGTGGAGTTACTTGTTTTTTGCCGAGCACTTGCTCGGGGCGGCCTTAATCAACGCGGTTGTTTTGGCGGTTACGGCAATGGCAATCGCTTTCCTCTCTTGGCCGATTGATCGGCGAGTGACTCTAGTCTTTACTTTGTATTCAGCTTGGCTCGCCTTTGCCAACTTTTTGTCTTATCAAATTTGGCTGCTTAATTAATTTTTATGGTTCTCTCAACTCATGCGGTGGTGGGTGGGGCATTGGGGCGATTGCTCCCCGGCGGGCCAGTAGTCGCTCTCTTAGCCGGTTTTGTCAGCCATTTTCTGCTTGACCTTATCCCGCATTGGGATTATCAACTTGATTCGGTAATCAAAACCTCCAAGGACTCACCTTCGGGGTCAGATTCTCAAGGTGAGTCCTTGGGGATAGAGGGGAACCGAGTGCTCTCCGGTCGGTTGTTTTGGCGCGATGTGGCCAAGGTCCTACTTGACCTCGCTCTTGGCGCCTTGGTGGTTTGGTTCTTTTTCTCTGACCCCCAAGCGGTTTTAACCAGCGTGTGGTGGGGCGCCTTTGGCGCTGTTTTGCCCGACGGTCTCCAGTTTTTGTATCTCAAGTTCAAACCGCGCGTTCTTCTTAGACTCCAGCATTTCCATCAATTTGTTCATTCCAATCACGACTTTCGCTCGCGTCCGGTCGCCGGTATTAGTTATCAAGTGTTTATTATTGCGGTTGCTGTTTTAGTTGTTAAAATAATCTTATCATGACTTGGTTTGAAGCTTTAATTTTGGGTTTACTGGAGGGTGTGACCGAGTTCTTGCCGGTTTCCTCCACCGGCCATTTGGTTTTGGTGAGCGCGCTCTTAAAACTTGAGCCGACCAGCTTCCAAACCAGTTTTATTATTGCCATTCAAGCCGGAGCGATTTTGGCGGTGGTGGCGCTTTATGGTCGGCGCTTGCTAACTAATTGGAATTTAACCAAAAGGATTGCCGTCGCTTTTGTGCCAACGGGGATTGTCGGCTTCGCCTTGTATAAGGTTATCAAAACCATTTTTCTGACCCAAACCACTTTGGTGGTGGTGGCTTTGGCCTTGGGCGGCGTTTTGATGATTGTTTTTGAAGCTTGGTATAAGCGCCGACCCGGCGCCAGGCGCGATGTGGCTTCGCTCTCTTATCGCGACGCTTTCTTCCTTGGTTTGGCTCAAGCGGTAAGTGTGGTGCCGGGCGTATCGCGCTCGGGAGCCACTATTTTGGGCGGTTTGGCCCTCGGCCTTTCCCGCCAGGCGGTGGTGGAGTTTACCTTTTTGTTGGCCATTCCCACCATGGTGGCGGCTACCGGTTACGATCTTTATCGCTCGGCCGGGGCCTTCACTCTAGCCGATACCCAAGGGTTCTTAATCGGCTTTGTTTTTTCCTTCCTGTCGGCTTTAGTGGCAATCAAGTGGCTGATGCGTTTTATTGCCAACCATGATTTTACCCTGTTTGGCGCTTATCGGATTGCGGCCGCCATTTTAATGTGGTGGTTATTGCTCGCTTAAACCCCGGTCTGCTATACTGGTGACCATATGTTGGATAATCAATATTTAGGGTCCGATTTTGGTCCCAAAAAGGTGCTCTTATGGTGTTTGGTGATTATGACCTTGGCTTTCGCTTTCGGGGCGATTAGCTATGTCTCCGCTTATCGCAATTCCGTGGCTTACCAAAGTTTCGGCGCGGCCGGCGAGGGCAAAGTGGTGGTGGTACCCGACATTGCCACCTTCAGCTTCGGGGTGATTACCGAGGCCAATAATACCAATGTGGCCGGCATTCAAGAAACCAATACCGAAAAAGTTAATAGCATTCTCAATCAGCTGAAAGAATTGGGAATTAAGGATGAGGATATCGCTACCGAAAATTACACTCTTAATCCGCGTTATCAATTCTGTGGCGCCCGCGCGGAGATTTGTCCGCCGTCCTCGATTGTTGGCTATTCCATTAACCAAACCGTGGCGGTTAAAATCAGAAACTTTGAGCATATCGCCCAAGCGCTCTCAATCGCGGCCGGCTCCGGCGCCACCAATATCTCGCGCCTTCAATTTAATGTCGATGATTTGGAAGCGGTTAAGAATGAGGCTCGTGCCGAAGCAATCAAATCGGCTCAAGTCCAAGCCAAAGCGATTGCCAAGGCGGGCGGCTTCAAACTCGGTCGGATTCTTTCAATCGACGATACGGGCGGATTTGAACCTTATGCCCGGATGGAAAGCGCGGTTATGGGCTTAGGTAGCGATAGTGCCTTTGGCGTGGCTTTACCGCCAGTCATCGAGCCCGGCTCGACGGAAGTGATTGTTCGGATGATGATTCGCTATCAAATTAAATAATCAAATTAACTTAACATACAACAAAATACCGTGTATACCAAAAAGACCAAGATAGTGGCCACTATTGGCCCTGCCAGCGAGGATGCCAAGACTTTGGAAGCGATGATTAAAGCCGGCTTGGATGTGGTTCGACTCAACTTTTCGCATGGGAATTTTGAAGACCATCGACGTAAAGTGGCGCGAACTCGAGCGATTGCCAAGAAATTGGATAAACCGGTGGCGATTTTGCAAGACCTTGGCGGGCCCAAAATCAGGATTGGCGAGTTTACCACCGGCGCGATTAAGCTCAAAGCTGGCCAAAAGTTTGTTTTGACTACTCGGAGAGTGGCGGGGGACGAAGAGATTGTTTCCGTTAATTATCCCAAGTTGCCAAAAGAAGTGAAGCCGGGGATGACAATTTTTTTGGAAGACGGCAAAAAACAATTATTGGTGAAGCGGGTGTCTGGCGACAACATTGAATGTCAGGTAATAATCGGCGGTTGGCTTAAGGGTAAGCGGGGTGTCAATGTACCCGGCGCCTATCTCTCAATCAGTTCTTTGACTCCCAAGGACAAAAAAGATTTGGAATTTGGTTTGGCCGAGCAGGTGGATTATGTGGCGCTCTCGTTTGTCCGGCGGGCGAGTGATATTGCCGAATTGCGGCGAATCTTGGATAAAAAAGATAAATCAATCAAAATTATCGCCAAAATCGAAACCAAAGAAGCAGTGGAGAATATTGATGAAATTTTGGCCGTTGCCGATGGTTTGATGGTGGCGCGGGGTGATTTGGCTATTGAAGTGCCGCCCGAGGATGTGCCGATTATCCAAAAGGATATTATTGAACGGGCCAATGAAGCGGGCAAACCGGTAATTACCGCCACCCAAATGCTTGAGTCAATGACCGATAATCCACTGCCGACGCGCGCCGAAGTCAATGATGTCGCCAACGCCATCTTCGACGGCACAAGCGCGGTGATGCTCTCGGGCGAAAGTGCTCTCGGCCAGTACCCGCTCGCGACAATTGAGATGATGGCGCGGATTGCCCGGCGGTCGGAAGAACACATTGAACATTACGAAATTTTGAAGGAGTCATACTTGGAAGCAAAGGATATTACTGATTCCATTAGTTTTGCCGCGCTCCATACGGCTCACGAGGTGGGAGCGGAAGCGATTGTCGCTTTGAGCAACTCCGGCTTTACCGCTCGGATGATTGCCCGCCATCGACCACATCGACCGGTGACGGTTTTAACACCAAATCGGAAAGTCTATCAACAATTGGCGCTTGCCTTCGGCTGTTATCCAATGATGGTTAATAAAGAGTTTGGCTCGGTACTGGATGCGATTGAACGTTCCAAGCAAATTATCAAACAGACCAATTTGGTCAAAGTGGGTGGCAAAATCGTGATTGTGGCCGGGGTGCCGTTTGGCAAGGTCTCGAGCACCAACCTTTTGGTGGTGCAAAAAATTTAGCCTGTGCTAAACTGGAAGTAATGATCCAGACGGAAATCAAAGCCACCGCCTTGGAATTGACTCCGGCCATTAAAAATTACCTTGAGGCCAAGGTTTTAATGATTGATAAATTCGTTGACTCTTCCGTCGGGGGAGTATTGGCTGACGTGGAATTGGCCAAAACCACCGGGCGTCACCATCTCCGGGGAGATATTTTTAAAGCCGAAATTAATCTTCAGGCCAATGGCAACTTTTATCGCGCCAGTTCCACTAAGGAGGACTTGTATGCCGCGATTGACGAGATGAAGGATGAAATCATCCGCCAAATCACCGAGAAAAAATCCAAAAAGCAAACTTTGTTCAAAAAAGGCGCTCGACGCCTGAAGGGGTTCCTGCGCGGTTGGGGGAGATAAATTTCCCTAGGTTTAACCTAGGGAAGATGGTATATTGATGCCATGTCTCGCAATTATGTTTTTGCCCCGGGGGAATATTACCATATTTATGCGCGGGGTGTTGAAAAACTGGCAGTTTATCGGGAGAAATCAGATTATAAAAACTTTATTGAAAGGTTATATTTATTAAATACCAATAAAGCGGTTAATGTGCGTGATATCAAACATGCCATGACCTCCCTAGGTTTAACCTCGGGAGGTGTATTTGAGTTTGAACGAGATAAGACATTAGTGGATATTGGCGCTTATTGCTTAATGCCAAACCATTTTCATATTTTGGTTCGTGAGAAAAATGAAAACGGCAAGGGAATAAGTCGGTTTATGCAAAAATTGATGACCTCCTATACTATGTATTTCAACAAGAAACATAATCGAACCGGCGCTTTATTTGGTTCTTCTTTTAAGGCCAGGCATGTGACGGATGATAACCATCTAAAATATTTGTTTGCTTATATTCATTTAAATCCAAAAGAAATTATTGATGACGTTAATAGATTGGACAGGTATTATTATTCTAGCTATCAGGATTATCTTAAAATTAAGCGAGTAGAAAATAAAATTATCAACGCGACAGCTTTCCCAGATTATTTTTCTGATGATCTGGAAACAATGGAACAGTGGATTGAGGAATTTATGTCTCCCGAGGTTTAACCTAGGGAAATCTGAATTTGTTAAGAATTAAACCAAGTCCGATAGTTGGCTTCTTTTCGGCCGGCGGGGACGACTCGGTCGATAATCAACTCGTTTGACTCGCTCAAATGAGCTTTTTTGATAATCAAGCGGGTTTGGTTGCCACGTTTAGTGGTGAAGAAGTAAGCGCCCGGAGTGGGAGTGTAAGCTCTGATTTTGGCGAAATTTTTAACTGGCTCATCAGCCAAGTTTATTTCGCCATCTGATTTATTTATCTTTTTAGTGTAAGTGGCTTGTCCGTGATTTTGCGCTTGAGGCGTTAATTTACCGGCTAGCCAATCGGGGAGAATCTTAACTAATAGTTTGGCGCCGACTTGGGCCGTTTCATCGCGCAATTCCTCAAACCACTTTTGATTAATAGTCACAGTTCGAGTGGCGACAATCGGCCCGTGATCCGTTTCTTTGTCTATCTCCATAATCGTGACGCCGGTTTCCGAGTCGTTGCCCGCGATAGCGGTTTGAAGGGGCGAGGGGCCGCGGTAGCGGGGGAGAAGTGAAGGGTGAATGTTTAAAAACTTATTTGGCCACTGGGCCAATAAATCAGCCGGCAAAATTTTGCCATAAGAGGCGACTAGACATAGCTCGTAGCCGGTAGCTTTTAGCTGATGGATAAAATCGGGGTCAGACAATTTTGCTGGTTGTAAAAAAGCGATATTGTTTTGTTGGGCCCAGATTTTAACCGGCGGGGGAGTGAGGGTGAGATGTCGGCCGGCCTGGGTGTCGGGGGTGGTAATAATCATCCTCGGGGTTAAGCCGAGTTTTTTCAGTTCGCTTAAAACTTTGACGGCAAACAAGTCGGTGCCAAAAAAAACAAAATTAATCATGATTTAGGGATGCAATTGACTCGGATCAATCTCTCGTAAATTGTCGGCCTTGTCGGTAAAGAGGACACCGTCTAAATGATCCGTTTCGTGTTGAAAGATTTGCGCCCAGAGGCCGGTGCCATGGCGAGTGAACTTTCGGCCCTGCTCGTTATAAGCGGTGATGGTGACCTTGTCGGCGCGCTTAACCTCGCCATACCACCAGCGAACCGAGAGACAGCCTTCTTCCATAGCCACCTTCCGTTTAGACGTTTTGGTAATTTGCGGATTGATGAAAACCAAATCTGGCGTCGATTGCGACTTGGAGGTCGAACCTCCAAATGGCGGTTCGACCTCCAATAATTTGCCGGTAATGATAAAAATTCGGAGCGATAAGCTGATTTGTGGCGCCGCCAAAGCCACCCCGTCGGCCTCGCGCGCCAAAGCGACGCTCATGGCTTTAAGAATTTTTTGGATTTTGGCGCTCTTAATCTCGGATATTTTGACCGTTTCGGCCCGACCCCTTAAAACCGGATTGTCTTTGGCAACGATTTTGACCATAAGCCGATTATAACATTTTAGCGGGTTAAAACAGGTTATCCGGCTCAACGTCAACCCTGATGGCCGGCGGCAGGTTAATTAGCTGTTTGGCCAGTCTGGAGTCGGGCCAATCGTCCGCCGGTCGCTGAATAATCAGCACTTCCTTGGTCGTCCGTGGTTTGGTGCCCGGCAAAGTGAGCGCCACCGGCTCGTAAGCCTCCAAGTCCGCCGCCGCCGCTTGAATCAATTTAGCCGCTGTCTCGGGTTTGCCTTCGGCCGTTAACTTAATCAAGACGGAGAATGGTGGCCAACCCAACTTCTGCCGTTCGCTGATTTCGTCGCGGTAAAAGTCGAGCAAATTGCCGGCCAAAGCGTAACGGTAAGTTTTTTCCTCCGGTTTGCGAGTCTCGAGGAAAAATCTTTTCGTGGCCAAACTTCTGGTTTTTAGGAGTAGGAGAAACAATTTCTCGCTGATGCGGAAATCGGGTACCGACAGGAGCGAGTCAAGGCCGGCGAGGGCGGCGGTCTCCACCGGTTCGTGGATATAGTTCAAAGCCATTTCGGTGCCCAAGAGGAGACTGCCGGGTTGCCGGAGGAATTTGTTCGCCGTCGCTTGGGCCTCTTTTTTGGTTTTGGTGCTGTCGGAATCGATTTGAAAAAAATTGAGTTCGGGGAAATGTTGTTTCAAAACTTTGGCAATCGTTTCAAGGCCGGCGCCCAGCGTCCGTAAGCGCCAACCGCCACACACTCGGCATTTGTCTTCAGCCGATTCAACCAAACCGCAACGATGACAACGGAAGCTGGCCGTCTCGTTTTTTTCATGCAAGACCAAAGTGGCGTCGCAGGTCGGACAGCTTTTGACGGTGCCGCAATCGTCGCAAATGGTGATTGGCGAGAGCCCCCGCCGGCCGGCAATAATCATCACCCGATCGCCGAACTGGAGCGCCTCGGCCACCCGGTTGATAAATTTGGCCGAGAGTGGCTGCCAACCGTCCGCTTCCTCGCTTCGGGTGGCATCAATCAACTCTTGGTCAAGTTCGGTAAAAGCGCGATACTTGATTGGCGCCAAAGGGGTAAGCGCGCCTTGCTCCATTTTGAAGATGGTTTCGGAGCGCAGGGCCAAGTCGCCAATAATAACCTTGGCGCCGATTGCCTCGCCCAAGAGGCGGGCAAAAACACGGTAATCAATGAATGGCCGCTCCAAATCTTTATAAGCCGATGAATTCTCTCGCTCGACGATAATGGTTTTGATATCCGGTCGGACCAGAGCGAGGAAGGTTGGCGTGCCGATAATCAAAATCGGATGATTATTGGTTTTGATTCGTTTAAATTTTTCCGTTAATTCCTTTTTCGTCAGTTGACTGTGGACGGCGATGGTGAAGTCCTTAATCCCTTTCTCTAAAACGGGCGTGATAATTTCGATTTCCGTTACTGTCGGCAAGGTTAGAAAGACGGAATGTCCTCGGGCGAATGATTCGCGAATCAGACTTTTGTAAAAAGAGTAACGTTCCTCATCGGGGCCTTGGAGGACGCCGTGCTCAATCTTAAGACCGTCGGTATTGCCAAGTGGCATCTCAATTGCCGGTTGGCTAAGATCAATCAGCGACTTCGGTATCAAGGCGTCCAAAATCGGTGGCAGTGGCGAGCCGAAATAGGTTGTCGCCGTTTTGGCGGCGCTTAAGAATCCGGGCGAAAGGAGGTTGGCTTGGATTAGGTGGCCGGCTTTTTTAATCTTGAAATCGGCTTGGCGGAGAGCTGATTTAAGATCCGTCGCCGGAGTTGATTTGATAACCAAGGCCGGCGTGTTTTTGTTCCTAATCGGCACGCTAACGATGGATCCGGCCGTAATCGGGTCTTTAGTGAAATAGGTCAGCGATTCCGACCAGATACCCTTGCTGATTGGCGCCACTTCAATAATCTGCATAAGCTTGGCTTCCAGTATACCCATTTTTGGTTACTTATCCACCTTAAATAGAGATAAAATGAGCTATACTGAAGTTAAATGAATTTCCCTTGGAAAACATCGAGCGTTGGCAGTGATGATTGGGACCGGGCTTTATTGGGTAATCAAACGCCAACCAAACCGCCGGTGACTGACCACGAGTTGATTCCTCGCGTTGGATTATTGCCGGCCGTCGCCGAGTCCAAACTGCTCGCGCCCCTGGCCGGCATATTTTTGGCTATTTTGGTTTTGGCCGGCGTCCAAGTGTTGCCGGCCAATCTTTTGCCGACGGCCATGCCGTTTGATCAAGGATATGAGCGACTGGGGCAAACGGGACTTAATTTAGTGGCCGCGGTTTCAACCAGTGGTCGGGAAATTGGTGATAATCTTAATCAGGTCGGCGGCGATCTCTTGACTCAATCCAAGGTTTTAGTCGGCAATCTTTCGCTAGCTATTCAAGATATCATTTATATTGCGATTGATTTCTTCCGTTCCGGTTATCAGTTGGTTAAAGAGTTAATTGGTCATTTATTCGGCCAATTAATGGTTCAGCTTAAGTGGCTGACTGATCGGCTTGATGCCTTGATTTCCCAAACGGAAACCAGATTGGAAGCTACCAGTTTAACCGCGCCGGCGGCCGTCGCCTCATTGAGCGACAATATTGTTTCTTGGCTCAAGTGGCCGGGGCAATGGCTGTATGGTTGGTGGCAGCAAATTGCCGCCACTTGGCGCTCCTTCTTGGGCGGGTCGGCGGATGAGTCGGCCGATTTTGGCACCGGCGATCGGGCCAACATTTTGGAAATTAAAAATAATGTCAGAGCGATTCTGGAGATTTTATCAAACGATGGCATTTCGGCTTTGCCGAGCGAGGGGGCGGTGATAGTGCCCTCCACTGGCAACGCGATTACCGATGCCGAGCTAAAAGCGCGAATTGCCGGCCTGTTCTCCGACCAAGTGTCGGTTAATCTTGATGACAGTCGCCAGGCCGGCGTGGTGACGCCGGTTTTCCGGGAGGGGGTGGGTAGTAATTATATCTTCCTCCTGACCCCGGTGACCAATTAATTTTGTGGTGATGAAAAACTTTTTTATTGCCGGTGTGGCAATTTGGCTTTTGGCTTATCCGGTTTGGGCCCAAGAGGCGCGGCCGTCTTTCTCGGTCACGCCGGCCAAGGCGGAGTTTACCGTTTTACCCGGCGAGACCATTACCAGCCGACTGGAGATAACCAATAATCTCGGGCGAACCGTTCGCTTTAGCATCGGTCTTGAGGATATTGCCGCCGGGGACGGGGCCACCGAGCCGATTAAGTTGCTGGGCGATGATTTGGGTTTATATTCACTCAAGCCTTATTTGATTCCCGGCGCTTACTCGTTGACGATTCCGAACGGTGGTACGCGAGCGCTTAATTTTGAGCTTAGCGTTCCTGTCAATGCGCCGGCCGGGACGCGCCATGGGGCCATCACTGTTACAGCCTTGGCCGAGGGCGTTGGCGGGGCCCGAGCCAACTCGCAATTGGGCGCCCTCATTTTTTTGCGGATTCCCGGTGAGACGGTGGCCGGCGGCCAAGTGACGGCTTTCGGACCGCTTGGCGGGCCGGTTGTTTGGGGAAGCGTGCCACGGTTCTTCGTCACCTTCGCCAACAGTGGCAATGTTTATCTTAATCCTTATGGGTTGATTATCCTTGAACCGGTTATCGCTTTGCCGGGCCGCGAAATTGTTATCCCGCCCAACTTTGTTTTGCCCGGTGGCCAGCGGATTGTTGAAGTCGGCGAGGAGGGGATGAATTGGCGCTTGGCCGGCTGGTATCGCGCCGAGCTTAAACTTAATCGCGGTTACAACAACTTGCTTGATGAGCGACTAACCACGGTCTTAATTATTCCTTGGTGGCTCTCCGTTTTGGCGGTAATCCTTGGGTTAGCCTTAGTCTGGTGGTTGATGTTAAAATTAATCAGACGCTAAAATAATCATGACTAAACTATTAGCCAGCTTATTGATTGTAGTCTTGGGCCCAGCCTCGGCGGTGGCTTATGTCGCGTCCAGCACCAACTACCGGATTGAGGTTGATAGCCTCAATGTTGGCGGCTTACTCGCGACCTCAACCAATTACCGAATTGAAGACACGGTCGGCGAGTCGGCGACCGGTATCGGCACTTCCACCAGTTATAATTTATACGCCGGGTATCAGCAATTTGACGCCACCTCCACCACTATCACCATTTCCGCCCCGGCGGATATTACTTTATCGCCGGCTATCTCCGAAAGCGATGGTGGCACGGCCAACGGCTCGGCCGCTTGGACGGTGATTACCAATAATTCCGCCGGTTACAATTTGACGATTAAAGCTGACTCCAACCCGGCCTTGGCTTCAAGCGGTAACAGTTTTGCCGATTATTCGCCGGCCGGAGCGGCCCCCGACTTTACTTTTAGCGTCGGTGATAGCGAGTCGGCCTTCGCTTACAGTCCGGAAGGAACCGACCTAGTGGATAATTTTAAAGACAATGGTTCGGCTTGCAATACCGGCTCAAGCGACGCGACTAATGCTTGTTGGGAGGGTTTGTCGACCAGCGATACCGCCATTGCTCAAGCGGTGGCGGCCAACTCGCCCGGCGGGACCGAGACCACGGTCAAATTCCGCGCGGCCGCCGGAGCGAGCAAGAGCCAGTCCGCCGGTTCGTACCAAGCCACTATTACCGTAACCGCGACCGCGCTTTAATTATGGTTTTAGCCGCCAAATTTAAAACTCCCTGCTTAAGTTTACTCTTGATTTTTTCTTTCGTTGTTGGCGCTGTCCCGGTGCTGGCCCAAACTGCCGCCGATAACCTTAATGTCAATTTGACGGTTGAGGAAGAAACCACCACTGGCGGTGGCGGCAATGATATTTATGGTTGTACCGACCCGGCAGCCAATAATTACGATGCCAAAGCGACTAAAGATAACGGTTCGTGCATTTACAGTGGCGTGCCCAATGTCCTTAATTTTGTCGCCACGCCAACGGAAACGGAAATTGTTTTAACTTGGGATAATCCGCCTTACGCCGATTTGGCGGCCGTTCGGATTGTCCGGCGGACTAATAGCATCCCGCTTAATCCCGGCGATGGCGAGTTAATTTACGATGGTACTGGCGAGATAATCACCGACTACAATGTCACCAAATACAACACTTATTTTTATGTCGCGTTTGTTCGCAGTACGGCCGGTCAATATTCGTCCGGCGCTTTGGCTTCGGCGTCTTTGATTTTGTCGCCGGACGACCCACCGCCTCCACCATCGCCACCTCCGCCTCCACCGCCACCACCGCTACCGCCGCCCGGCGATCCGTTGCCGCCAGATGTTTTCGACCCTTTTCCCCCCGGACCGGACTTACCCTTGCCGGAAGATTTTTACCTTTTGGTATCGCAGCCCGGCCGGGCTGTCCAAACCGTTAAGTCCAACGGGTCGGCGCGGATTTTGGGCGACCGCAATACCACCATCTTCATTCCGTACCGATTTATGCCGGCTGTGCTCAAGACCATCGGCATGACTTTGTTTGACCCGCTTAACCAAGAACGGTCGTTCTCGTTTTTGTTGCGGGTTGATCAAGAACAAACCGGTTACGAGGCAACCATTGCTCCACTTGGCAATAATGGCAATTATAATTTCGTCCTTCATATTATCAATTATCAAGACCAAAGCTTGAAGAAGATTAAGGGTAGTTTGGTGGTCACCGGCGCGGTGGGCGTTACGGCTGGGACTGTCGGTGAAGCGGTTTTGGGTTTGGGCTTGGTCGTCGGCTTGGTTCAATTGGTGGCCGTGACCACTCAAGCCAAGTCGCTGTTTGATATTTATTTGATTCTGCTTCGTCTCTTGGCGGCAATGTCCGGTTACTTGGGTTTGAAACGTCGGTCCAAACCTTGGGGTACGGTTTATGATGCGGTCACCAAACAGCCGATTGACCCGGCCGTAGTCAGGTTGCTTAATGAATCCGGTCGGGAAGTGGGTAGCGCTATTACCGATATTGATGGTCGTTACGGTTTCTTCACCCCGCCGGTCACTTACACCCTGAAGGCCGCCAAGACCCATTATCGCTTTCCATCGCAACAGCTGGCCGGAAAGGAATTCGACGAGTTTTATGGCCATTTGTATTTCGGCGGGCCAATTGCGGTTGATGAGACCGGAGTGATTAATCGCAATATTCCGCTTGATCCGGTCGGCTTTGATTGGAATGAGTTTACTAAAAACAAATCTCAATTTCTCAAAATTTCTTCTCGTCGGGAATTAATTCAAACCAGGCTGTTCAATGTTCTTTATTTATTAGGTTTGGTGGTGGCAATCGGTCATACAGCCGTCTCGCCGTCCGTTTTTGATTTCTTTATTTTAGCGCTGTACGCCGCGGTTTATCTCGGTCAATGGTGGTGGCGGGCTCATTATCCGGTCCGGCAACTTAAACGGGCGAATCCGCGCGAATTATTGCCGTTCTCGGTCATTAAAGTTTTCTTGGCCGGCGTTGATCAGGAAATCAAACGAGTGGTCACCGATGAACTGGGTCGATTTTATCTTTTGGTCCGGCCGGGCGAATATTATTACACGGTTGAGGAAAAAACCGCTGCCGGCGATTACCAAAAAATTTATCAATCGCCGCCTGTCAACTTAAAGCAGGGCATTTTGAAAGAAGATATTATTGTGCCATAATAGAGGCGCCTCAAGCTGGGGCAACCTTAAATTATGGCTTTTTTCATTAAAAAATTAGGCATTGATCTGGGGACCGCCAATACCCTGGTCTTTTTGCCCGGCCAGGGGATTGTCCTCAATGAGCCTTCGGTAGTGGCCGTGTCCGAGCACGACAATCGGGTAGTGGCGGTGGGAGTGGAGGCTAAAGAGATGGTTGGCAAAACGCCCGACAACATTGTCGCTTACCGACCGATGAAAGACGGTGTGATTGCCGATTATCGGGTGACCGAAGCGATGCTCCGCTACTTCATCAGTAAGGTAATTGGCAAATTTAATTTTATCAAGCCGGATGTGATGGTCTCGGTGCCGGCCGGCGTTACTTCAACCGAGCGCCGGGCGGTGATTGAGGCGGCAATGAAGGCCGGGGCCAAAAACGCTTATGTTATTAAAGAGCCGATTTTGGCGGCGATTGGCGCCGGCATCCCGATTTATGAGGCCAAGGGTCACATGGTGGTTGATATCGGTGGCGGTACCACCGATGTGGCGGTGATTTCGCTCGGTGGTATTGTCGCTTCCACTTCGGTCAAATATGCCGGCAACAAAATTGATCAAGCGATTGCCGATTATATTAAAAAGACTTTCAATTTGGCAATCGGTGACAAGATGGCCGAGGATGTAAAAATTGCCATCGGTTCGGCGGTGCCGGTGGAGGAGGAGTTGGCTCATACTATCCGCGGGCGCGACTTTCTTACCGGTCTGCCACGCTCGGCCGAAATTAGGACCAACGAGATTGTGCGGGCGATTGACGCGGAACTGCGCGAAATCGTTAAAGCGATTAAAACCGTTTTCCAAAACACGCCGCCCGAGTTGGCGGCCGATATTATCGATCAGGGAATTACCATGACCGGCGGTTCCTCTCAATTGCGCAATTTGCCGGAACTGATTTTCCGTCGGACGGGAGTCAAAGCGTGTTTAGCCAATGAACCGCTCTACTGCGTAGCCAACGGCACCGGCGTGGCGCTCGACCATCTCGTGACTTATAAAAAGAGCATCATTACCAAATAATCATTGGCGCGAGCAATTAAATGACTGAAGCTTTGGCGAAAGAGATGTTAAATCCGGCGGGTGGCTTTACTCATCACGCCTTTTGGTTGCCGGGAGAGTGGCGCGAACTTGTGCCGGCGGTTAAGAAAACAATCCTCGCCAAATCGGAAGTTAAAGTAGCGGATATTGTCGCCGCCACCGCCGAATCGTTCCTGATTGATCACAGCCGACAACTTAAGGGACTGCTCGGCGGCGCGGTGGCCGGCCAAACGCGCTGTTTCTTGGTCGCTTTTGACCGGATTACCGAGGATGCCCAGCAAGCGTTGCTCAAGCTCTTGGAAGAGCCACCGGCCGGGGCCGTTTTTATTTTAATAGCGCCCGAAGCAACTATTCTCTTGCCGACGATTATCTCGCGTCTGGTGATAATTAAACTTAGCTCGGCGATCGGAGAAACTGGCATCTTGCCCTCAGGCGAATTATCCGAGCGAGCCGGTTTATTAGTAGAGCTCGCTAAGCGGGAACAGGCTTTGGTCGAGGGTGGGTTGAAGCTCACGCCGAGCGAGGCGTCGGCCGCTCGCCGGGCGTTTGCCAATACCCGGCGCTGGCTCTCGTTTGCGCCTCACGCCGCCGTCCGGTCGCTTAAAGATTATCTCGATTTAACCGCTCCCAAAGTGTGATATAATTGACGGCAATGGCTTACAATTTTTTGCAATTTAAGAGTCGAGGCGAACAGGTGGTGGAGTGGTTGGCGCGCGAGTATTCCAATATTCGCACCGGCCGGGCGGCGCCGATTGTTCTCGACCAAGTCCAAGTAGAGGTCTATGGCGCTCGGCAACCAATCAAACATGTGGCCAATATTAACGTGGAGAATTCGCGGACCCTTCGCGTTTCGCCGTGGGACAAGTCGCAGATTAAAGCTCTTGAGACCGCCATTCTCTCGGCTAATCTTGGCCTCCAGGCGATAGTTGATGGCGAGGGTTTGCGAGTCGTTTTTCCCGAGTTAACGGGCGAACGACGAGAACAATTTATCAAGATTATTAAAGTTAAGTTGGAGGAGGCCAAAGTGTCACTGCGGAAGGAGCGGGAAAAAACTTGGAACGACATAGTCGCTAAGGAAGAAAACGGCGACATTACCGAAGACGAAAAATTCCGCGCCAAAGAAGATTTGCAGAAGGAGGTTGACGCCATTAACGGCAAACTGGAAACTTTAGCGGAAAAGAAGGAAGTTGAATTGCGTTCCTAATTTATAATATGACTATCGTTTTGTTCATCATCGTTTTAACCTTCCTGATTTTAGTCCATGAGTTGGGTCATTTTTGGGTGGCCAAGCGCGCCGGGGTCAGAGTGGAGGAATTCGGCATCGGCTTCCCACCGCGCCTGTGGGGTCTTAAGCGAGGCGAAACATTTTATTCCATCAATCTGATTCCATTCGGCGGCTTTGTAAAGATGCTGGGTGAGAATACGCTCGAGGGCGGTTTGGCGGACGAGGGGAGTTTGGCCACCAAGAGTCGTTTGGCGCAAGCCGGCGTGCTGGTGGCCGGCGTCGTGGCCAACTTCCTCATTGCTTGGTTTTTACTCTCGGCCGCTTTAATGATTGGCTTGCCGGCCGCGGTGGGGACGGCTCCGGCCGGCCTTGAGGTCACCGATCCGATTTTGATGATTACCAGTGTTCAGGGAGGCTCACCGGCCGAGACGGCCGGACTTAAGCCAGGCGATGAGGTAATCTCGGCGGCCACGCCGGATGAGTTTGTGACGGGTATTGCCGCCGCCCGCGATACGGTGACGATTACTGTTCGCTCGGCCGGTGAGGAGGGAATAAGAGAAGTAATCATCAGGCCGAAAGTTGGCTTGATTGCCGAGGGAGTGCCGGGGATTGGGGTGGGGGTAGATTTGGTCGGTATGGCCAAAGCCGGTCCACTGGCCGCTCTGTGGCAAGGACTCTTGTTTACTCTCCGCCTAGTTGGCTTGATTGTGACCGGTTTTTTTACTCTGATTAAAGAAGCGGTGCTCGGCGAGGCAAATATGGTTAAGTCGCTGGTTGGACCGATTGGCTTGGCCGGTTTGGTGGGCGATGCCCAAATGATCGGTCTTGGTTATCTGCTGGCTTTCGTCGCTTTCATTTCCGTCAACTTGGCGGTTTTAAATCTGATTCCGTTCCCGGCTTTAGACGGTGGGCGATTATTGATTTTGGCAATTGAAGGAATAATCGGCAAAACTTTGCCGGCCAAACTGGTTGGCTATCTTAACTTGATTGGTTTTGTTCTCTTAATCAGTTTGATGTTGGCCGTGACCTACGGCGACCTCATCCGCTTGTTTTAAAATCCGAATTTAGCCAAAATTATTGCAATCATTGCGCTTGTTACCAGTCGAAATAGACCAATATGCCATGTTTCTACGACCGTTGGTAAATGGTTTTGCTTTTGCATTACTAATATAATTTAAAGTGGAAGCGTAATTTAGCGTCGGGAGAGAGGTTGTTGATTTGTCCATAGATAACATAAGGTCGAGCGTCCAAAACTTCAACGATGAAATCTATTTCATCACGGCAAGGATAAGGAAAAACAAACAGCGAGTGGTGCAATTCGTAAAATCCCAATTCTTTCAATTTGTTTCTAAAAGCGTCACGGATTTTTCGTCTTTTCTCCGGCACGTCAAAAGCCACTAGCTGCCACTCACCGTCCCAAGTTTTTGGTCGTTTAATCTCCAGCCGGTCGAAATTCATCTGCAGCGCTCGTTCTTTCCCTTTTTCGTTTAAAATCAAAGTAATTATGCCGTCCTTGTTTTCACGGTAATCGACTAGTCGGTCAGTATAAAATTCCCGTAAAATTCTATACAAATATTGGCGGTTGATATTTTTAAATTCTTTAGGAATCTG
>Ga0210057_1004836_pt1 | contig 17624 bp, 19 predicted proteins | sample CryGeyCG2114_010_2_FD_183968 | JGI IMG/M metagenome (GOLD analysis project Ga0210057, IMG submission 183968) | Groundwater microbial communities from aquifer - Crystal Geyser CG10_big_fil_rev_8/21/14_0.10 (SPAdes) (version 2) | ecosystem: Environmental > Aquatic > Deep subsurface > Groundwater ...
TTTCTTTGATTAATTTTATTTTAATGTTTTGGGTTATTCAAATAATCTTTTTTTCCATAGGCCAAAAGATTAGCTTTATTGACATTGCTTTAATTTCCTCACTTGGATCAATTATTGGATTAATTCCAATAACAATAAATGGTTTAGGAGTGAGAGAAGGAACAATGGTTTATCTTTATTCTTTAGTAGGGATAGAACCAGAATATTCTATCTTAGTTTCATTTGTTTATATAATATCTGCCTATCTATTGGGGGCAATATTTTTGAGTGTATATTGGAGTGAATTTTCTTTTATTCTGAAAAGGAAAAGTGAGAAAGCATGGTTAAAATAAAAGAAAGTGTGGTGGAATCAATCTGCATTGCGGCAAAAAATGTTTATCCAAATGAATTTATTTCAATGCTGGGAAAAAACAGAGAAAACGAAATATTTGAATTGGTAATGCTTCCTGCAGTATATGGAAAAAACTTTTCCTCAATAAGAACTGACTTAATTCCGTTTGACAGAAATATTATTGGAACAATACATTCACACCCAGGCAGGAACAATAATCCTTCACAAGGCGACTTAAAAGTGTTTTCAATGCTTGGAAAAATTCACTTAATAATCTGCCAGCCATTTGAACCGGAAAACATAAAGGGCTTTGACGAAAAAGGAAAAGAAATACAAATAGAAAAAATCAATTGATTTTAAAAAGCACTGAATCAGGGACAGAATCAGAATACAAAAGCAATTCAGCGCACTGCTCTTCAAAAAGAACGTGTTTTAATTGATAAGCAAATTTCTGTGTTTCAGGAGAAGAAACATTGCTGAAATTCCCGTTAAAAAACAAATCAGGTTCTTTATCACTGTAAAAATAAACAACATAATCAATTTCATGCTCTCTCAAAAAAGCACAGGGATTGCCAGAAAAAGAAGGGCGCCAGACATAATCACACAATGTTGCGTTTTCAAGACCGATTTGGAAAGCCGAGCCATTAACAAACCAAACAACAGTATCAGGGTCATTGTCGATTAAATCCTCAAAATTCGGTTCAGGGGTTTTGCTCAATTCTGTGCCAAGGTACTGAAAAGAAGTAAAAGAAGCAGAAAAAAACAGCAAAACAACAAAAAAAGAAAAAATTTTGTTATTCAAAAAAATCAATTTCTTTAACTGGACTCCTGAAAAAATGCACAACAAAGCATAAACCGGAAGAAAAAATCTCGGGAAAGCAGTGTTATTAGGCAAAGCACCATTAACAAAAACCACTAAAAAAAACAAAAAAGAAGAAATCATAAATAAAAGAAAAAAATCATTTTCGTTTTTCTTTATCAGGAAAAGCCCGAACAAAAACAAAAAAGGAATAAAGAAAATGAACAAGTTATGAAAAAAATAATAAAAAAGAATTCTTGCTGTTTCAAAAACATCAAAAGGAATCTGAACAAAAGGAGATTCAGCAATAAAAGAAGAATAACCGCCAATGCTCATAGCTTCAACAGGAACATTAAAATGAGAAACAACAAAAACCAAAAAAATTAAAACAAAAATTAAAGCAAACAAAAAAGAAGCCTTAAACTCTCTCTTATACAACAAAAACAAAAACAAACCAGCAAAAAATATTGCCCCAGTAAACTTAGTCAAAAACATTAAACCGGCTAAAAAAGCACTAATAATGAGAAAAATTGATTTTTCAGTTTTAACATAATTCAAAACAAAAAAAACACTGCCCAAAAAAAACATTGAAAGAAAAAGGTCAACATGGAAAAAACGAGTGAAAATTACAATAACAGGAGTTAAAGCAAATAATGCAGCAGAAAAAAATTCATTATAACCCATTAAACGGCTGATAAAAAAAATAAGAAACAAAGAAAGAATTACAGAAAAAAAAGAAGTGAATTTGAAAATATTGCTCTGGAGGAGAAATTTTGTTGCTCCGGCAAAAGACTCAAACAATAACGGAAACTGATTGCTTCTAACCTGATAAATGTTGTAAGTCTCAGAAAAAAAAGTTTTTTGGCCGTCATCAGCAATATCATTTGTTATCGGCAGATGATATGCTGTATCGTCATAAGCCAGAGTTGTTTTGGAAAAAACAAGAAAAAAAGCCAGAGACAAAACCAAAACAACAAGAAAAAAAACCAATAAATCAGGCAGACTATTCTTCGGGAATTTTATGGGTTTAAGCTTTATTTTTTGAATTGAATTAAAAGCAGCATTAATTGAAGGTTTTTTAATTATAATAAAAAGAGCCAATAAAAGCAGGAAATAAACATAGATTAATTCTTTTGAAATGCCAAAAAAAGAAATAATGAAATAATACAAAAAAGAAGTGACTGAAAGAGACAAAAAAACGCTTAAAATGGCTTTTTGTATTCCGGTGAAATGCTTTTCAATCAACAAATAACCCGGAATGGTTAAAGTAATAATAAAAGCAATAAATTCAATCATAAAACCACAATGTTTTTTATTTAAACAATGCATAAATATACTGCTTGTGAATAAAAAAAGGTAATTGAATGATAACACTAATAATAATGGATGGATGGGGAAAAAGCAGAGAAAAAAAAGGAAATGCCGTTTATTTAGCCAAACCGGAAAATTATTTGAGGTATTTAAAGGAATTTCCCAATACTGAACTGAAATGTTCAGGAACATCTGTTGGATTGCCTGAAGGAACACAAGGAAACTCAGAAGTAGGGCATCTACATATTGGAGCAGGAAGAATAGTGGAACAGCCGTTATTAATGATAAATAATGCAATAAAAAACAAGAGCTTTTACAGGAATAAAATTCTTGTAAAAGCAATAAAAAAAGCAAAAAAACAAAATAAAAAAATTCATTTAATGGGATTGCTTTCAGATGAAGGAGTGCATGCAACAACAGGGCATTTATTTGCATTAATGAAATTATGCAGGAAACTGAAAGCAAAAAAAGTTTTTATTCATTGTTTTCTTGACGGAAGGGATGTGCCTGAAAAATCTGCAGAAAAATATTTGAAAGAACTGCAAAAAAAAATAAAAGAAATTGGAGTTGGAGAAATTGCTTCGCTTATAGGAAGATATTATGCAATGGACAGAGACAATAACTGGAACAGAACAAAAAAAGCAGTGGAATTGCTTGTGAGAGGAAAAGGAATAAAAGAAACAAATGTATTAACTGCAGTGAAAAACTCCTATGCCAGAGGAGACAAAACAGACTATTATGTAAATCCTATTATTCTGGACGAAAAAGGGTTGATTGAAAAAAAAGATTCAGTGATTTTCTTTAATTTTCGTTCAGATAGAAGCAGACAATTAACAAAATGTTTTGCTGAAAGGAAATTTGGAGCGCCAAAAGTAAATTTTGTCTGCATGACAAGATATGACAAAAACATCAAAGCAGAAATCGCATTTGAACAAAAAAAAGTAAAAAATAATTTAGGGAATGTTTTGGCAGAAAATGGATTAAAGCAATTAAGAATAGCAGAAACAGAAAAATACGCACATGTAACATTTTTTTTCAACAGCCAGATAGAAAAACCAAACAAAGGCGAAAAAAGGATTATGGTTAATTCACCTAAAGTGCCTTCATATGATTTAAAACCAGAAATGAGTGCAGTAAAAGTCAAAGAAAAAGTGCTGGAACAAATAAAAAAACAGGAATTTGATGTAATAATAATAAATTTCGCTAACGCTGATTTAGTAGGGCATTCAGGAAAAATAAATGCTGTGATTAAAGCAGTGAAAACAGTTGATTCCTGTGTAGGAGAAATAGTAAAAGAAACACTGAAAAAAAAAGGAACTGTACTTATCACTGCAGACCATGGAAATGCAGAACAAATGTACTACAAAAACAATGAAGTGTGCCCTGCGCACACACTGAACAAAGTGCCCTTTATTCTTGTAACAGAAAACAAAAAAATGAAAAAAACAAAATTAAACAAAAAAAGTGAATTAATTGACATTGCACCAACAATGTTGAATCTGTTAAAAATAAAAAAACCAAAAGAAATGACAGGCAAAAATATCATCAAAAAATAGGTAATTTTAAATATTCTTAAACTGTTATAGTTATTTGATGAAAAAAGGACAATTAAGTCTTGATTTAATGCTGACAATAATTGTAGCATTACTTTTAGTCCAGGTTTTTATAACATTCACTGAACAATTAACTGACACAGAAAGAAGCAATGGAATAAGAGCACAAGAAGAAAATATCGGAAACGATTTACTTGAATTAATTAACCAAACCAAAATGTTTGACGAATACGGAAAAAGCGATTTTAACATAACTTATAAAGCGCCATATCTTTATGACCCGGATAAAAGAGGCGGACAAGACTGCAATATAACAATAACAAAAACAAGTTCTCCGGACATTAATATAAGCTATGTAGCAAATAATCTGGAAATGATTACTGTAATCAAAGACCTGAATTTTAATTTTGTTAATACAACCAAATTATACTACAAATGCGGGCAAACAATAATTTTAACCAGAGAAGAATTAGGTGAAAAAACATGAAAAAAGGACAGCTTGTTTCACTGGATTTTATAATGTCACTGATTTTAGTGGTTTTAGCAATTGGTTTGGTTATGCAAATAAGCGAAATAGAAAACTACAATTTTAAAGACAAAGAATTAAAAGACGAAACACAAATAATAGGAAAAACAGCTGCATTAAACTTAATAAACAGTTCAAAAACAACCTGTGAATTAGTTGATGTAAGAGATGAAAACAAAATAATTTCTTATATGAGCAACTGCCTTCCTGAATGGGCAATGCCTTTAGCAGATTGTGGGGGAACAAAATCAGCATGCAAAGAATTAGATCCATATGGAACAAACAACAGGGCGTTTAAGCCAATACTAAAACTGTTTTTGGGTTTGCCGGAAAACTATTCCTGTTATATTAAAGTAACCGGAGGAAAAGCATCAGGAAACGCAGAATTGCTGTCTGACTGCGAAGGCTCTGCGCCTGCATTAGCAAAAAATGTTTATGCAATAGACTTAAATGTAATGATTCACAACGAAGTGATTGCAGCTTCAGGAAAAACATTAACAGTAGGCAAAGCTGAATTAGAAGACTGCATAGAAAACGGTTCAGGATTAATTAATGCAAGTTGTTATTTGTTTCCTGCAAAAATAAAATTCATGGTGTGGAAAAATGACTAAAGGATTTATGTTTACTACAGATGCAATGGTTGGATTAGCAGCAGTAATAGTAATCACCGTATTGTTAACTTATCCTTATTCAATAGAAGAAGGAAGCGAAGCAAACATTTCATTTATTAAACAAGAAGTTTCAAGCAAAGCAATGACAGCATATTACCAAGGACAAACAGCAGATGATATTACTGGATTAGAACCAGATAATTCTGACTTCAACAAATTTGATTTCGCCGAATGCTTTATATTATATAAATATGATTTTGATTCCGCAACAATTTATGATCAAGATCCAATAATAGAACAAAAATATTGTATGGGAAAAATGGCGTTAAGATGAAAGGATTTTATAGTGTATTAATAGGAGTAATCGCATTATTTGTTTTAGCAACAGCAATATTTACAGTTAATTCATTTAACAAAAGCCAGGCATTAATACCCCAAAAAGAAAGTTTTGGTTATACAATAAAACAATGGCAAAATGTTAGAATGATGTTAGATAAAGCCACAGCAGATGCAATAATTGACAGTGCTTATCCAGCAGACTGCCTTACAGACCCAGCAAAATTCAGCCCAGACACAAATATTTATGCATATGGCCAAAATGTACTGACAGTAACTAATTCATTATGCATAATAAGAAACTTAACTGTTGTAAAAAGCACAGCAACAAAAACTACTGGAGCAACCTGGGAAAGAAATGTTTATGATGTAAATGCATCACTGCAGTTGGAATGCAGGCATCATTATGAAATTGGACTGGATTTAAATTCACTTGCAGGATATTACAAAAATGTTTTGTTTGAAAAAACAATTGATATAACAAAAATAACAGGGGCAGGAGCAGGCTGCGACTTAAATGTAATAGACAAGCAGTCAAATGTTATTGACGTTAATCTGTTTGTGTAATCAGAAAAATTTTGTTATGTGCTTTGAAACACCAGAACCATATTGCAAGGCCTTTTTTGGTTTTAAAGCAATTTCTTCTGAAATTCCAAAATCTAAAGCAAGCTTTCTAAGAACTCTTTTCCTTAATTTGTCTTCAGCAGAAAAAATTTTTTGATTGACAGGGATTTTCATTGCAGTGCACAAAAATTCTTTATCCAGAAAAGGAATTCTGTGCTCCAAAGAAAAATTCATTGAAACAATGTCTTCACGGTAAAGATTCCTGCTCCATAAATTAAAAACAGAATGCCAGATTTCATCCGAAATGTTTTTTGAAGAAAAAAGCTTTGAATAATTATGATAACCGGCAAAAATTTCATCAGAGCCCTGCCCTGAAAACATTACCCTCATTCCTTTTTTCTTGGCTAACTCACAGACAGCATATTCAGGCACTGACAACTGCAGCTGCATTTCATCAAAAAAAGAAAGCAAACTCAAAGACTTTAAAGCCAAATCCTTTAATTCATCTTTTTCAAGAATTCTATTGTAAAGTTTTAAGCCAAGTTCTTCTGAAGCCTTAACAGCTGAATTAATGTCATGAGAATCCTGCATTCCAACTGAAAACAATTCTGTTTCAGCAACAACAGAAGAAACTGCTTTTGCAATTAAAGTAGAATCAACTCCGCCAGAAAAAAATATTCCTGCTTTATTGAGGTTTCTTGTGCGCAAAAAAATTGACTCAAAAAAAGACTTTTTTAAATCAGAAAAAGATGCTTTAAAAGAACATTTTTTTTTCATTAAATCAAAAGAAAAAACTTTTTTTACTTCAATTCCTTTTTCTGACAAAATCAATAAACTGCCTGGAAGCAAAGGCAAAGGAAAATTAATATTCATTTTCTTTAAAGGTTTTGGTTCAGAAGAAAAAGCAACAAAAAAATCGTTTTCTCCAAACCACACTGGTTTAATTCCAAATAAATCACGAAAAACATAAATTTTTTTATTCCAGAGAATTGCAACAGCATATTCCCCGTTTGCTTTCTGCATGAATTTATTAACTGCTTTTTCAATTGAATTATTTTTTAGTTCTTGTTCAAAAAATTCCTTTAAAAAAATTACATCAGAATCAGATTCAGTGAACTCAAAAAAATTATATATTTGTCCATTAAAAGCAATTGATTTATTGCCAAATTGAAGTGGCTGGAATTGCTTTCCTGTAATTTCTAATCTTGAATGGGCAATTCCTGCTGAACCAGAAACAAACTTTTTTCTTAATAAAGCCATTGATTTTGAAGTGACTGTTCTGCCGTTAACTGAAACCCCAAAAGAATCACTGCCCCTGTGTTTTAAATCAAACAATGATTCCATTAAGTGATTAAACACATTGTCTTGTTTCTTTGAAATTACGCCAGAAATAGAACACATTTTACCCATATAACATACAAAAAAAGAGTTTATAAAAGTTAGGAAAAAAGCTAACTAAAAAAATAATAAATTAATACCATCAAAAAAGAGTTCTTTATGCAGGAAAAAACAAAAATACTGCTTTCAATTGAATCAATCTTTTTTATTGCAATGATAGTGATTGCTTTTGGAAGCTTTATTGAAAACCAGAATAATTCAGCTATACTGACTGACACGCCAGCACATTTAGTTAAAATTAATTCAAGTGAATCAGGCAGTCTTTCACTAAAAAAAGAAAAAGATAATTCGATTCAGTTTGCTGAACCAAAAATTGAAAAATTAAATTGAATAATAATATTCGCCTTTTTGTTTTTGGGCTTTATCCAAAGCAGAATTAAGCTTGTTTATTCTTGGCCTTCCATTAGAAGTTTCTCTTCGCATAGTAACAGACATTTCTTTAAGGAAAGAATTCATTCCGGAATGCATTTCTTCAGGAGAATTAGCTTTACCAGAAACAGATGCAACCCCGTCAAAAACAATTAATCTATTAGAAACATAATCAATGAATAATACATCGTGATCAACAACCAAAGCAGTTTTTCCTTTTTTTTCTATTACACTTTTGATTGCATCAGCAATCTTTAATCTGTCTTCAACATCAACAAAAGCAGATGGTTCATCTAACAAATATAAATCTGCATCCCTGCTTAAACAAAAAGAAACAGCAACTTTCTGGATTTCTCCTCCGCTTAAACTGGTTATTTCTGAATCCATCAGGGAATCCAAAGAAAATTTTTTCCTGAACTCAGAATTAAATATTTCTTTATTTATTTCAGGAGAAGAAAATAATTTTCTCACAGTCATTTTTTCTGATTTAATCTGCTGTGGTTTAAAAGAAACCTTTAAATTTAAATTTAATTCAGTGTTGTCAGGTTTTATTTGTCCTGCAAGCAATCTGACAAAAGTTGTTTTCCCTAAAGCATTTCCTCCAACTACCCCAATTACTTCCCCTTGCCTTAAAGAACCTGAATTGACTTCTAATTCAAATCCCTTGAATTTCTTTTTCATCAAAGGATAATCCATAAAAGATTTTGTTTTAGTGCTTTTTGAAGGAGGTTTTATTTCAAAATTTAATTCTTTGTCCCTGAAACGAATATTTTCATCTTTTAAATAGCCGGCCAAAAATTCATTTATGCCGTTTTTAGAGCTTTTAACTGAACTTATTATTCCATAAACCCCTGGTTTTCCGTAAAAAACATGAATGTAATCACTTAAGTAATCCAATACAGCAAGGTCGTGCTCAATTAACATAACGCTTTTGGCTGACTCAGAAATTGAATTAATTGCTTTAGCCATGTTAAGCCTTTGCTTTATATCCAAAAAAGAAGATGGTTCATCAAAAAAATAATAATCTGCATTTTTCATTGAAGCAGCAGCAATTGCAATTCTTTGAAGTTCTCCACCAGAAAGAGTTTTGACATCTTTTTCAAGAATTTCTTTTAAATCAAGCAATTCAATTAATTCATCCAGCTTATTTAATTCATCGGTTTTTTTCAGCAAATCAATTACTTTTCCTTTTACTTTCTCTGGAATTAATTCAATTCTCTGTGGCTTAAAAGAAAGTTTACTGCCTTTACTTAATTTATTAAAAAAATTCATTAACTGCTTTCCCTTAAATTTTTCAATCACTTTATTGATTGAAGGCTCTGAATCATATTCCCCTAAATTAGGAATTATTTCATTTGAAAGAATCTTTAATACAGTTGATTTTCCTATTCCATTTCTTCCGATTAAACCCACGACACTTGATTCTTTTGGAAAAGGCAAACTATATAACCTGAAAGAATTTGGACCAAACTGATGAATTGGTTCATCTAATTCAGTTGGTTTGTTTATTATGGAAATTGCATTAAAAGGACATTTTGCTGCACAAATCTGGCACCCAATACATAATTCTTCAGAAATTTCCGGAAAAAGTAATTCTTCGTTTTTTACAATGCATTCTTTGCCGTTTCTGTTTACTGGACAAAATCTAATACATAAAAAGTTCCCGCATTCTTCAGGGGCACACTTGTCATAATCAATTACTGCAATCCTTTTTTTTGTAGCCATACAATAAAAATGATTAAAAAGAATTAAAAAGAATTTTAAACAAAGGATTTATATGAAAAAACTGAAAATGGATCTGAAATTCAATTTACTTGAATTAATTCCAGAAACAACCGATGATTTATGGTTTTTGGAAAGAATACTGGAAAAAGGAGATTTGGTCAGCGGAAGCTCTGAAAGAAAAATCAAAGCAGAAGAAGGAAGAAAAGCAGAAAAAATAATTATCTGGGCAGAAATAAAAGCAGAAAAAATAGAATTCCATGAAAGTTCACATTCATTAAGGGTTTCAGGGCCAATGCAGGCAATGAAACCACAGGAATTCTTTGAAGCAAACGCATTCCATTCAATAGAAATAACATTAAAAAACAAAATAAGAATAAAAAAAACTAAAATAAAAGAATTCCAGATTGAAATAATAAAAAAAGCAGTCCAAAACACAGGAAGAAATAATTTGCTGCTTATTGTACTTGATGACGAAGAAGCAATAATGGCAGAAGCAACAGAAAAAGGATTAAAAACAAAAACAACAATCAAATCAGGAAAACAAGGAAAAAGATTTGAACAGGAAAAAATAAAAGGAAACAAATACTTTGAAGAAATATTAAAAAAAATTCAAGAAGAAAACAAAGAAAAAATGCTGATTGCAGGACCAGGATTTACAAAAACTGATTTCAGGAAATTTATTGAAAATAAAAACATTAAATTAAACGCAGTGTATGAAAACACTAATTCAGTGGGAAAAACCGGCTTAAATGAATTAATAAAAAAAGGGACAATAGAAAAAATCCTTGAAGAAAGCCTGTTAATAAAAGAAAACAAAAAAATGGAAGAAATAATGAAAGAAGCAAGAAAAGAAAAATCCTTGATTGAATACGGAATAAAAGAAATAGAAAAAGCAGCAGAACAAGGGGTAATACAGGAATTAATTGTTTCAGACAAAAAATTATTTGAAGAAAGAGAAAAAATACAAAAATTAATGGAAAAAGTAGAAAGTTTCAAAGGAAAAGTAATGCTGTTTTCATCAGAACACGAAGCAGGAGAATACTTAAACGGTTTTGGCGGGATAATAGCGGTGTTGAGATTCAGAGATTAAAAGAAAAGTATAAAAGCAAAAAGGCGCTATTTAATTAAGTGATTTAATTGATTTTTCCAATAAGCGAAATGCATCTGCTTCTGCTGACAATAGCAATGCTTACAATAGTTGTTTCATCTTACTGGTTATGGGAAACTAAAAAAAAATTTACAGAAGGAGGCCTGAATAAATTTGTTAAATGGATTTCTTTAGGGGTTTATTTTATTGCAGTTAATTTAGTTTTACATTTTCTTTTAGAAATAACTGGTTTTGTTAAAGGGGAACTGCTTGATTACATAATGTATGCTTTCTTTATTTTAACAGCATTCTGCTTTTCAAGGGCTTCAATGTATTTGAATGAAGTTTATAATGAAAGCGATTTTATGGGATTAGTAAAAGAAAAAATGCAGAACCAAACAGAAGAGTTTTTTGAAGAGGTAAAAGAAAATGAGTGAATTAATATTAAGCATAATAATAGACGCAGTAATTGTAATTATGAGTATTTTACTGGTTAAAAAAGTAAAGCCAAACAAAAGCAATCTTCTTAATTTAGCTTTTGGAACATTTTGGTTAGGAGTTGCAGGGATATATTTATTCAGTGGGCTAACAGATGTTGGAGGAATGTTAAATTCAGTTTATTTATCAAGATTAACTACAATAATTACTCTTGCTTTAGTGGTTATTCCTGTTTTTTGTCTTGCATTGTTTTTAAGTGCAACTTCACTCAAAAAAACAACATTATGGATTTTGCCGGCAATAACAGGATTAATAGGATTAAGTTATCTTTATTTAGTCACGACAAATCCATTGGCTGGGCCAGAAATAGGATGGACAGTAAAATATTATATTCAGAATCCTGAAGCATTAATGCTGATTCAATACACAGGATACCTGTGTTTTACTCTGGCTTCACTACTTGCATTGATTGCATTCCGTGCAAGAAAAACAAGCATTTTTATTCAGTTTAATTCAGTAGCACTTTCAATGGGATTGTTTTTTTTAGGGGGCTATCTTGATTTAATAGGAACAACAGGAATTGAAACAGTACTAATAAGACTACTGATAGTGATTGGCGCAATAATAGGGTATATTGGTTTTGCTCCAGGAATAAAATTAATGAAAATAGCGCACAAATTAAGTTAAATCCTTTAAATGCATTTCAAACCATTTAATTTTTTTTTCAACAACCATTTGTTTTATTTTCTTCTGTTTTTCAGACAAAACAGATTTATTGGATTTAAACTCGCAGAAAATTATTTGGTCATCAGTAAAAGCAATGCCATCAATTGGATTGCCTAAAAAACGAAAACTGTTTGAATCAAAAGGAAAAGAATCAGAAAAAGGAATCCATTGTTCAGTAATTTTTCCATATTTAACGCTCTGAGATTTTTTTGAAAAAACAAGGTCATTGAATTTATTGTTTAATTCATTATATTTATTAAAAAAATAATATAATAAAGCAAAAGAAATCAAAAGCAAAAAAAACAAAATTAATTCAATCATTTAAACCAAAAAAAATAGGGAGAAAGAAAATAAAAAGGAAAACTAACTGGCTGGAAATGGTTTTTCAGTCAAAAGTAGATGTTATTTAACCCAATTTTTTTGAAACAAAAACGCCGTCGTTTTTATAACCTAAATTCCAATAATATTCTCTTGCTCCAACTCCTGAAATAACTGCTAATTTATTAAAATTGTATTCTAAAGCAATTTCTTCTGCTTTATTTAACAGAATTTTTCCAAAACCTTTGTGCTGGAATTCATTTTTTTTAGGAGACTCACTTAAAGACAGTGCTTTTGAATAAACATGTAATTCTCGGATCAGAGCAGTTTTGTCAGTTAACTCTTTTCTAAAAGGATTAAAAGGAAAACGCATTCTGCAAAAACCATACAAAGAATTCTTATCCTCTAAAGAAATAAAAAATTCTTTTCCTTTAGAAGCAGAATATTCTTCTACTTGAAGTTTTGGGTCTGAAGGTTTTTGTTTGCTTCTGCCAATTTCCCTGCATCTGATGCAATTACATTTCAGATTATGTAATTCCATTTCATTATGAATTATTTGTCTTAAATTGGTGTGTTTTACTCCGGCAGAAACAACAGTTGAAGGAATATCCCTTTGAATTCTCATTATTCTGATGTATTTAGGAACAAAAGATTTTATTTTAGCAATCAATTTCGCCGCCTTCTTAGTAGAATAAGGGGCATAATCTCCTTGCTTCCATAAATCATATAATTCAGTGTTTTTTATTACAATACAAGGATAAATTTTCAGCATATCTGGCTTGAAATCAGAATCACTAAAGAGTTTTTTGAAAGTTTTTAAGTCTTGTTCAGGAGTGCTTCCTGGAAGACCAGGCATCATATGATAAGCAAACTTAAAAGAGGAATCCCTTAACAAAGCAGTTGCATTAATTACAGCAGAAACCTTGTGATTTCTGTGAACTTTCTTATATATTCTGTCGCTTAATGTCTGAACCCCTAATTCAACCCTTGTCCCGCCAAAAGAAAGCATATTATTGATCTCTTTTTTTCCACAGAAATCAGGCCTTGTTTCAAAAGTTATCCCGATTAATCTGTTCCTGGAAAACTGCGCTTTTTCTTTTGCTTTATCCAGAGAAAAAGATTTTGTTTTATTCACTGCATTAAAACAATCAAGCATGAATTCTTTCTGGTATTTTATTGGAGCAGAAAGAAAAGTCCCGCCCATTATAATTAATTCTATTTTTTGGGTTGAATGGCCGGTTAAATCCAACTGATCAATTCTGTTTTTGATTTGTTTGACTGCATCAAAATCATTTGCTATGGCACGCATTGTGCTTGGTTCTTTTCCAGTATAACTTTGAGGGGTTAAACTGCCAACTAAACTGCTTGGGCAATAAATGCATTTTCCCGGGCAAGGCAAAGGCTTTGGCATTATTGCAACAGAAACTATTCCGCTGAGTGAACGGACCGGCTTGATTGCAAGCAACTTAATTAATTTCACGTCTTTTTTTTCAGCAAAAGAAAGAATATCAGGATTTGAAGGAAACTTTTTTAGGGAATATTTTTTTGCTAACTTTAATTTAAATGAATTTAGTTGTTCTTTAGAAGAAATCTTGTCAGATAAAATTAACCCAATTATTTCTTCAGAATATTCCTTTAAAGTCATAAACAACAGTATTTAATTATTTAAGGAAAAAACCAAAAAAAGATTCAATTAAATAATAAGGAAATAAAGTTGGAGTAAAAAAAGGAAAACCATCCAGAACAGAAGAAAATTTAGCCGGTAAAGAAGATTCAACCAATAATCTTGAATGAAATTTTTTTATTTCTTCAGAATACTCTGATCTGAAAATAAAATCAAATTCTCTTTGGCCATAATGTTTTGGATAAACAGAAATTACTTTTTTTAAAGTAGATTTTGGTTTGACAACAAAAGATTTTTCTTTCATCCAGCTTACAGGCAAAAAAGAAGAAACAATAATTTTTTGTTCTCCGATTGATTCATTGGAAAAAACAAGCGAATAATTTGTTTCTGAATTAGTTTTTGTTTCTTGAATTAAATCAGAGATATTAACTGACCATAAATCATTTTGAACATTAATCAATACACTAAATGAATCAAAAATTTCTGGGTTGGCTGAATTAAAAACTTTTAAAGAAATGTTTTTTGTTCCAAGAGAAGCATCAAAAGGAACATTAAATTTTATGCCGATGTTTTTTTCATAAAAATTTGGTTCTTCGCTCCATTCACTAAAAGGGCCTGAAACTTCAATTGAATTAAATTTTTCATCAAAAACAATTAACTCAAAGTTCTGCCCTGGAGAAATTTTTCCTAATTCCACTGACGCATTATCAAAAACTTCAGCTGAAACCGGAGAAACAACCTTTAAGCTAAAAGTAAATGAAATTAACAGAATAAAACTAAAAAACACCAAAAAAAACTTATTAAACATAATACACCCTAATTAGTAATTAAGTATAACAAAATAAAAAGGTTTATTTATGAAAATACTGCTTTTAAGCGATATTCATTCAAGAATTAAAAACCTGCAAAAACTGGTTGAAAGGGCTAAAAACAAGGAAATAGACCTTATATTGGTTGCCGGAGACTTAACTAATTTTGGCGGGGAAAGAGAAACAAGAGAAGTAATTGAAGAAATAAAGAAGCTGGGAAAAAAGATATTTGCTGTTCCGGGAAACCTTGATACAAAAGAAACACTTTTATTTCTTGAAAAAGAAAAAATTTCACTTCATTCAAAAAAAGAAGAATTCAAGGATTTTGTTTTTGTTGGTTTTGGAGGAGCAACAAACTGCATTGGAGACGGAGAAACAATTTTTGCTGAAACAGAAATTTATGAAAAATTAAAGGAATTATTAATAAATGAAAAAAAGAAAAAAGTTTTTTTGCTGACTCATGCACCGCCAAAAAATTCTTTGTTAGATAAAAGTTTTTCAGGGAAACATGTTGGCTCAGAGTCAGTGAAAAAAATAATCAGTGAATTTTCTCCTGAATTCTGTGTTTCAGGGCACTGCCACGAAGCTTTTGGAAAAGAAATAATTGAAAAAACATTTTGTATAAATGCTTCTTCTGTAAAACACGGAAAAATGGTTTTACTTGATACAAAAACAAAAGAAATAAAATGGATTGAATTATGAAAACAAAAGCAGAAACAAGGAAACAAAAACAAAAGGAATGGAATAAATTATGAAAACAAAAGCAGAAACAAGATTTGAAATGATAAAAGAAAGACACAAAAAAACATTTCTTAAAGCAGTAAAAGAAGAAAAAGCAGACAAACAAATGATTTCTTTATGCAGTTATATTTCAAAAACAAAAAATTATTTTACTTCAAGCAGCTGTGCAGGCAGGATTATATTATTGGATGTTGGAAAACAAGGAAACAAAAGAGAAGCAGCGTTTCATTCAAAATGGCATAAAAAAGTCAGGTTTGATGAATTAATAAAAGAAATCAACAGAAAACAAAAAGAAGAAGAACTATGGTTTAAACTTGACCCGTTTATTCTTCATTTAGGAACAGATTCAATGGAAAACGCAAAAAAAATACTTAAAGCAACAAAAGAAACAGGGATAAGAAGAGCAGGAATAATGGTTGCAGAAGAAGGAAAATTTATTGTAGAATTAATCGGCACACAAACAATAGCTTTTCCGGTTAAAATAAAAGAAAAAATGCTTGTTGATGAAGAATATCTAAAAACAGTGCTTGAAAAAGCAAACAAAAAACTTGAAAAAAACTATAATCAATTAAAAGAATTTGAAAAAATTATAAGAAAAGAACTGAAATAAGTGATTTTTTGAACAAAAGAATTTTTTTTGCATTAAATTTTCCTCAAGAAACAAAAACAGAAATTTTTGAAACATTCAGCAAAAGACTTAATTCAGAAGAATTAAAAAAAACGGAAGAAGAAAATATTCATATTACGCTGGTTTTTTTAGGTTATTTTAACGAAGAAGGAATAAAAGAAATACAGGAAAAAGCTGAAGAAATTAAAGCAAAAAAGTTCAAGGTGTTGATTGAAGGAATAAACAGATTTAATTCAAAAGTAATTTTTCTTAAAACAAAAACCGAAAAAAATGAAATAAATGAATTGCATGAAAAAATCTGTGAATTACTTGAAATAAAAGACAAAAAGTTTAAGGCACATGCAACAATAATAAGAAACAAAAAAATGGATTCAACTGAATTCATTGAACTGGCTGAAAAACTAAACGAAATTTCATTCAGAAAAGAAATTGAAATAACTTATTTTGATTTAATGGAATCTGTTTTATTGTCTTCAGGACCAGAATACAAAAAAATAATTTCATTTGAATTATTCTAGTTCCTCTGAAACCTGTTCAAGAATTTCAGTAGGAGTATAATAATATGCATGAACTATTTCTTCAACTTCTTCAATTGAATGAATGTCTTTTAGATTCATCCACTCAAGAATTTTTTGTCTTATTTTAATTTCTTTCATTACTTCTTTTTTTGTTTTGGCTGTTCTGTCAGCAATTTTTTCTAAAATATGAGACGGAGTGGCAGTTTTAACTATTTTATCTTCTTCTTTTTTCCAAATAAATAATTCTCCAAGTAATGGTTGGTCTTCCATTCTGCTTACTTCACTTATCTGAGAAATTCTTCTGATAATTCCTTTTCCCGGAGCATGCATCCTATACTGAACAACAATCAAATCAAGCAAAGGCAGCATGATATCAGGAACTTCCATTGGAGCACTCTTTAATCTGGTAATTAATTCCCTTCCGCTGTTAGAGTGCACTGTTCCCATACAACCTCTGTGACCAATATCCATCGCAGTAAACAAAGTCTGTGCTTCAGGCCCACGCACTTCACCTACAATCAATCTGTCAGGACGCATTCTCAAAGCATTTTTTAATAATTCATCCATTGACAAAGCCGGCTTGCCTGAAATAGCAGGCCTTGCTTCCATCTGAATCCAGTTCTTTCTTGTCCCTAAATAAACTTCAGGAGTGTCTTCAATAGTAATTATTCTGTCTTCTTTTCTAATAAAAACAGACAATGCATTTAAAGTAGAAGTTTTTCCTGTTCCACTTCCGCCGGTAATAATTACATTCATTGGTTCAATACCAAATCCTTCAACCATAACCCACAAAAAAGCAGCTACTTCAACACTCATTGTTCCATTATTAATCAAATCAATTACAGTTAAAGGAATTTTAGAAAATTTTCTTATTGTAAGGCTTGGGCCAAAAGGAGTGGCATAAGCAGAAGTTGCATTAGCTCTTGAACCATCAGGCAGTCTTGCATCAAGCAAAGGAAGAGCATCAGTTAATTCACGATTAACTGTTGTTGCAATTCTATAAAGCAGTCTTGTAATAAAACCATCTTTTTTAGTAACAATATTTGTTTCACACATTCCGTGCTTTCTGTGAAAAATAAAAACCGGCATGTTATATCCATTAACCATTACTTCTTCAAGCCAGTCATCTTTAATCAAAGGAGACAAAGAACCATAACCAATTGTTTTATCCAAAACTAATTCAGTTAATTCAACAGGATGAACAATAAAATC
>Ga0210057_1004837_pt1 | contig 17624 bp, 21 predicted proteins | sample CryGeyCG2114_010_2_FD_183968 | JGI IMG/M metagenome (GOLD analysis project Ga0210057, IMG submission 183968) | Groundwater microbial communities from aquifer - Crystal Geyser CG10_big_fil_rev_8/21/14_0.10 (SPAdes) (version 2) | ecosystem: Environmental > Aquatic > Deep subsurface > Groundwater ...
CTGCGTTTGATGTTTTTGTAACTTGCAAGATGTTTGATGATTTCCTCCGGCTCCATGCCGAGCTGATGCGCCATTACAAAGCAGCCGGTCATGTTGTCGGCCATATATGAGCCAAGGCTCGAAGACTGAAGACTAAAAACTGAAGATTTATGTTTTATTTTGAATTGGACGCCGTGCTTTGAAATTTGAACATCATAATATTGATAGTCATTTTTCTCATCTTGTCCATAGCGAATCACAGTGCAATCTTCAGTTTTGTTTTTGCGCCGTGCCTGCCGGCAGGCAGGAAGCAAAAAGTAATCTACAATCTTGCGTACTTTTTCAGATACGACTAACAGCCCGTTTTCCGGCAATCTGCTTACAAGTTGCCGAAATGCATTTTTATAATCTTCTTCGGTAGGATACACATCCGCGTGATCCCAGACAACAGAGGTGAGAAGGAGGTGAGTGGGGGAGTAATGAAAGAATTTTGCTTTGTTATCCCAGCTGGAGCTTTTATACTCGTCGCCTTCGAGAACAGAATAGTCGCTTTCATCAATCTTTGCCGCAGGAATGTCATTCAGACTAATTCCACCAAACATGTAGCTTGGATCAAACCCAGCTTCGTGGAGGATCCACGCAAGGATAGACGCGCTGGTTGACTTGCCATACGTGCCGGCGCAGACGATGGAGTTTTTTTTCACAACGTCGCGCGCGATCGCTTCGGGATAGGAGAGATATGCTATGTGATGTTCTTTTGCATAGTGCCATTCGGGATTGTTTGATCCTGCGACATTGCCGACAATGACAAGATCAGGATTGCCGTCGTTTGTCATTTTTTCCGGATGCCAGCCAGGATAATAATCAATCCCTTCCTCTTTCAGATACGTCGAAACAGGCGGATAAAAGCCCTTGTCGCTTCCCGTCACCCTATACCCTTTTTTGTGATAGGCGATGGCGAGCGCGCTCATGGCGACCCCGCAGATGCCGATGAAGTGGATATGTTTTTTCATAGTGTATCTATCTTATCTATAATCTATGATGCTTCATATATCCTATCCAGAATAGTCGTTTGTAGGATCGATTGTTCATGCGAGTATAGCTTTCTTTCTTTGGGAGCTCAAGTATCTCAAAGTGGGGAGAGTAAAGGTCAACGATTTCTTGACGAGTGAATACTCTTTCTACGAGTCCAATTTCTTCCATATTATAGGTATTTTTTTCCGGACCTGGGGATTGCTTGAGGAGATTTTTGGCATTTTTGTCTCCGTCTAGACACAGTGTTTTCAAGAAAAAGAAGCCACCAGGTTTGAGTGTGCGATCCAGCTCTCGCAGGTACACTTCTCGCTCTGCTTCATCGAGAGAGTTCGAGCTGGTCACATCGATTGCTATGTCAAAAAAGTTTTCAGGAAAACGAAATGTGTCGCCAAAACTACCAAGCATATAATTCACGCTTACATTTTTTTTCTGAGCCGCGTTCTTGGCTATTTGCAGAGCTGTTTGGGATATTTCTATTCCGGATACCTCTGCTCCCATTTCTGCCAGATAGTTGGCATTGCGACCATTTCCCGAACCAATGTCCAAAATGCTCGGCTTGTCTTCCAGACGCACGCTGTGTTTTTTACGGAGGTACCTGAAAAAATTCAGCGTATCCTTTTGGGGTTTGTCTGTCGGTGCCAAGAGTTTTGGTTGCCGGTATTCTTTTTCCCAGATAGTGGATTGTGCCATAGTCTTAGACAGATACACGGATGAAACTGATTTAACGAATTAGAATGAATTACATTTGAAAAAATTTGTTTAGATTCGTTTTATTCGTTCAATTCGTGCTTCCAGCTAATTGTTCAGAGTGGTTTTCAACTCTTCCAAATCACCACTCCACCTCTCACCATCAAACCACTCCATGCCAGAAAACTGCAGCTTGTATACATCACCCGGGCGCTGGAACGAGCCGAGATAGATGTACTTTTTGCCTGCTTCTTTTGCGTATTGAATCGCGCGGAGCATCATGCCCATACCAAGATTGTTGATTTCAGAATTCAGATTGTAGAATGGGTATGAGTAATGTAGGATGTTCGCTGTTTCCACAGCGATGCAGTAGCCGGCGGCAATGTCATTCTGAGGGAGCGAAGCGACTGAGGGATCTTTCGAAGCAGGAATTTTACTTTTCTCAGAGGTCTTTCGCAATGTCTGAGATGCATCCTCCGAAAGATTCCTCACTTCGTTCGGAATGACATAATAAAGTACTCGATTAAAATCATCCCGTTTACCTGTCATCAATTCCTTGATTTTATTCGCACTAAACGTCCCATCACCAAACTTTGTTTCATAAAATTTTTTCCCCATCTTTCCAATCTCCCAGCTATAGTTTGCAAACGGCAAATTTTCAATCTTCAATCTTAATTCTTCAGTTTTTCGTAAAATACGCCGATTTTCACTCGTGGTCTCCCAATCTGACAGATCAATACGAATACTCCGTGTTTGATTCATAACACCTTTTCCAACACGAGTAAACACAAAACCACGATCGTACATCGCGCCTATATTTGCTTCAGAGAAGTCGGTGATGATTTGTTTGTTCCAATGGAGATACATCTTTGGCAATTAGCAACTAACAATTAACAACTAAAGTCTTGTTCATTGTTAGTTGCTAATTGTTTATTGATTAGAATAACGCTATCCAAATACCCAACAGCACCACTGCTGCGTGCATGATCCAAAACCGCATGACCGTTTTCTCCTCGCTCCACCCGCGCAGTTCAAAATGATGATGAAGCGGTGCCATTTTGAGAATTCTTCGACCGAGTGTATATCGACCGGTGAGTTGTAAAATCACACTTCCGAGTTCGAGGTAAAAAATAAAGCCGAGGAAGGGGAGGAGGAGCATCTTGTTTATGACGATGGCATTGATGGCAAGCAATGCACCTAGTCCAAGTGACCCTGTGTCACCCATCTGAAATCGTGCAGGTTTTACGTTGAAATATGTATACGTAATGAGCGCACCGACCGTCATGGTATTGAGATACATAATTTCCGGATAACCACCAATCCAGGAGAGGAGCGCAAGTGCGGAGAAGGTAATGATGAGCGCACCACCGGCAAGACCGTCCATACCGTCGGTAAAGTTGACTGCATTGGCTGTTGCCATGACGAAGGCGATGATGAGAGGAATGATCCACCATCCGATGTGGACATACCCATCAAATGGAATATAAATGTCACGCCAGTGCTCCCCGAGCTTTACATAAATCCACCATGCTGTGACACTGCCGGCAAGGAATTGCATGAGGAGTCGTTCGTGTACATGCAAGCCTTTGCCCGGGTGTGATCCGAGCCAGAGAGAGGTGCGTTTGAATGCTGTCCAGGGCAGGGTAATGGTTAGCCAGATACGTTGCTTCCAGTCTTTGTGAATACGGATGAGCCTCAGTGTGTGATTGATTTTTCTCAGACGTCGTTTGTGTCCATAGATATGGAGGACATCATCGAGTCCGCCGAGCAGTGCGGCGAGGAGCATGACACCGATCGGTACCCAGGTGAATTGTCGTTCCCAATTGAACGCGAATGTGAGTACGGCAACGGTGAGAATGACAACGAGCCCTCCCATGATCGGCACACCTTTTTTTTCTTTTCTTCCATCTATCCCCAGACTCGCATCATATTCGGCTCTGCGGGTGATTTTGTATTTGTAGAGAAGTTTTGTCAGAAGTGGTGTCCAGAGAAAGGCCACTCCACAAGATACCAGAGCATAAAAGATGGCTGTTCTCAGAAGGTCGAGTTGTTCCGGCGGGATAGTCATAGTGGAGAGACTATAGCAGGAGTGAGCCTTTTTTTCAACTTTTCCTCTTATCACTTCTTCTCTTGACATGGTTGATGTACTCGTATAGTGTACACGGTGAGCTGGTGGGGACTCCCCTCCCCCCCCACCTCTCGTCGGAAGCGACACCCAGACACCGGCTTGACGGCGGATGTTTAGGGTGTCGCTTCCACTCCTCAATATTCTTGTAGTTTCCGTATTATAAAAGCGCGGACGATCATCTTGGGGGTCAATGATATTGCAAGCATAGGCTTGTTTTTTAATCATTCCGGATGCCTTGACAAAATTATCAATATGTGCTATCATAAATAATTACTTTTAAGTATAAAAATATGCAGCATAGAAAGAATATTTCATTCATAGCAGGGGCTTTTGCCTTTGTCTTATTGGTTGGAGCGCTGTTGCTCTCACCGCAAAAAACACAGGCAGCAGAATGCCCTGTGCTTGTCCCAGGCAATACCTTTACGATACTTGGGTATAGCTATTCTCCGGTGTACATAGTTACCGATGATATGGAGCGCAAGGTCTTCCCTAATTCCAGTGTATACAAGACATGGTACGATACTTTTGATAGTGTGTTACCACCTGTCCATCCGACATGTGCAGACACGCTCTATCCTTTTCCCGAGGATGAGTCGACCCTGGTAGGGTATCGCGCAGGTTCGAATTTGGTGAAACTCGCGATAGACAATAAGGTCTACGCAGTCTTGCCGGGCAATACCATTGCTGAGATAAAAAATGAGTTTATAGCAAAAAAAATCTATGGCACAAATTGGATTTCTACCGTTAAGATTGTTCCGGATTATGAATTTGCAGGCTACATCAAAACAGAACCACTCACATCTGCTGTGCCGCATGATGGACAGATTCTACGCATCAAAGATGGGAATAGCAAGCGCACATTGTATGTGAAGAACGGTGCCGCGCATTATATAAGCGGTACATTGCCTGCGTTTTTGGAAGAAGACGTGCGATATCTTGACTGGAATATTATAAAACGGCTTCCGATTGAAACTGGCGTGAAAATTACAGTGGAAGAGATTGCGAACAATCCCGTACAAAATTAGACAAACACGAAAAAATCTCAATAACATAGTAAATGATCTTAGCAGCACGCTGAGATCATTTTTTGTTCTACAACAAATACACCCTTTCTTTGCCTTGGGATCCGGTATTCTACAACAGATTTCTGTTTTTTTTAATCATTGATTTTACAGAAAAAAAAGATTACACTGATAAGGATAAATATATATGGACACAATACTTGCGTATACAAAACAAAAAGTAAAGGCACTGTTTGATATGTATCCTGATGAGGTACATGGATTTGACCATGCGCAGAGAGTTGCAGATATGGCATTACAGATTGCCACGGAAGAGGGGGGAGATACAGTGATGGCATCGCTTGCCGGCTGGCTTCATGATATCGGGCGGGCAATAGAAGAGCGTCCCAAAGATTTTCCACAGTATGATTCTTCAAAAACACATCATGAGCTTTCATACGACATGCTTCGTGATTGGTTTCGAGAAGACGCCGGATTTTCACAGTTGTCCGAAGATCAGAAACGTTAGGTATTGTATGCAGTGCGCTATCATTGGAATGACGAAGCGTGTGAATTCGCAAGTGCGTATATTCTTCGTGACGCGGATAAACTGGATGGACTTGGTGAGATAGGTCTCGAACGCTCCCGCATATATAAAGGTGATAATCTGGCAGAATTTTTTATGGATATTCGTCTGCGGTATGAATGGATTTATCATATAAAGACAGATACGGCAAAACGATTGTTTGCAGAACATCATTTGGGTGAGCCGTTTGAAACAGAGAGGGCGAAGATCTTAAACGCGGCGATTGAACCTGTGGAACTGTAGCAACGTATTCGGCGATAGACCCCTTATTTATCAAAGGACAGCTCGCTCTTTGAAGAAAACGGGGAAGGTGGTTTTTACAGTGGACTGTGTATGAAGAAAAAACAAAAAATTCTTGTTGCTATGTCAGGCGGCGTTGATTCATCTGTCACTGCCGCGCTTTTGGTACGTGAGGGATACGCTGTGACAGGCGCCTATATGAAACAATGGAGCGACACAAGGGATGTCACTGGCGTGTGTCATTGGAAGCAAGATCGTCGTGATGCGATGCGTGTTGCCGCGCATCTCAACATTCCACTCATGACACTTGATTTTGAAAAAGAATATAAAGAGTGGGTGATGAGTTACATGTTTACTGAGTATGAGAAAGGACGAACACCGAATCCCGATGTGATGTGTAATAAGTATATTAAGTTTGATGCATGGCTAAACAAGGTGCGTGAGATGGGGTTTGATAAGATGGCGACGGGGCATTACGCGAGAATCACTTCAGCACAAAAGCACTTCAGCACAAGAGCACTTCAGCACAAGAGCACAAAAGCACTTCAGCACAAGAGCACAAAAGCACAAAAGCACTTTAGCACTTCAGCACAATACGAATTGTGCATGGCGAAAGATATAGATAAAGATCAGACATATTTTTTGCATCAACTTTCTGAAGAACAGCTTGCGTATACCATGTTTCCACTGGGGGAGTATACGAAACAGGAAGTGCGAGCGATGGCAAGGAAATTTGATTTACCAACAGCAGAGAGAGAGGAGAGCATGGGGATTTGTTTTGTGGGGGAGATTCCGATAAAGGAATTTTTACAGCAGAAGATTCAGAAAACACCTGGGCATATCGTGACAGAAGACGGGGACGTGGTGGGAGAACACGAGGGTTTGGCGTTTTATACGATAGGGCAGAGACATATCGGACTACAGACTTCGGACAACAGACAACAGACTGACCATCAAAAACCACAGTATGTACTGGAAAAACGGTTTAACACAAATGAGTTGGTGGTTGGGCAGGAAGAAAGTGAGTTACTGTACAAGAAAGAAATTATTATTGGAGATATGCATTGGATTTCTGGATCCTCCTTCGCTAAAGCTACGGAGGGTATACCCGATTATTCTACCGCAACGCCGGGCAGACATGAAAAAAGAAATGGACAAGATGTTATTTTTCCTTTAAAATGTATGGTAAGACTTCGTCATAGACAGCCGTTGCAGAATGCAACATTTGAAGAGGATGACAAGATCATCTTTGAAGAACCTCAAAGAGCAGTCACACCAGGCCAGTTTGCCGTGATATATAAAGATGGCGTCTGTTTAGGAGGCGGGGTAATCGGATAAACGTGGTGTGTTTACTTGTAAATAATGCTCTTCAGTCTTACAGCTTACTTTCATTGCATGAGATAAATTCCAAATTCAAGATTCTATATTTTAAGATATGTTCGGACTCACGGGAGGTCAAAATCCATACAGCTTTGGTTTTGCACAAGTAGCACTTCTTTTTGGTGTTGGATTGTTGATTTTTCTTGCGTATAAGTTTTTTAAATATTAAAATCAGCCTGTAGGCAGAGTAGGCAATGTGATACACAGCTTACTCTGCTTACACATTTGCAATAGGGATGCACATGAGGTATACACAAATATATAACAGTAACAGCAACACATCACATAGATATGACCACAAACGAAATACGAAAAAAATATTTGGAATTTTTTGAACAGCGCGGTCATGTAATCGTTCCGTCTGCACCACTTGTTCCTGAGAATGATCCAACAACACTCTTCACAGGTTCTGGCATGCAGCCTATTTTGCCATATCTTCTTGGTGCATCTCATCCGTCAGGGACACGCCTCACTGATTCACAAAAGTGTTTTCGCAGTCAAGATATCGAAGAGGTGGGGGACAATCGTCATACGACATTTTTTGAAATGCTTGGAAACTGGTCATTTGGTGATTATTTTAAAAAAGAACAAATTCCATGGCTTTTTGAATTTCTTGCAGAGGTTGTTGGACTTGACCCGAATAAGTTGTACGTAACCTGCTATATTGGAAACGATGAATTTGATATTCCAAGAGATACTGAGGCGGCAGAGTTGTGGCAGAAGTTGTTTGCTGGCAAAGGCATTTCAAACGATACTGCTGACATTGGTTCCGAAGCAGATGGGTATAAAAGGGGAATGAAGGAAGGCGAGCGGATTTTCTTTTATAATGGAAGTAAGAATTGGTGGAGTCGTGGAGGCAATGAAGAAAAGACACCTATTGGCGATCCGTGTGGACCTGATACAGAAATTTTTTACGACTTTTCCGACCCAGACGGATCCGCCTTGGGTGGAGGAGGAGTACATGATACAAAATGGGGAGAGCATTGTCATCCAAATTGCGATTGCGGTCGGTTTATAGAGATTGCAAACAGTGTCTTCATGGCGTACAAGCGTACAGAAACAGGATTTGAAAAATTAGAAAAACAAAATGTTGATTTTGGCGGAGGGCTTGAACGAATTGCTACAGCAGAACATAATCATCCAGATATTTTTTTGATTGATTTGTTTGATCGACCCCGTGAAATTATTTCAGCACTGTCGGGGAAGCAATACGACGAGAGTCCGGCAGTTACCCATGCATTTCGTGCGACGCTCGACCATATTCGAGCGGCAACATTTCTTATCAGTGATGGCGTATATCCATCAAATAAAGACCAGGGCTATTTTGCGCGTCGGCTCGTGCGTAGAGCGGTGAGATGTGGTCACGGGCTTGGTATTGAAGACTTAGTAGCGTCGCCAATTGCATCAGCCTTTATTGATACGTATGCAGATGCGTACCCACAGCTAAAGGAAGCATCTCAGAAAATTGTCGACGTTCTCAATGATGAAGAAACAAAGTTTCGAAAAGCCTTAATGCGTGGCGAAAAGGAATTTAGCAAAGTTCAAGCGGATATAAATAAGCAAATAGGCAAATATGCAAACGAACGTGATGAGGCTCTTGCCGGCATTGCAAAGATTTCCTTCGATTTATACCAGACGCATGGACTACCACTTGAAGTCTTTGCAGATTTGTTACAAAAGAAATTCCCAGATCAGCAGTTTGATGAGCATGAGTTGATCCGTGCATACGATGCAGTATTTGCAGAACACCAAGCAGTATCAAAGCAAGGGATGGATAAAAAGTTTAAAGGTGGGCTTGTCGATCACAGCGAGATGAGTACAAAGTATCATACTGCTACTCATCTTTTGCATGCGGCAGTGTTGGAATTACTGAGCCCAGACGCATTTCAAAAGGGGAGCAATATTACACCAGAGAGACTCCGCTTTGACTTTGCGTATGACAAAAAAGTGACAGATGAAGAAATCAGAGCGATTGAAAACTTGGTCAACGAAGCGATTGCAAAAGATTATCCAGTATCGTATCAGATGCTCACCGTAGAAGAAGCAAAGGCAAAAGGTGCCATCGGTCTTTTTGAAGAAACATACGGTGAAAAGGTGAAGGTGTACACGATTGGCGATCCCGATCAACCGATGAAAGCGGTGGTCACGTCACCGACGTTTAGTCAAGAGTTTTGCGGTGGTCCACATGTTGAGCACACCAGCGTGCTTGGTCATTTTAAGATCACAAAAGAAGAGGCTGTGTCTGCTGGCGTGAGACGGATAAGGGCGGTGTTTGAATAAATTTATTTTTCTGCTATACTGAGCCTATATTACTACTATAAACACTTATTCACACGTATCCTTGGTCTATCTCTTGACAGGAAAACAGAGTTCCTGTACACTTGTGCCCAGGTTACTGAATCTTTATTGAAATGGCAAAAACAGACGACATGATCGAAGTAAAAGGAGTGATTGAAGAAGCACTCCCTGGTACGAAGTTTCGTGTCAGGCTTGAAAATGACCACGAGGTTATTTCAACGATAGCTGGAAAAATGCGAAAGTTTCGTATTCGCCTCGGTGTTGGTGACGAAGTGAAAGTGGAGATCAGTACATACGATCTCACAAAGGGTCGTATCGTATACCGATACTAAGGTAGTAACTATTACAATAAAAAGAATATCAACCAGTGTGGTGGAGCCCGCCTTCACTGTGTTTTGGACAGACAGGCATGACAGGATGTATAGTCTCTCCCAATCGCAGAAGTAAAGGTAGGTAATGATATCACGGCAGTGGTTGATATTTTTTTAATGAAAAGATATATCAACAGCTTTTGTATGAAAGTACACGCAGGGACAAAAACTCGATGCGCAAAGTGTAGCATTGTACGACGCAGAGGCGTTGTTCATGTTATTTGTGAAAATCCTCGTCATAAACAACGACAAGGGAATAAGAAGCGTACAAAGGCAGGAAGTTAATATAACAGAATCGTTTTTTTACAGTATCGTATGCGTGTAGCAGGAATAAACATCCCAAAACAAAAACGTGTTGTTATTGCATTGACGTATGTTATGGGCGTTGGCGTAAAAAGTGCACAGGTTATTTTATCAGCAGCCGGAGTGGATGAGAATATTCGTGTTAAGGATCTTACTCAAGAGCAAGAAGATAAAATCCGTGCGATTGTTGAAGGTGAATATAAGACAGAAGGTGATCTTCGTCGAGATATTGGCGCAAATATTAAACGACTGAAGGATATCAAATCGTATCGTGGTATTCGTCATATAAAGCGTCTGCCGACTCGAGGACAGCGGACGAAGACGAATTCCCGTACACTCCGAGGAAATAAGAGAAATTTTGCGACAAGTGGAAAGAAACCATCTGCACAAAAGACCTAAGGATTTTGTTTGTATACTATGGCGACAAACGCAAAAAAGAAAACAATAAAAAAGAAAAAAATAACGTCACACAACGTGGGTACTGGCCGTGCCTATATTCAGGCTACATTCAATAATACGATTGTGACGCTGACTGACCAAAATGGAAATGTCCTCGGGTGGGCGAGTGCCGGTATGGTTGGATTCAAAGGTCCTAAAAAAGCAACCCCATACGCTGCATCAAAAGTAGTTGAGAAAGCGGTTCAGTCAATAGAAGCATACGGACTAAAAGAAGTGAGTGTGTTTGTCAAGGGAATTGGTGGTGGACGAGAATCGGCAATTCGCGGACTCAACAACCAAGGATTAACGGTAACCGGCATAAAAGATACGACCCCGATACCGCATAACGGGTGCAGACCACCAAAGCGACGACGTGTATAAATAATAATGTCAGTCTGCGAATATATGCGAATGCAACACATACCTATACACCATTCAAGAAACATTCATCGCTATTCGTAACATTTGTATATACGTTGCAGATTAGTATTTTACATATATGGGAAGATATATTGGTCCAAAAAATAAAATAGCGCGCCGCTTTGGTGTGAATTTGGGTTTAAAAACAAATGTTGCAAAAGTTGCAAAACGTTTGAACCAGCGCCCTGGGCAACATGGCGCAAAGCATAAGCGATCATTGTCCAGCTTTGGAAAACAGCTCGAAGAAAAGCAAAAAGCAAAATTTGTCTACGGACTTCGTGAACGTCAGTTTCGTGCGTATGTAGAAGAAGCAAATCGACAAGAAGGCGATTCCGGTGTGAATTTAAATAATCTGCTCGAAGGACGTTTGGACAATGTTGTCTATCGTATGGGATATGCAAGTACGCGCGCGCAGGCAAGACAGTTGGTGAACCATGGTATGTTTACCGTGAACGCAAAAAAACTGGATATTCCATCATATAGTACAAAAGTCGGTGATGTTATTGCGGTCAACCCTATAAAAAAGAACAAGAAATATTTTGATATTGTTGCTGAACAGCTTGCGAATAAGGTGCAACCATCATGGCTCTCACTTGATCCTCCGACACTGACTGGTACTGTTCTTGGCAGACCTACGAAAGACGAATTCGAACAAGTCTTTGATGTTAAACTGATTATCGAATACTATTCCACACGTTAAAAACCTGTCAATTAGCGATACCCATCGCATAATACACACACTCTATGGATCACCACATTCATCTTCCAACAACAGTACAATATGTTGCAACTGATCGAAAGAATATCGAGCAGGTTGTGGTCACTCCGTGCAGTCAGGGATATGGAACTACACTTGGGAATGCGTTCCGACGTGTCCTTCTTTCGTCATTGCCAGGTGCAGCGGTTGAGGCGGTGAAGATCGCAGGCGTTCAGCATGAATTTTCCGCTGTTGATGGTGTACAAGAAGACATGATAGAAATTATTTTGAATCTGAAACAGTTGGCTGTGCGTGTGCACAGTGCTGAGCCAGTGACACTGACGCTCCAAAAGAAGGGAAAAGGGCCGATTACTGCAAAAGATTTTGATAAAAATGCTGATGTGGACATTGCAAATGATGATATGGTTATCGCGACTCTTACTGATGATAAAAAAGAGTTCAATATGGAGATTATTGTGGCACAAGGACAAGGATATGTCCCGGTCGCACAGCGAAACACAAAGCATCTCGATCTCGGTACGATTGCGATTGACGCACTCTACACGCCAATTCGAGACGTGGGGTATACGGTAGAAATGACTCGTGTTGGCGATGTGACTAATTTTGAAAAATTGATATTGACCGTTGAGACAGATGGTACCATTACACCAAAGGAAGCAATTGAACAAGCAACGAGTATTCTTATGGATCATCTCGTTCTTCTTATGGGTGGTACTGAAGACGATACTGAGGAAGTAAAAACATAATAGCATAGGTCGCGTATTTTTATGAGACATCAAAAGAAAAACAACACACTTGGTCGCGTAAAGGCACAACGAGAAGCGTTGATGCGGAGTTTGGCAGAGAGCCTGATTCTTCACGGTGGGATCAAGACAACACGGGCAAAAGCAAAGGCATTGCGTGGATTTGTAGAACCTTTGATAACAACAGCAAAACAGAACACGCTTGCATCACGTCGTATGCTTATTTCAAAATTATATACCGACAAAGCGGTAAAAAAATTGATCGATACTCTCGGACCACAGTATAAAGAGCGTAATGGTGGATACACCCGCATCACAAAAGTTGGATTCCGTTCCAATGATGGTGCTGAAAAAGTACGTATTGAACTTGTATAATATGGTGCAATTGATAACACGAGCAACACATGAAATTGACGCAACAGGGCGAGCGCCTGGACGGGTTGCCACTGAGGTTGCAATGATTTTGAGTGGAAAAAATAAACCATCATACACCCCACACATCGATGCAGGTGATATGGTCACTGTTACGCATGCATCACAGGTGTTGTTTACTGGTGACAAATTGGTGCAAAAGGATTATTATCATCATACGATGCATCCGGGGGGACTACAGACAAAGCCAATGAAAAAGGTCTTTGAAGAAGATCCGACAGATGTTATTAGACGCGCGGTATACGGAATGCTTCCAAAAAATAAGCATCGTGATGAAATGATGAAACGCTTAACAATACACGCATAATAATTTATAGATTGAGATTATTACACCAGACACTATGTCCACAAAAACAACAGACACTACAATGACTCGCGCAGTTGGGCGACGAAAAGAAGCCTCAGCTCGTGTTCGAATTACCCTTGGAACAGGGGTAATCTCGATCAATGATCGTGAACTGAAGCAGTATTTTCCAGCTCTTTTGATGCAACAAAAAGTCCTTGCACCACTCGTTGTCGCAGGGAAAGATAACGCGTTCGACGTGTCTGTAAAAGTAGTTGGAGGTGGTACGACAGGACAGGCAGAGGCGGTGCGTCATGGTATTGCACGAGCACTTGTTGCCTGGAATCCTGATTTCAAACCGGTTCTCAGAGCAGAAGGATTTATGACACGTGACGCGCGAAGTAAAGAGCGAAAAAAACCAGGACTTCTCAAAGCACGCCGAGGACGACAATGGAAAAAACGATAGATACTCTCCCCGATGTATTGATACAAAAAACTGGCTGACGTCAGTTTTTTTATTCGTGCGGTATATGCAGGTACTTGTTTTTTCGCTCAATCTAGCATATACTACGCTTTGATTTCTTTCACGATAAGAAAGGAGTATTCAGGTGCTATGGCAAGTGCGATTAAAAACACCACCTTTATGACGATTGCTTCTGTTTTTCAGAAAGTGATTGCGTTTATATATTTTACACTCATTGCTCGTGAGATTGGGGTAGCTGGGACAGGAAAGTATTTTTTTGCATTGTCATTCACGACAGTGTTTGTGGTATTCGTAGATCTTGGGCTCACGAATGTCTTTATTAGAGAGGCTGCAAAAGCAAGAGAAAAACTTGGCGTATACCTAAGCACTATTTTATCTATAAAAATTGTTCTAGGTATACTCAGTTGCGTCGTTGTATTTATCGCCATCAATGCACTGGGCTACGAAGTCGAGACGAGACATCTCGTATATCTGTCTGTTGTGACCATGATTCTCGATTCACTCCATCTCACGCTCTATGGATCATTGCGCGCACTGGGAGAATTACGGTACGAGGCCATCAGCATTGTGGGCAGTCAGTTACTCACGCTTGGACTCGGATCATTTTTTTTGTTTTCCGGTTTTCCACTCATTTTCCTTATCCTTGCCTTTACTATTTCCAGTGGGTTGAATGTACTTTTTGTGATGAGTGTCCTGCGGATAAAACATAGGATTTCTTTGAAACCAGAGTATGATACAGATACGGCAACATACATAACTAGAATTGCGATTCCCTTTGCGCTTGCAGCTATCTTTGCTCGGGTGTATTCGTACATTGACTCTATTTTGTTGTCAAAAATGATAGGGGATGAGGCTGTCGGCTTGTATAGTATCCCGTACAAGATCACGTATGCCTTTCAATTTATCCCACTCGCCTTGATCGCGGCACTGTATCCGAAATTTAGCGAGTATTTTGCACATGACAAGGCGCGGCTTTCGTTTGTGTTCGAGCGAGGGCTCAAGTACTTGCTCTTGATTGCAGTCCCGATCGCGATTGGGATTGCCGTGCTTGCGCAGGATATTATCTTGCTTCTCTACACAGAAGAATATCTTCCTTCTGTTCTCCCGTTGCGGATTTTGATCATGAGCTTGATATTCTCATATCTCAGCTTTCCTATCGGAGCATTTCTTAATGCCTGCGATAGACAGGCATCACAGACAACGATTGTCGGCATAGTGATGGTCATCAATATTATATTGAATGTTCTTCTGATTCCACGCATTGGCATTGTCGGAGCATCAATCTCCGCGCTTGTAGGAAATATCTTGTTGGCAGTACTTGGCTACTGCATCATCCCAAAGATTACTGCTGTGTCTCATGGCTATGTAGCAAAGGCGTTTTTTCAGATTCTCTTGTCTGCCGGCAGTATGGGAATTTTTGTATATATAACAAATGTTCGATTTCATTTTCTCTATGCTATACTAGTTGGTGCGATTTCTTATCCGATACTTTTGTATATATTTCGATCAGTCACGATACAGGAGTTTCGGGAAGTTGTGAGTTTGGTTAAAAAATAATTTTTTATGTATGGGTAGCATGATTGAACTCAATGATACGTTGCAATTGACGCGGGCTCAAGGATTTCCAGAAGAATTGGTATATGAAACTCATCTGGCAAAACCTTTTGACTCCATTGATTTTAAGGGAAAATTATTTTCTTTTTTTAATAAGGATAACATTCGCATATTTCAAGCACCTCCAATTCGTAATTTTCTTGTCCAAAATATAGATGGGAAGTGGATATATTGGGGACTTGTTCATATTATAGAAACTCATCATGATACCTTGCAACAGACCACATCTGGAACATTTGAGATTATTCATATTTATACACCCGAAGAGATGGAAATGGCGTATCGTATTATTGACCGTAGAGATGGGTTTGATTTTTTCAATAAGGATCTATAAAGTATATTCGTATGAGTTTTCGTTACAATCTCATTCAAAAATGGACAAAAAAAGTGTATAGAAAGTTTAATCCTATTCCAGGATCGCCTTGGACTAAGGGTGCAGTCAAAGACATTTGCGCTATCAATCTTGTGCCTCCCGACACGCTCAAAATATTCTTTCGGGATTGTATAAAGCGTTTGGAAAAGCTAAAGGGGGGAGATATTGGAGATTACTTGGAATTTGGTGTATTTAATGGTTCATCAATTGGGAGTGCGTACATGACTGCAAAGTATATGAATCAGTCCATAAACTTTTTTGGATTTGATTCATTTGATGGTTTGCCCGATGGGACAGATGAGGAGCATGATATTCTCCAAAAAGGATTTTACCGCTGTCCCTTTGAAAAGACAAAGGAATGTCTTGGGCGTAGAGGGGTAAATCCGGACGACATCACATGGGTAATGGGAGTATATAGTGAATCTCTTACAGATGAAGCAATAGAAACTCATGGTATTGGGAATATTGGAATTGTTTTTGTTGACTGCGATACGTATAGCTCTTCAAAGGAGGTTCTTAATTTCTTGGCACCACTTATCACCTCACCAGCTATTATTTGTTTTGATGATTGGAGGCTCTACGATATGGATATAAAAGGAACAGGAGAATATAGATCTTTTAACGAATTTATGGAAAAGTATACTCACATAAAGGCAAAGCGGATACGATCATATAATAGAAAATCAGAATCATTTCTTTTGTTGCCAGAAGTAACTCCGTCCCATTAGCTTCATATGAAAAAAACTCTCATCATCACACTCGAATATCCGCCACACGTTGGTGGTATTGCTTCGTATATTCATGATTTGGCAAATACACTGGATGCTGAGAAGACCATTGTACTTGCTCCATATATGGGTGTCACAAAAGAGTGGGATGGTGTACAGCAGTACAGGGTGGTGAGAAAGAAGTTGCTGTTTCCAAAATTGCTCTGGCCACGATGGACACGACTCCTCTGGCACACATGGCGTATTTGCAAAAAAGAAAATATCGAACTTTTGCTCGTTCACCATGTCTTACCTGTGGGGTATGCAGGTATATGTGTAAAGAAATTTTTGAAGATTCCATTCCTTTTGTTTTCGCACGGGACAGATTTGGTAGCAGGAACACAGACACCGTGGAAAAAGTCAATGGTTGCGCGAGTCGCGCGTGCGAGTGAGCAAGTTATTTTTAATAGTGAATCACTACAGCATCGTTTTTTGCTCGAACTTCCGGAGTTTGAGCACATCTCTCTTGTGATGTATCCATGCCCCAGTCCCTCTTTTCTCGAGGAACCGTCACAAGATATTCTCGAAGAATTGCGAAACACGTATGCGTTGAATGGAAAACAGATTATCCTCACTGTTTCAAGATTTGTAGACGGAAAGGGGTTTCCACATCTTTTGAGAATGATGCCGGAGATTCTGAAACACATTCCGCATTTGGTCTGGATTCTTATTGGCAACGGACCAAAGAATGCATATATCATGGAAACAATTCAAAAAAATAATCTTCAAAATATTGTTCGCTATCTTGGTGAATTGCCACATGATGAACTGAGAAAGTTTTATTACCTTTCGGATTTGTTTGTCCTCCTGACGCATCCGGATGAGGGTAGAGAAGAGGGGCTCGGTATGGTGTTTCTTGAAGCGGCCGCTACTGGACTTCCTGTAGTTGCGGGGAAAAGTGGTGGAGTAGACGAGGCAGTGCTTCATGGAGAGACAGGTATTGTCATAGATTTATACAAAGGGGATCCTGCAGTTATTTCTTCCATTGTCGACGCACTTAGAGACAAAGCGTTTATCATTACACTCGGAAAAAATGCAAAAGCGAGGATCAAACAGGATTTTGTATGGGAAAAGCAGGTGCGATTACTAGATCCGTGGCTTCAACAAGGAATAGCTAGTGACGAACAGCAAACAAGTTCATTTACACCAATCCACTAGACTATATGAAGATAGGATATGTACAAAATTCTCCAATGTTTGGTGAGAAGAAAAAGAATTTTGAAGAAGTTCGTTTGTTGTTGCAAGATGCAAGAGCTGATCTTCTTGTGTTACCTGAATTATTTGCAACAGGATATACGTTTACATCTGCAGAAGAGGCAAACATGCTTGCTGAAACTAGTAATG
>Ga0210057_1004838_pt1 | contig 17623 bp, 13 predicted proteins | sample CryGeyCG2114_010_2_FD_183968 | JGI IMG/M metagenome (GOLD analysis project Ga0210057, IMG submission 183968) | Groundwater microbial communities from aquifer - Crystal Geyser CG10_big_fil_rev_8/21/14_0.10 (SPAdes) (version 2) | ecosystem: Environmental > Aquatic > Deep subsurface > Groundwater ...
AGGTGTAAACGAGTCCGTCTTCCGATATTTCGTAAGACTCGGCCATATCCTTTATAAGTCCGCCGTTGTTGTCGGCGCGCATAAGGCCTGAATAGATGAGATTTACCATGTCTCTGTCCGGGTCTGACACGGCCAGCACGGGATTGATAAATCTTGGCGTGCCCACAATACCTTCTTTAAGTGATCCTTTATATGAAGGGGATTCAACAAGAAGTCTGTCATTTAAATTGACAAGGATGGAAAATGCGGAAACAAGAAAAACGATGCTTAGCGTAAAAAACAAAATCTTTTTAATTGATCCCATGTTGCGCGTTACATAAACAATCTCTCGCAAATCAGGGAGATTAAATCTTTTTTTAAAAAGGGTATGTTTTAAATCTTTCACGTTTAAAATTATGGATATAGAGATTCGGCGTTCTTAGAAAAAAACTACAACACCAGAGAGGCTATGGCGGTAAGTCCAAATAATATACCAAAAATTATGGTGGAATTGAAGAGAATCTTCTCAAAACCTCTTTTTGTGTGGTAAGAAGCACCACCACCGCCAAAAGCGCCACCCAAAGAGCTGCCTCTCTGCTGGAGGAGCACGGAAGCTGTTAAAGCCGCGCTTATAAAAATCTGCACCCAAGGAATAATATTATTTAGAGCCATTTTTCTATATTTAAACTCATTATACTCCTTCTATAGAAAAATGCAAGGAAGTTGTACGGTTAACCTTATGGGGTGACAAATATGATAGATTGGGGTGACAAAGGTTAACTAAACAGAGTTATTGAAATTTGACTGTTTTTAGCGATGTTGTAATATTAAAACAAATGAAGAAACAAGTAATACTTAAATATTTGGCGGTTTTTAATCCGGCGGAAGAAAGCGGTTATAATGTATCCTTTCCTGCTTTTCCGGGTTGTGTTACTTTTGGAAAAACTTTTGAAGACGCAAAGAAAATGGCTAAAGAAGTTTTGGAGCTTTGGCTTGAAGAGATATCTAGCAGCGGAGGAGAGATAGTTTCTAATGACATACGTCCGATTATCGACGAAATAAGTGCCGTTGTTTCAAATAAAGTAAAAGTATCTTATGCGTCCTCTTGCCGCTAAAAAACTAATCGCGGTTTTGGAGGAAAATGGCTTTGTTCTTTCAAGGCAAAAAGGAAGTCATTTAATCTATAGAAATAAGGAAAATAATATAATGGTGCCGGTGCCGTTGCATGGTAAAAACAAACCGATTCACATCGGAACTTTTTTGGCTATCGTTAAACAATCAAAGCTGCCGAAAGAAAAATTTATGTAAAACAAAATTTGCGGGAATTTTTATGGAGGTATATGATGTTAATATAATTGAATAATATGAAGAATAAAACCTTTATATCCATAGCCGTTTTCGCAATTTCTCTGCTTATTATTCCGCAGATGACTTTTGCCGTGTGGTGGAATCCTGGCACATGGAAGATTTTTAACAGAAAAGCCGAAGTAAAAACAGAACAAAAAATAATCGCTACATCAACTCCAAACAATGTTATTTCACAGACAGAAAAAGCGACCACGACTGAAAAAATTGAGCAAAAGAGCGAAGAAGCCGGAAAACAAAAGGTGGCAGCCAGTCTTGCGGATACAAGCGCGCAAAAGGATGATCAATTCAAAGAAATTGAAAAATTAAAGAAAGAAGTGGAGACGCTAAAACAAAAACAATCCGAAATTAAAATTATTGAAAAAATAACGGAAAATCCGACAATTACCGAAAAGAAAGAAAGTTCAAGTAGTCAAGCAAAACAAGATGAAAATATAGTCACCTTGCCAAACGGTGCGGTGGTAGAAGTGGACGCGAACGGGAATATTGTGCGAACAATTAAGGAAGCACCACAAACGACTTATACTTCACCTGAGATAATGATACAAAGTCAAACATCAGCAACCCAGATATTGTCGGTCAATGTTACGCCGACAATTACTTCGGCAAAGATTGAGTGGCAGACCGACAAGCCGACCGAATCAAAAGTCTTTCTTTCTGGTGGTGGTTTTTCGTCAAAAGTTTATAACTCTGAATCGGGATTCTCTACTCGGCACTCTGCTTCATTTGACGGATTAAGTGCAAGCACTGATTACTCTTACGAAATCGAAGCAATTACTCGGGGAGTTGCCGTAAAAAAGAATGGTGTGTTTTTAACAAATAGTAACAAGCCAACGAAAATTAGTTTGAGCGACTTTCAAAGTTATCCAGGATTATATTGTTCTAAAACTACTATTACTGTGCACATATTGGACCAGAGTGGTGAAGAAATGCTTGGGCAACCAATTGAAGTCAAAAATACCTACATTGATGCAATAAAAACGGGCGTGTCTCCATTTGTTGCTGATTTTGGATTTAATGCAATGAAAGAAGCGAATTTTTCTCTTAAAATAAAATCAGGAGTGCTAGAGAGCGAAAGGATAATTAATGTATATGAACCAAATTTTCAAGTAATCGATCCTAATCAACCAGACCAATCTGACGGTACTTATATGGATCAGAATAATGGGATAAAACTTAATAAAACTGCCACGGGATTCGAGTGTACGCACTGATACTTCAAATAATTTATAAAACCCCACTTGGGCATTCAGTGTCCAAGTGAAAGAATGCTTTACCTATCACCTATATTTGCGATAGGAATTATGCGTTATATTTGTTTATTGAATAAAACAAATCTTTTTCTTTGACGAGTATTTTTTGGAATAGTTCCTAATGAACTAGGAACTAGGAACTATTTGATTTGACACACTGTGCCAGTTTCTCTTATAATCCAAGACATTAAAGGCTAATCGCTCAAAGCGAATCTAATAAAAGCAATATGAAAATAAAACCTTTGCATAATAATGTATTGGTTGAGCCTTTGCAGGAAGAAGAGAAAGGATCCAAAACAAAGTCAGGGATTTTCATTCCTGATACCGTTGATAAAGAGAAGCCCGATCAAGGCAGGGTGGCGAGCGTGGGCGAAGGCAAGAGAGACAAAGACGGCAAGCTCATACCCATGTCGGTTAAAAAGGGCGATAGGATTGTATTTACAAAATACAGTTTGGATGAAATAAAGGTTGAAGATAAGAAGTACTACATTATAAGCGAAGACAACATTCTCGCGGTTATAGAATAATTTTTAAAAAAATATGGCAAAACAAATTGTTTTCAGAGAAAAAGCCAAAGAGGCTCTCAAAAGAGGCGTGGACGCGGTGGCGGACACAGTAAAAATCACTCTCGGCCCGAAAGGCGGCAACGTGATCTTGGATAAAGGATATGGTTCTCCCGTGATTACCAATGACGGCGTAAGCATAGCTAAGGAGATAGAATTGGAAGACAGACTTGAAAATATGGGCGCGGAGATTGTAAAAGAGGTGGCCAGCAAGACAAATGACGCGGCCGGCGACGGCACTACTACCGCCGTGGTGCTTATACAAGCTATTGTAAGCGAGGGCATGAAGGTTACCGCTCTTGGCGCCAGTTCTCTCGGCGTGAAAATGGGCATATCCGCGGCTTCGGAAGCCGTGGTAAAAGCTCTTAAAAAAATAGCCAAACCGATAAAGAGCAAAGAAGAGACCGAACAAGTCGCCACTGTCTCGGCGGAATCTAAAGAATATGGCAAGATTATTGCCGAAGCCATTTCCAAGGTTGGCGAGAACGGCGTGGTAACGGTGGAAGAGTCTCAATCTTTCGGCGTGGAGAGCGAGATCGTGGAAGGATTGCAATTTGATAAGGGTTACGTTTCTCCCTACATGATCACCAATGCCGAGAGGATGGAAGCGGCTTACGAAGACGCGCTCATTTTGGTGGTAGATAAAAAAATATCATCTATAAACGAAATTTTGCCGCTTTTGGAGAAAGTTGCCGGTTCCGGCAAGAAAGAGCTTGTGATAATCTGCGATGATTTGGACGGCGACGCTCTTACCACATTGGTGGTGAATAAGCTTAGAGGAACATTTAACGTGGTGGCGGTAAAGTCTCCGGGTTATGGCGATCGCAAGAAAGAAATGCTTCAAGATATTGCCATAGTAACGGGAGCTAAAGTTGTTTCCGAGGAAATCGGCATCAAGCTTGATAAAGTGGAATTGAACATGCTTGGTAAAGCCAGGAAGTTCATTGCCACGAAAGATACTTCCATTATCGTGGGTGGCAAAGGCAAGAAACAGGAGATAGAGGAGAGAGTGGCTATGATTAAAAAAGAAATCAAAAATAGCGAATCTGAATTTGACAGAGAAAAACTTCAGGAGAGATTGGCGAAACTTTCCGGCGGCGTGGCGATAATAAAAGTTGGCGCGGCTACCGAAACAGAAATGAAGTATAAGAAAGATAAGATAGAAGATGCCGTGAAGGCTACCAAAGACGCCGTAGAAGAAGGCATTGTGGCCGGTGGAGGCGTGGCGCTTATTAAAGCCGGAGTCATGGTGAGAAATGATTTTGCTTTAGGTAAAATGAAATCTCCGGCCAAAGAATTGGAAAGAGAATTTGAAGTCGGCGTGGAAATACTTCTTAAGGCCATAGAGGAACCGATGAAGCAGATAGCCATAAATACCGGCAGGCGGGAAGGCGCGGTAATAGTCTCGGAGGTTAAAAAAGAAATAGCTAAAAATTCATCTTCAAACATGGGTTACGATGCCGGATCGGATGAGATAGTGCCGGACATGATAAAAGCGGGCATTATAGATCCGGTAAAAGTTACCAGAACGGCACTTGAGAGAGCGGCATCGGCCGCCGCCACGCTCTTAACCAGCGAAGCCGCCGTGGTAGACATACCAAAAAAAGAAAGCGGTCATCCGGAACCAGGCATGGGCGGCATGGGATACTAGTAAACGACAAAACCTTGGCTATTTATAGCCAAGGTTTTGTTTAGTGTTAGATTGAGCATTGCAGGATTGATTTTTATATTTGACATAGTATAATGAGTGTGGTTTTACATCGCGCGACTGCTCCGCTTATGGCGGGGAGGAAAGTCCGAACACGTCCGGCTTTAAGCCGGAGGACGGTAGCGGGTAACGCCCGTCTGCCTCGCTTATAGCGGGGCAAGGGATGCGAGCAGAGACGTTGGCTTAAGAGATTAAGCCAAAGCCCTATTTTAATATGGGGTTAGTCCGAGCGGAAACGCTTGGGGTGAAACGGCTAAATTCCTACCTACGCGCAAGGCCGTATCTCGTCCCGCTGCAAGCGGGGCGAGAAGTGCCGCTTGACCGCCGGAGTAATTCGGCGGCTAGATAAATAGTCGCGCTTTGCTTTTCGCCATTTGGCGAGGCAAAGACAGAATTCGGCTTATAGATGTGAAATCAAATATCAAACAATCCTTCGCTTACGGCGAAGGATTGTTTGTATAAATATCCATTTTTGTTTTATAATAAGGAAACAAATAATTAACAGCTTATTAAAGCAAAAAAATGAATAATATTGAAAAAGAAACAGAAGCCGTAAAATTGTCGGATAAAAATGAACCAAAGAAGAAAACACTTTCTTTTGAAAAAATTTCGTATTGGATTATCGGCGCGATTTTGTTTTTAATGCCTGTCTTTGTTTTTCCGAATTTTGTCGCTCCTGTTCATCCCATGAAGACGACACTTTTTTTCGGAGGAGTTTTTGTCGCCACCGCTTTTTGGCTTTTTGGCTTTTTTAAAAATGGCTCAATCAAGTTTACCGGCAATGTTCTTTACCTCGCTTTTGGTTTAATGCTGGCGGTCTGGCTTGCTTCGTCTTTTTACTCATTAAACGCCGACAATTCTCTTTTTGGCAAGATAAACAGCATAGAAACATTCTTCATGCTTTTGGCGATGGCGTTATATATGTTTCTTGTGTCAAATCATTTTAAAACGGAAAAAAGATTATTTAATTTTTTCTTGATTGTCTTTATTTCCGCCGCCGTTGTTTTTATCTATCAAGCGGTCCACTTGCTTTTGGGTTTTGATCTTTTGCCTTTGGCTTATTTTAAACCAAAGGCGGCCAGTCTTGTGGGCAAATGGAACGACTTTTCAATATTTTTTGGTTTGATTGGCGTATTATCTTTGGTATTTTTTCGGACATTTAAATCAAGCGCGATGGTCAAAACTATTCTTATCGCCGCTTTGGCGACAACGGTCGTCGTCCTTGTGTTTACAAACTTTCTTTTAAATTGGATTGTGCTCGGTTCCATCGCTCTGATTGTTTTAATAGTTTCTTTATTAAAGAAAGATATTAAAAACAAGATTGGAACAATAGCAATTCCGCTTTTGTTTATTGTCTTGGCTTTATTTTTTATCATCTTTAGAGGTATTTCCGGCGATATTTCCACGAGTGTCGGTCTTGACACTTCTGAAGTGAGACCGTCTTTCTCTTCCACTATGAGCATTACTAAAGGCGTTATCAAGGAAGGACCGGTTCGTGCCGCGCTCGGGAGCGGTCCGAATACTTTTTCCATTCTATGGGCTAAAATGAAGCCGCTTAGTGTAAATAACACCATTTTTTGGAATACGAATTTTCCTTCGGGGCTGGGGCACGCGCCAACACTCTTGGCCACAACCGGTATTTTGGGCGGTCTATCCCTCTTATTTTTTGCCATTATGTTTTTGAGACAAGGACTCCGCGTGTTTAAAAGCGGGCGTGCTGGCGGAGACTTTTTAACCGCTGTCGGCTCGGCATCATTTTTAGGCGCGGCTTATCTTTGGATTATGATTGTGCTTTATACTCCCGGGATAGTTATCGTGTCTTTGGCGTTTGCTTTAACCGGCATAATGATTTCTGCCTTGTCTTTATTAAGAAACAGCAAAGAAAGGGAATTGTCTTTCGCCGGCAAGAAGATAGGCTTCGTATTTAGCGGAATAATTTTGGTAATGATAATAGGCATGGCGGCTCTCTTCTACATGCAAGCCTCTAAATTTTTGGCTCTTGGCTATTATGGAAAAGGGGTAAAAGCATTTAATATCAACGGCGATATTGGTGTCGCTGAGAATAATCTTAAGAAGGCGGTTTCTTTAGACGGAAGTCAAGATGAGTATAAGAGATCTTTGGCGGAGCTTGGTTTGGTTAAAATTAACAGCGGTGTTTATAAGCCTGGAGAATCGGAAGAAGAAACGATAAAATTTCGCGAAGCGCTAAACTACTCCATAGAAGTTGCCAAAGCGGCGACAAAAGTTGATAGTTTAAGCGCCGAGAACTGGATGCAATTGGGCGGCGTATATGAATTGGCCGCCAAGTATGGAATAAAGAATGCCGAGGAGATGGCGATGACTTCTTATCAAGAAGCCGCTAAAGTTTCTCCTTTGAATCCTAATCCGTTTTATCTGGCGGCAAGATTAAATTTCTTGCTTGGTAAAAACAGTGAAGCCAAGGAATATTTAGATTATGCTCTTTCTCTGAAGCCGGATTTCGCTTCTGTGCTTTACCTTTCCGCGCAAATTCAAATTAAAGAAGGGAATACAAAAGAGGCCATTGCGAAGATGATACAAGCGGCTGTTGCCGCGCCAGGAGATATTGGATTGCATTTCCAGTTGGGCGTGCTTACTTACCAAAATAAGGATATGGAAACGGCTCGTCTGGCTTTTGAAAAAGTAATTCTTCTCAATCCATTTTACGCCAACGCCAAGTATTTTCTCGGTTTGATATATGACGGACAGGGTTTAAACGAGCGAGCGCTGGAGCAGTTTAAAGAGATACTTGAAACCAATCCCGGCAATAAAGAAGTGGAAAAGATAATTCAAAATATTTTGAGCGGCAAGGGCGCTTTAAGCGGTGTTGCCGCGCCGCAAGGCCAAGGCGTTAACCCTCCAATTTCCGATAAGACAGATGACAAGTTAAAAGAATCGAACGAGATTGAAGATAAAAAATCTGAATAACCATGGTAAAGAAGATTCTCAGGATTTTTAATTATGAACTTGGCGGCCTGCACAAGGCCGCCTTGGTTTTGGCTTTCTCCTCTGTCATTTCGGCTTTTCTAGGTATATTTAGGGATAGATTACTCGCCTCCAAATTTGGCGCCAGCGAATCTCTGGACATATATTACGCCGCTTTTAAAATTCCCGATCTTCTTTATATTACACTTTTATCTTTGGTTTCCGTTACTGTTCTTATTCCTATATTTTTGGATAAAAATTCCAAATCGCAAAAGGAAGCTGGCCGATTCTTAAACGGTATATTAACTTCTTTTTTGCTGGCTGTCGCCGCGCTTAGCGTGGCGGCTTTCTTTGCCACTCCTTACTTTTCCGGTCTGGTGGCGCCCGGTTTTGGCGATGAGGCCAACGCCAAATTGGTTTTAGTCACCAGAGTATTGCTTTTATCGCCGCTTTTTTTGGGACTTTCCAATCTTCTTTCAAGCGTAGTTCAATCTTACAATAAGTTTTTTATCTACGCTCTTAGCCCTGTTTTTTACAATGCCGGTATTATTTTCGGAATAGTCTTTTTTTCAGAAAAGTATGGATTGGTCGGGGTGGCTATGGGCGTGGCTTTCGGGGCATTTCTGCATCTTGCGGTTCAGCTGCCTACTGTTTTTAAACTGGGTTTTATCCCTATAGCGAGTCTTAAAATAAATCTAAAAGAAACTCTAATGGTGGCTAAAATGTCTTTGCCGCGCACCTTTGGATTGGGGCTTAATCAAATCGCTTTAATTTTTATAACAGCTTTTGCTTCTTTTCTCGGCGCGGGCAGTATTGCCGTGTTTAATCTTTCTTTTAATTTGCAATCGGTTCCTTTGGCGGTAATAGGAGTCAGCTACAGCGTAGCCGCTTTCCCCACTCTGGCAAAGTATTTTGTAAGAAATCAAAAAGAAGAATTCAACGCGCATGTTGTGGCGGCCGCGAGACAAATCTTGTTTTGGTCGGCACCAGTGTCCGCTTTGGTGATAGTATTGCGCGCTCAAATAGTGAGAGTTATTTTGGGTGCCGGAGAATTTGGCTGGCGCGATACCAGACTTACTGCCGCCGCGCTGGCTATTTTTGCCGTCTCGGTTACGGCTCAGGCAGGTATCCTTCTTTTTACAAGAGCTTTTTACGCCGCCGGCAAAACATGGAAGCCAGTCGTAATCAATTTGGTATCCACTGTTTTTATAATTATCGCTTCTTTTTTCTCTTTAAAATTCTTTGGAGTATTCGCTAGTCATGAGGCAGTCATAAAAGAAGCGTTGAGAGTCGGCGATGTGTCTTCATCCGGCGTGTTGGCTTTGCCGGTAACCTTCTCTATAGGAATGATTTTGAACGTGATTCTTTTGTTGATTATTTTTCAGAAAGAATTCGGCTCAATATGCCAATTGCTGGCAAAAACTTTTTTTCAGGTTATTTTTTCTTCTTTCGCTTTAGCCGTCGTGTCTTATCTCTCTCTTAATATTTTTGATGATATTTTTGATATAAACACTTTTCTTGGAATATTTTCTCAAGGCGTTTTGGCGGCCGCTTTCGGTTTTGCCGCGTGGTATCTTGTTTTAAAATCCATGAAAAGCAACGAACTTGAAGAAATTGCCAAATCTTTAAGACAAAAATTCTGGAAAACAAAGGTCATCGCTCCTGAACCGGACAAGATAGATTAGTACCACTTGGAGACTAAGTCTCCAAGTGGAGTTTTGCGGGACGTTCTGCTATTATTTAGCGCATGAATAGCAGTAATATACGTAACTTTTCTATTATAGCCCATATTGATCACGGCAAGAGCACTCTTGCCGACAGGATTCTTGAGATAACCGGCGCGGTTGAAAAGAGAAAAATGAAGGAACAAGTTCTTGACTCAATGGAGCTTGAGAGGGAGAGAGGCATAACCATTAAAATGCAGCCGGTGAGAATGAAGTTTAAAGATTATATTTTAAATCTTATAGACACACCCGGTCATATTGATTTTAATTACGAAGTTTCCAGAGCGCTAAAGGCGGTGGAGGGCGCCGTTTTACTCGTTGATGCCACGCAAGGCGTGCAGGCGCAAACCATCACAAATGTGGAGATGGCGAAAAGTCTCGGCTTGGTGATAATACCAGTTTTAAATAAAATAGACCTGCCAACGGCGAGGATAGATGAAGTTAAAAAAGAAGTAATGGAATTTTTAGAGTGCGGTGAAGAAGAAATTTTGCAAGCTTCCGGCAAGACCGGCGCCGGTGTGGAAGAGCTTCTAAGTGAAATTATAAAACGCGTTCCTCCACCCAAAGAAGAAATAGCAAATGGAGCGAGAGCACTCGTGTTTGATTTTGAATACTCGCTCCATCAGGGAATAATCGTGTATGTAAGAGTAACCGATGGCGAAATAAAAAAAGGTGATCAGCTTAAACTTTATCAAGCGGGAGAAATATTTTCCGCCAGCGAGATTGGCGTTTTCTCTCCGGAGAAGGAACCGGTAGAATCTCTTTCCGCCGGCGAGATTGGTTATATCGTTACCGCCGTGAAGAAAGCCAGCATAGGTACGGTGGGAGACACGGTAGTGTCCGTTAAAGAGTCGCTCTCGCCACTAGGGGGTTACATGCAACCCAGACCGGTGGTGTGGGCCAGCATCTATCCCGAATCGCAAGAAGATCTGACGGAGTTTAGACGCTCGCTTGAGAGACTCAAACTCTCGGATAGTTCGCTCTCTTTTGAAGAAGAGCAAAGTGGGTCAATGGGGCGAGGCTTTAGATGCGGCTTTCTGGGAATGCTTCATTTGGAGATAGTGATAGAAAGACTTAAAAGAGAATTTAATCTTAATCTTGTGGTAGCGACACCGACTATTACTTACAAGGTGCTACTCATGGACGACAAAGAGGTGGAAATTTATTCCCCCAATCTTTTCCCCGAGGAGAATCTTATTAAAAAAGTTTTTGAGCAGTGGGTTGATATGCAGATAATAATACCGCCGGACAGGCTTGGCGGCTTAATGCCGCTGCTTTACGAGCACGAGGCGGAAGTGGGCGAGATGGAGCAATTCGGTAAGAGCAGAAATATAATAAACGCCAAAATGCCGCTAAGAGAGCTGATGAGAAACTTTTTTGACGAACTTAAAAGCGTTACATCCGGTTACGGTTCTTTAAGTTATAAAATATCGGGGATGAGGGAGGCGCCAAGCGGCAGTATAGTGAAGTTGGATATTTACGTGGCGGAGGAGATAATTCCGGCTTTCTCAAAAATTGTGAGTAAGGCGCGGGTGGAAAAAGATGCCGAGGTGGCGGTGGATAAGCTTAAAGATCTCATACCAAGAGCGCTTTTTGCCATTAAAATTCAGGCTAAGGCACTTGGCAGGATATTGGCTTCAAGATCTATCACTCCGCTTAAAAAAGACGTTACCGGTTATTTGTATGGAGGAGATATAACCAGAAAAAAGAAACTCTGGGAAAAGCAAAAAAGAGGCAAAGAAAAACTCAAGAAACTTGGCAAAGGCAACGTAAATATCCCGCAGGATGTGTTTGTGAAAATGATGCAGGGATGAAAATCCGACTCTAATTCAAAGATTATTAGTAAAAGGCCGGCAATATGAGAGACATAATCATGCCAAGAGCGGCTACGATGCTGATGACTGTCCAAATAATTTGGTGTTTTCTTTTTTGACGATGGGTTTTTCCTAACATATTGGTATAATAATATTTATATGCTGGAATTTCAAGAAAAACAAAAAACCAGAAAACTTATATATTCAAATTGGAGTTTGATAATACTTTCAATAGCTGCTGTTCTTATGTTTTTTTCTCTCGCTAAGATTTATGTAAAAAGCAGAGAAGCCAAAGCTAAAAACGAGGAAATAATAAATATTCTTGAAGCGGCAAAAGAAAGGGGTCTAAGCATAAAAGAAGGGATAGAACGTCTTGAAGGGGAGTTTGGGGCGGAAAAGGAAATTCGCGATAGATTTGACGTGGCGAAGCCGGGCGAGAAGGCGATTGTGATAATAAACAGATCGGAGGAAACTCCATCGCCGCCGGAAAAAAAAGAAAGCTTTATTCTTAAATTCTGGCATGTTATAAATATCTTTGATTAAGTTTTAGGAATAATGCGGGTATGGTTTAGTGGTAGAATGGTTGCTTCCCAAGCAACAGACGGGAGTTCGATTCTCCCTACCCGCATAAAAATAAGGAGAACGAAGCGAGCTTTGGAAAAAGGTGTCAGGAACCTTTTTTCAGATACAGTATCTGAAAAAAGGTTCCTGACACCTTTTTCCCTTTTTCCACCTTTTTCTGACCTTTTTTCTGCAGATTGAGCGAAGCGAAACAGGCGATAGGCACCAAAACTTTTATTTAAAGCGATAATTTGTTATAATGGAAATTATGTTAGACATTAAAGAGAATGAATCGCTTTCAAAGCATACCACTTTCAAACTAGGCGGGCCGGCTCGGTATCTTGTAGCAGCCAAGACAAAGGAATATATCATTGAGGCGGTAAATTTTGCCAAAGAGAAAGGACTGCCTTTCTATATCCTTGGCGGGGGCAGTAATATTTTGATAAGAGACGAGGGATATAACGGCGTGATTATCAAACCGCAAATCGGGGGAGTAAAAATTGAAGAAGATAGAATTATTGCCGGCGCCGGCGCTTTGCTGAGTCAGGCTATGAACATGTCTATCCAAAGCGGTTTGGCCGGCTTGGAGTGGGCGGCAGGGGTGCCCGGTGCCATGGGCGGAGCCATAAACGGTAATGCCGGCGCTTACGGTCAATCCATGTCCGATATTGTTGAATCGGTTTTGGTTTTGGAAGAAGACTTAAACGGAAATTGGATTGAGAAAAAATATAAGACGGAAGATTGCGGATTTTTATACAGAAAAAGTTGCTTTAAAGACAAAGAGAATAAAAAATTTATTATAGAAACAGAGCTTAAATTGCGTAAGGGCAATAAAGAGGAAAGTATGACTAAGATAAAAGATATCCTCACGCAAAGGAGAGAAAAAGTGCCGCCGCAGCCTTCCGCCGGATGCGTGTTTAAAAATATAAAATCGCCGGACGGCAAGGATCTTATTCGCGCCGTAGGCCCTCTTATACAAGAGTGCGGACTTAAGGGCGTGAGAGTGGGCGGCGCGGAAGTGTCTCTTGCGCACGCCAATTATATAGTAAACGCCGATAACGCCACTTCGCAAGACGTGATTGATTTGATAAAAATTGTTCAGCAAAAGATTAGGGAAAAATTCAATATGGATTTGGAGACGGAGATCGTCGTACTGTAACGCGGCTTGGTGAGCGATTTTAAATTATGTATAATAAAATACAATGAAAAATAATTGGTTAAGCTTAATGCTCGGTTTATTTCTAATCTTATTTACTTTTTTAGGTTTACCGTCCGGCATGAAGGATAAGATACTTATTGGAGTTGGAACAGTCGTGGCGATCTTGTCTTTCAGAGAGATTGCCGGCAAGAAGGTTGTGGCAAATATGCCGGAATCCAATACAGACGGCGCGAAGTAAGCTTTTTCAAAATGATTAATAAAAAATTTATTTTAAATGTCCGAAAAAGAATAAGGGGCGGTTATTTTTTAATAGCTTTCTTTTTTGTTTTTGTTGTTTCGGCGGCGGCTTTTTCTTATTATGATTCAATTTTTTGGGAGTATTCTTCCACAATGGCGGTGGAGACGATAATTGATGGAGTTGAAGAAAAAAGAGTCAGTCACATTAAAACTCCGGAATCGGTTAAAGCCATTTATATGACGGCTTGCGTGGCGGGTACTCCAAGCATAAGAGAGAGATTGGTAGAGCTCGCCGACAGTACTGAAATAAATTCCATCATCATAAATATAAAAGACGAAACCGGCAGAATATCTTTTAACACGGACAACCCCTTGCTTAAATATGCCGCCGTGGGAACGTGCAAAGTGGCCGATATGGCTGAATTTATAGAATATTTGCATGAGAAAAATATTTACACTATAGGCCGCATCGCTGTTTTCCAAGATCCGTATTTAGTGAAAAAAAATCCGGAATTGGCGGTAAAAGAACGCGATGGCGAAAAGGTGTGGCGTGACAGAAAAGGCTTAAGTTGGATAAGCGTTTGTTCCAAGGAAACTTGGGATTACACGATAGAGCTGGCCAAAGAGTCGGAGAAAATTGGTTTTGACGAACTTAATTTTGACTACATAAGATTTCCTTCGGACGGTGACATGAATAATATAAGCTATCCTTCCTGCGGGGTAGGAACTTTTTCCAAACAAGACAGACTGGAAGATTTTTTCTTTTATCTTGATAAAGGATTGAGAGACTTAGGTATTCCCACTTCCGCCGATTTGTTTGGTATGGTTGCCACCAATAAAGATGATTTAAATATTGGCCAAGTGCTTGAGAGAGCGGAACCCTATTTTGATTTTATCGCGCCGATGGTTTACCCGTCGCATTATCCCGCCGGCTTTAAAAACTTTTCCGATCCGAACAAATATCCTTACGAGATAATCAAATATTCAATGGACGAAGCGGCGAGAAGGCTTGTCGCGGCTTCCAGCACGCCGCTCAAGCTTAGGCCGTGGCTTCAAGACTTTGACTATCCCGTTACGTACACGGCTGATATGGTGAGAGCACAGATTAAGGCCACTTATGATGCCGGTTTAACCTCATGGATGCTTTGGGATCCAAGCAATAAATACACGAGAGGCGCCCTTAAGGCTCAATAAATCCCGTTAGAATTTCACGCGGGTATTAAGCGGCGGCTTTATTTTTTAGATGCTTTGGAGTATTATTTAAAAAACAATGATGGAAAGCATAATGAAAAATAAAGACTTGATGGCGATTTTTAAAGAAAATAATGTTTCTTTCGCTTATCTTTTTGGTTCACTGGCAAGTGGCAATTTTAATCAAGATAGTGATATTGATATTGCCGTGATGTTACCGTTTGAAATGAAAAAAAAAGAAAGATTTGATTTGCGTCTTAAGCTTATGGGTGAGATTTCCAAAATATTAAAAAAGAAGGTTGATGTCGTGGTGTTAAACGACGTTAGTTCGTTATATTTTAAATACATCATCATAAAAGAAGGAAAGATTATTTATAAGGAAATTGATTTAAGTCCAGCCGAATTTGAAAGCAAAACACTTGGCATATATTTTGACTTCAGGTCGTTTTTAGAAAATTACAACAAAGCTTATGTCAAAAGAAGCCTACAATAAAATAATTTCCAAGTTGCAGAAATTGGATGAGTATACTAAATATCTGAAAGAGATTCAAAAAGTAAATAAAGAACAATTTGTGGAGGATTATCATTTTTTCGGCTTGGCGGAAAGGTATTTACAGCTTTCCATTGAAATACTGCTTGATGTGGGAAAATTGTTGATAGTTATCAAGGGATTAAAAAGGCCGGAAGAAAATCAGGAAATTTTTTCCGCGCTTTGTGATGAAAAAATTGTTTCTGAAAAACTGGCCGATAATCTAATGGGCATAGCTAATTTTAGGAATATATTGGTGCATGATTACGAGAAAATAGACAGGGAGATAATTTATGAAAAACTGCGGAATAATTTGGATGATTTTGAGAATTTCAAAAAAGAGATAGTTAGATATGTAAATAAATATATATAAGTAAAACATGCCTAAGCTGGAAAACAACATAACATATTTTGCCGAGACTAACTTTCGCAACGCGCGCAATCGCTTCGGCATTAAGCGCAGAGACAGAACCAGACACATGTACGTGATAGGGAAGACTGGCGTGGGAAAGACGACTCTTCTTGAGAATATGGCTATCCAAGATATTCTAAATGGAGAGGGCGTTTGTATCGTTGATCCGCACGGCGATTTTGCCGAGAAGATGCTTAAATTTGTGCCCAAAGAACGCGTGGACGACGTGCTTTATTTTGCTCCGCACGATACCGATTGGCCTATCGCTTTTAATATGATGGAAAATGTTAATCCAGCTCAAAAGCACTTAGTGGCCAACGGCTTGCTCGGAGTGTTTAAAAAGATTTGGGGGCCGGAGGTGTGGTCGGCCAGAATGGAATACATATTAAACAACACTATTTTGGCCCTTTTGGAATATCCCAATTCCACTCTGCTTGGCATAAATAGAATGCTCTCGGATAAACATTACAGAGACGAGGTGGTGTCAAAGATTACGGATCCGGCGGTAAAATCTTTCTGGCTGGACGAGTTTGCCAAATACAGCGACAGGTTCATGACGGAAGCCGGCGCCGCCATCCAAAACAAAGTTGGCCAATTTATCTCCAATCCTCTCATAAGAAATATTATCGGGCAAGTTAAATCTTCTTTTGATATCAGAGATCTGATGGATCAAAAGAAAATTTTTATAGTCAATCTTTCAAAAGGCAGAATAGGAGAAGAAAATTCCCGTCTTATCGGCGCGATGCTTATTACGAAAATTTATTTGGCGGGCATGAGCAGAGTGGATGTGCCTGAGAGCGAAAGAGAAGATTTCTATCTGTACGTGGATGAATTTCAAAACTTCGCCAATGAATCTTTCAAAGATATTTTATCCGAGGCTAGGAAATATCGTCTTAATCTTGTTTTGGCCCATCAGTACGTGGCTCAGATGGATGAAGGCGTGAGAGACGCGGTGATAGGCAACGTGGGCACGCTTATCACTTTCAGGGTAGGGGCGTTTGATGCCGAGTTGCTTGAGAAGGAATTCGCGCCTGAGTTTGACGTGCAAGACATAGTGGGTCTTGGTTTCGGCAGTATTTATCTTAAGCTTATGATAGATGGAATGGCTTCAAGGCCTTTTTCCGCCAACACTTTGCCGCCAATCAATTCGGAAGGGGAATCTCTTGAAGACAAAATTATAGAAGAGTCAAGAAGCAAATACGCTAATGCCAAAGAAGAAGTGGAAGAGAAAATCACCCAATGGCATAGCCAGTTGGCTGAAGGCATGAGAGCGGAGAAAGCCGGCGGCTCGGCTTCTACTAGGAAGTCTCTGCCGCACACCGGACAGGCAGATGCCTCGCGTCCGCAAGTGTTTGAAGCTTCTTGTTTCGTTTGTGGCAAGAAGGTGTTCGTACCCTTTGAACCGGACGGCAAGAGGGCGATATATTGCAAAACGCACATGCCGGGAGCTGCCACCGTTCAAACGCCGCAAAAGCATGAACCGTTTGGCGTAAAAAGTATAACATCAAAAGTAAAAGAACGTATTTCTTCGGGAGATAAAGAAAATGTGAAAATAAATAACAAGGAAGAGAAATTTGCCGAAAGTAAAATGCCAGAAAAAATCTTGTCTCTTTCAGAACTTAATACCAAGAAAAAAGTTAATCCTAAGCTTGATGAGCTCAGGAAGGTTTTAGACGAGGCTATGGCAGAGGATGAAAGCGAGGAGCATAACAGTATTCCAGCTCTTTATGATGATTCGTTTGCGGATGAGGATCTGATTGATGATATCACGGAAGACTCTGTAAAAGAAGAAGTATCAAAAAGTTTTAAAAAACCGGCGATGGAAGAATTGAAAATTCCGGATGATAAAGAAAGCATGGCAAAAAAGCCGGAGAAAAAAATTTTAAAGCCGGGCGATAAGATAACTTTTGATTAGTTTAAGGCTGGCAGCTAAATTTTTAAATGAAATTTTTTATTAGGATTTTTATTTTTGCTTTTTTCGCGATTACGCCGTTTTACGTCGGCGCTTCTTTGGAGATTACGGAGATAATGTATGATCTTAGCGGAACGGATACTAACAGGGAATGGATAGAAATTTATAATAACGGCGAAGAAGGCGTGGATGTTTCAACTTGGATATTTTTTGAAGAAAATGTTAATCACAAAATAACCGCGTTTCAGGGAGATACTGTTTTAGTAAAAGGGA
>Ga0210057_1004839_pt1 | contig 17621 bp, 18 predicted proteins | sample CryGeyCG2114_010_2_FD_183968 | JGI IMG/M metagenome (GOLD analysis project Ga0210057, IMG submission 183968) | Groundwater microbial communities from aquifer - Crystal Geyser CG10_big_fil_rev_8/21/14_0.10 (SPAdes) (version 2) | ecosystem: Environmental > Aquatic > Deep subsurface > Groundwater ...
GGCGAAGGAGGAAGCTTTGATCTTAATCAAAGCGAGGTGGTGCCGAGGTAGCTCAGTTGGTAGAGCAACTGTTTTGTAAACAGTAGGTCGTGGGTTCGAATCCCTCCCTCGGCTCCGGGATTAGAACCATTTTGTCCCCGTGGTGGAAGTATTGAAACCGCAAGGTTTCAAAAGTAGGGGGCCGGGGACAAAATATGTGTCCGTGTGAGATTCCCTCCCTCGGCTCCTGATAAGGATAATTGTTATAGAGGGGTTAATTTGTTATCTTAAAATATATGGCGAAGAAGTGGACAACAGACGAGAGGGCTAGACTAAGAGCAGAACTAGTTCAGCTGTATATTTTAGAAAACAAAACCATATCAGAGATTGCCCGTCATTTGAATTTAGGTCAGTCAGCCGTGTATGATCGTTTAAAAAAACTCGACATCCCAATCGGTAGGAGCCGAAAGGCTGGCTTTAATAATCAGCGGTTAATTAAAAGTCTGCCATTATCGAGAGATTTAGCTGAATTTGTAGGGGTTTTATGTGGTGATGGTCACATAGCACAATATCAAATCTGGGTCCATTTAGGTAATAAGGAAGGGCGATATGCGAAGAATATTTGCCAGCTTTTCAAAAAAATTTGTGGACAAAATCTGAGCTGGTATAAAAGAAACAAGCGTGATATAGATTTATTTATTAGTTCTATTAGTTTAGTTAAATTTTTTAAAAATATGGGGTTAGTAGGCAATAAGATAAAAAAATCTCTGCGAATCCCTAATTGGATATTCTCTGACGGGGAGTATTTAAGGAGGTTTATTCGCGGGTTTTTTGATACAGACGGGTCTATTTATAGGCTAAAGTTTGGGGTTCAAATTTCGTTTACGTCAAAATCAACCATGCTTTTAAAGGATACTCGGAGAGTTTTATTATTGCTCGGTTTTAGGCCGTCCAGACGATCAGTTCATAGGATTTATTTGACAAGACAGAGTGATATTGTAAAATTTCACAGGAGTATATCCTCTTCCAACCCAGCGAAGAAGAGACGGCTAGACAATTACGTTGGGCGGTTCGCATAGTGGCAATTGCATCTGGCTGTAGACCAGACGACCATTGGTCTCCGGGGGTTCGAGTCCCTCACCGCCCACCATAAACTCAAGTATAGCTTTAAGACTAGTTAGTTTATGGTTAGATGGGAAAAATAAGTTGCTGAGGTAGCTCCCACCTCCGCTTGAACTAAAGTCCAAGCTTTGGCGGGGCAGACTTCGCCCAAGGCTTCGCATGACAAGCAAGATTATCTTATCCCCGACTTGTCCTCCGAAGCCTCAGGCGAAGGAGGAAGCTTTGATCTTAATCAAAGTGAGGTAGTGCCGATGTAGCTCAGTTGGTAGAGCATCTCCATGGTAAATCGTAATTTTGCCCACTATTGAAGAAATTTAATAGTTCGAATCCGAATAACGGTTAAAAGCTTAAGGCTAAAGTTTAGACCGTGGCGTCAATTATTTATACGCCCGAACGACTGACAAGGAAGGCTAACTTCTATATTTTGAATAAGCCTAAGATACAGTCTAGCCTTCTCAAATAAAAGTCGATTATTATAAAAGAGAAGTGTAAACGAAGGAGAAGGTCGTCGGTTCGAATCCGACCATCGGCTCCCGATGAGGAGTCGAACCATTTTGTCCCCGCGGTGGAAGCCTGCCTTGCCGGCAGGCAGGTATTGAAACCGCAAGGTTTCAAAAGTAGGGGGTCGGGGACAAAATATGTGTCCGTGTGAGATTCCGACCATCGGCTCAGGAGTATTAAGAATAAAATAAAATAAAATATGTCCCAAGATAATCTATTTAAATTAAAGTGTCAGAAGTGTAAGCGCGGTAATTACTTCACCAGCAAGAATAAAAAGAAAGTTGAGCGGAAAATCGAGCTCAAAAAGTTTTGTAAGTGGTGTCGAGCCAGAACAGTTCATAAGGAAGCCAAGATCACCGGTTAGTTTTTAAGATTGCCTAGAGCAATCTTTGGGAGTGTCGGTTAAGGGCAAACCAACGGTCTCCAAAACCGTGACTGGGGGTTCGAATCCCTCCACTCCCGCTCGTTTTATTCCTCTGAGATCGTTAGTTTTCGGGGAGTGTTTTTTGGTTTAACTTTTGGCTTGGAACTGGCTAATTGAACTCGAGGGGCTTTCCCTTTGCTGTTGTCGATTCTTCTTAAAATATCCTCGACATCTTCAACTCGGTACATCCGATAGTTGTTAAAAGGATTACGATGAGCGGTAAGGCGACCGGCTTTGTCCCAATTTCGAACCGTTAAGGGGGTGACGCCGATAATTTTAGCAACTTCGGATACGGTGAGAAATTTCTTAGGCATAGCGATTAGGCTTTATATAGCTATAATAATCTTATCCGCTGACAAAGCAATGTTGACATAATTATTTTTGGTCAGCGCAGATAATTTCCGTGCATTGTTTGAGATCCTGTGTAATAATTATCATAAGTTATGGTTATTACGACGGACCGTATCATCATTTTTTTGGTTTTGGTAATTGGTTTGGCTCTTTTGGCGGGTACAATGTATCGTCCGTTAGACCCAATGGGGGCGCCAAAAGAAATTACAATTGAACCGGGCAATGGCGCGACGACGATTGCTCAAAAACTTCAAGACGGCGGGGTTATCCGGAGTCGTTATCTTTTTATCTTGTACGCGACCTTTTTCGATGTGGAGCGAGTTTTGCAGGCGGGAACGTATGAGTTTTCGCCCCAAGATAATATCCCTAAAATTGTTACCGATATTGCCAAGGGTCGAGCAAAAAGTACCGATATCTTAGTTCGAATCCCCGAGGGGTTGAATGTCTGGAATATTGAAGAGGTTTTAGTTAACAAGGGGATTAGCCAGCCCGGCGAGTTTGTTCAGAAAGCTTTACGCTATGAAGGCTATCTTTTCCCCGACACCTATCGATTTAAAAAAGACGCCACGGTTGAGGATGTCATCTTGACTTTACGGCGAACTTTCAAAGAAAAGATGCGCGAAGCGGGCCTCAACCCCACCCCTGATCAAGTGATTGTAGCCTCGATGTTAGAAAAAGAAGTTTTCCTTCAGACGGATCGGCGGATGGTCGCGGACATTATTGCCCGCCGAATCAAAATTGGCCAAAAACTCCAGCTAGACGCTACGGTTATCTATAATGTTTGTTGGGTTGATCAAACTACAAATTGTTCCGTTGGGAAAATTCCCGTTCGGCCGAACCTGTTCAAGGAGGGCCCATACAACACTTATGTGATTGACAGTCTGCCCCAAGGGCCAATTTCAAACCCGGGAATTCGCTCAATTCAGGCGGCGATTGACCCCCTTCCCAACCCCTATTTTTTTTACTTAAACGCTATCTATAGCGATGGCCGGACAATCTATAGCCGAACCGGGGTTGAGCACGAGCGTCAGCGAGCAATTCATATTTTGCGTTAATTGACAATCGTCGATTTATTTTCTAGTATTTAGACACTAAACCCAAGACAACGAGCAAAGTTTTAGATTAGAGGCTAAAGCTTGATAAGTCTCGTCGAGGTGATCTCTCTCCCCGGAATTGGGGCGTCGGGTGGCTTTAGTACAGGTCGTTTTCGTTTAAAGCGGAAAATAAAAAATAATTTAGTCAAAACACGCGAAATGGCAAGAACAAAAGTACAAAAACAGCAGATTGTCTCGGCCTTGCGGGATAAATTCTCAAAGGCAAAAATTGTTCTATTCACATCTTTTGCTCGAGAGAATGAGCCCGGCTTGGGGGTGAACCAGATCCAAAAATTAAAGCAGGATCTTTATGACAATCAGGCCGAATATTCGGTTGCTCGAAAGCGCATTATTGATGTTGCGATGCGAGCTACCGACTACAAAGATCTAACTCTGGTCAATGATTTGACCGGGTCTGTCGGTCTTGTTTTCGGCTATGGCGATGTTATCGCAACCTCGAAAGCGACGTATTTGTTTTCTAAAAAGAATGAGCCTCTGAAACTTTTAGGCGCGATTTTAGATGGTGAACTTCTGGATGCCGAGCGGTTAATCGCTCTGGCTCAATTACCGGGTCGAGAAGACCTATTGGCCAAATTGGTTGGCTTATTGAGCTCACCGATGTCCGGTTTGGTCGGGGTTCTTCAAGGAAACATTCGGAATTTGGTCTCGGTCCTAGACCAAATTAGAGAACAAAAAGCTTAAGCGTGTAGTATATATATTATGTCAGAAGAAGTAAAAAAAGAAGAATCTACGGAAGAGGCCAAGACGGTTAACCCAAAGTTTGCGGATTTAGTTAAACAAATTGAGGAGATGTCCGTTCTTGAGCTTTCCGAGTTGGTTAAAGTGATAGAAGATAAGTTTGGCGTTTCCGCCGCCGCCTTTGCGGCCCCGGCTATGGCTGGGGCGGTTGCCGGGGGCGAGGCTGTCGAAGAGAAGAGTGCCTTTGATGTTGAGCTCACTAACGCGGGCTCAAACAAAATTCAGGTTATTAAGGTAGTCCGCGAGGCCACCGGTTTAGGCCTGAAGGAATCCAAGGATATCGTTGACGCGGCTCCCAAGATGGTAAAGGAGGGCCTGAAGAAAGAAGAAGCCGAAGAGCTTCAGAAGAAACTTCAGGAAGCCGGAGCCAGCGTTACTCTTAAATAGTCATTTGATCTAGTCCAACCTAAAACCCTCCGCTTAAGGCGGAGGGTTTTAGGTTGCAGTCAATTCTTGTTGACAGAATTAATTTCAGAACATTTGAATCCCCAGCGAGGATTCGGCATTCCGTTATTCATGTGGATTTTGTTCGCCGTTCCAGATTTATTTTACGGCTCCCAAACCATGCAATCCACACGAATAACGGCCTGAAATTAATTCTGTCAACTAAAAGCTGATTATCGAATTGTCGGCAAGGTCCAAACTTTCTGATCGGTTGTGAGGATAATCAATTCACCGGTTTCGGTTAGCGTTACGTCGGCAATTTCACTGTTAACGGTGTTAAGGCGATAAGAGCCGAGCAAGCCCCCGGTTTTCTTATCAAAAAGCATTGCTCGAAGAATTTGAGGGTCAACATAAACCAAGTAATCCAGATCGTTCCCGGTTATTAATTTCCCGGTTTCGGTCGGGATGATCCCGATAGTTTGTTCATTAATTTTTTCGCCCTTGAAATAAATTGCCAACTGACCTTGGCCGTTGAGGACATAAACGTTTCCGTCAATGGTTATTTTTTTAGGTTCGGCGATCAGGCTTTCTTTCAGCCAAGAAGAGCCGGTTGTGTTCCCCCGAGCGGCGTCACTATATTTAACGAGGTCCTCATCCTCAAGGGTATAGATATTACCGCCATAGAAAGCGACATCAAGGGGCGGGAGGGCATTCTTGAGTTGATAGCCGGCCACGGCTCCGGATTCCCGGGCGGTGACCCTAACCCCAACTCCGTCGGTGGAGACGATGATGTCTTCATCGGCAAAAAGATAGGGGAAAGCTTCGGATTTGGCGAGGCTCGTGACGTTGTCAGACAATTCGACGATCTGGCCGGTTGCCGTCGCCCCGAATAGACGATTTTCGAAACCGGCGAGCTTATCCAAATTAGCTTCGGCGCCGTATTCATAAAGAATCTCCGGCGTGGTACTTCGAACCAGATCAATTCGATCCAAGAGAGCGTTAAGAGACTGGGTGGCCTCCGTTAGGGTTTTATTTTCTTCGGGAAAGTTTGAGAGCGAGGCGAGCGAGCCGGAAATTAGGCCCCGGGCTTGGGCGAGCTGATTTTGGCTGACGTAGGTTTGGGCCAGTTTTAAATCATCTTGAATTTCGCTGATAAAGGCCCGGGTTTCCCGAGATTCTCCGCCTAAGAGGCGGACAAACAAGACCGAGGCGAATAAGATAACTACAACAAGGCCGACAGTGCTAAACTTGGCCGAGCGCTGGACCGAGCCGAGAAATTGTGTCTTGCGAACATTGGAGAGGGTTTTTGAAAAGATATTTTCCCGCTTGTTTAGAGACATATCCCGAATAATAACGGGGGCCTCCTTCGGGGCCACGTTTTGAACCGGAATTTTTTGAACCGGAGAAGTTGTTTGGGGCAAGTTCTCCAAAGATTGGCCCGGCAGGCCCGCCGGCGCCGCCACGACCGGGGCGGGGGCGAGAGTTTTTTCGATCTTTGGACCGGGGGCGGGAGACAAAGCGGATTCTCGGATCTCTTTGACCTCGATATAAACTCCGCAAAAAATAAAATTGTTGGAAACACCTTTTAGCTCCGCGATTCTTTTTTCCAGTTCAGCGGGGCCATTCTTAATCAGGAGCTCCTCGATTTTCTTTTTTCGGGCGGTAATTGAGCGGGAAGGATAAAAGAAAAACAGTTTGTCTTCTTTCTGAATACTGCCGGAAATTATATTGGAAAATTCTTTTTGCTCAACGACGTCTTTCTGAAAAAGGTTGACATTATTTAAAACATCGATGATCTCGCGCTCGCGGACAAGGTAAACATTCAATTTCCCGATTCGGGAAATATAAACGTGATTTCCGGCGACGACCATCAGGCCCATATTTAACTCGAAATCTTTCTTTTGAAAAAAATCCTCTAAGACTTCATTTAATTTTTTAAGCGTGTGTTCAAAAGCGGCTTTGGGGTCGCCGGTTTCTTGGGCAATCGGGCTGTAGTATTCTCGTTTAGCCAAGGAAGAGATCAGATTAACCAAGTAACCCATGTCTTCATCTTTGAAGGTGACATAGCCCAAAACATAAAGGTGACCGAGGAAGGCCTCTTCTTTTTGGGTCGGAGTGGCGGTTAAGGCATCGAAAAAAGATTGGCCGTCATTGATCTTATGGCTGAACTCGGTACTTTGGGGTTTAAGGGTGACTTTCTCCATAAAAGTAGGTTGCGACCCCTAATCAAGTGTGATATACAGGGGTTGAAAATTCGGCTAAGGTTATATTGATATTTCTCATTATAGGTCAATCCAAGCTTATGTCAAAAATCCACGAAGTTTTGTTCCAGTCCAAAGCCCGGGTCAAATTGATCAAGTTTTTATTGCGCAGTGGTCAAGAACCCCACTCGCCCCAAACCATTGCTCGCCGAATCCAAGAGTTGCCTTCGACGGTCGCAAAAGAGCTGAAGAATTTGGAAAAAATCAGTTTGGTTAAAGCGGTAAAGCGTAAATAGTTTCTAAAATGGCCAAGAGGAAATCTTCAGTTAAAAAAGGGAAATCAACCCCAGCCCAGAGGGTCAAATTTTCAGGGAGAGGAAAAAAATCTTTAAGAGCTAAAATCTCCCAGTCAAAAAAGAAAGTGAAATCGAAATCAGCCCAAAAAAGAAAGTCGGCTCCGGCCTCAGTTAAAAAGGTCGGTTCAAAGTTTGCCTATTATCTTAATCCCGACTTTCAGTATTTAGAAGAACTGCGCAGTCTTTTATTAAAATTTTCCGAGACGGAATTTGATTTGCTTTCCCGACGGGTGAACCAGATTGGTCGGATTAAATTAGCGGTGGTTGGTGGAATCTTTTTAGAACATAAGCAAGAGAAAGAGCCGATTCTAGCCGATCTCTTTCTGGTAGGGGATGATGTTGATTCGCGCAAGCTCCGAAACTTTATCAAGGGGATTGAGGCCGATTTAGGGACTGAGATTAAATTCGTCCTGATGGAACGCGATGAATTTCGCTATCGCTTCAAGATGTTTGACCGCTTTATCCGCGTTTTGTTTGAGGGCCCCCATAAAGTCCTCTTCGATCGAATCGGGGTCAATCAGCTGTTGGTTTAAAAATTAAACTCCAGCCTGACAGAGAAAGGGTTTTTATATTTGACTAAAGTTTATAATATGCTTTCAGGAGCAGGGTTATCTGCTCCTTTTTAGTTGTTTTAGGCCTAAAATAAGGCCTTTTTAGGCTTATTTGACGAACCTAGCTTAAATGTGGGATAATATGAACATGAGGGCGAGACAGAGTTTCTCGCCCAGCCCAACTGGTTCTTAGGAGGAAAAGAGATGTTTGACAAATTGTTTTTCTGGCTCCGGTTTGGTTTCTTTCCCCCCGTGCGGGGGGAGCACTCGGTCGTAATCGACCGGTGTGAGGAGAAAGTGAAGATTTGGCTAAGTTTGCTCTGGCGCGAAGCAAACGCGTCAGAAAAAGAAATCGCCAAGGGGAGCAACCCCCGGCGAGCCCGAGAACTGGCGGCTTTGGCGGCCAAGGCCAAGAAAGCCGCCGAGTCCGATACGGACCTGGTGGAAAAATGTGGTTTCGTTGTGAGACGAAACCACGGACAGGAGGTTGAAAGAGTGGAGTTCGCTCCACTCGCCAACTATCCCCACCGCGGTACCGCTGCCCGCCGCTAACCCTGCTCCCCCATCCCCCGGCGACCGAAGGCATCTTGCCTGAGGTCGCCGGGGATCTTTTCATTTTAGAGGGGTGGTAACGACCAAGTTATCCACTCTTTTTTGTTGGCAAAATGGGGGATGGGGGGTACTATTGGGAACAAGTGGATAAAAGTGGATAAAAGTGTTAACAACCCCGCTAATCTGTTGACAACAAAATTAAAAATGAAGTTAAACCAGAAAAGGAAGATCCAAATGAGCGATATTCGATTTCCGGGCGTTAATCCCGGCCCGCCCCACTTTCTTTATCTAAATGAATTTGAATTAAATGTTAATCGGCGAATACACCCACAGCATCGATCAGAAGAGACGGTTGGCGATACCTTCGAAATTAAGGTCTAAAATTGGCGAGCGGGTAGTCGTCACCCGCGGTCTCGATTCTTGTCTCTTCTTGTTCCCGATGAAGGAATGGAACGAGTTAGCCGAAAAGTTAGGTTCTTTACCATTTGGACAGCAAGACACGCGCGGGTTTGTCCGGTTAATTTTATCCGGGGCCGCCGAGGTCGAAACCGATCAATTGGGCCGGATTCTTATTCCCGATTATTTAAAAGAGTATGCCCAGCTGGGCAAGAAAGTGGTGATTGCCGGTTTGTTCAATCGGCTGGAAATTTGGGACGCCCAGCGCTGGAGCACCTACAAGACTAATTTGGAAAAAGAATCTGACCGAATTGCCGAAAAACTTGGCGAGCTGGGAGTAGTCTAAAATCTTATACTATGGCCCACAACCCCGTTTTATTAAAAGAAGTTTTGGAGTACCTAGCTCCGCGTAAAGGGGAACGCTACGTTGACGCGACCTTTCATGAGGGCGGTCATAGCCAAGCGATTTTAGAGGCGATTGATTATCAGGGTCAGATTTTAGGGATTGAGTGGGACAGTGAAGTTTTCAAGCGAGCTCAAACTAAGGCTGAACAGGCACCTTTCAAAAACAAGATTACCCTAGTTAACGAGAACTACGTGGAGTTGAGTAGAATTGTTCAGGGGATTAACTTCGAGCCGGTTTCCGGAATTTTATTTGACTTTGGCATGGCCTCGTGGCACATCGAGGAAAGTGGTCGGGGGTTCAGTTTTAATAAAGAGGAACCGCTGGATATGCGTTACAGCCCGACAACAAAGATTACCGCCGAGGACGTCATTAACAGTTATAGTCCGGCCAATCTGGAGCATATTCTCCAAACCTACGGCGAGGAGAAGTTCACGCATCGGATTGTTCGGGCCATTGTCGTTCAGCGGGCCGTGGCGCCGATAACGACTTCGAAACAGTTGGCTGATTTGATCGCGGTCGCGGTTCCGGTCCGAGCGAAGATTCATCCGGCGACAAAAACTTTTCAGGCCTTACGGATCGAAGTCAACCAAGAGCTAGAGAACGTTCAGCGCGGAATCGAGCAGGTTCCGGATGTGTTGGCCAAGGGGGGGCGAGCCGTAGCGATTTCCTTTCACGCTCTGGAGGATGGAATCGTAAAACGCCAGTTCCGGCAGTGGAAAGAAGAAGGCCTCGGCCAGATTTTAACCAAGAAGCCAGTCATGGCCTCGGTCCAAGAAATTAATCAAAATCCGCGCGCCCGCAGTGCCCGTCTCCGCGCTTTTAAAAAAAATGGCTAATCTCAAAAATGTTCAAAACTTAAAACGTTCCGAAACCAACTCTCGATTTTTGATCTTATTTAACTTTGGTTTTTTGGTGACTTGCGCGGTTTTAGTTATTTTTTATATTATTCAAATTAACGTGGTTGTTTCCCGAGAGTATCGGGTCAAGGTTCTTCGAGATGACGTCTCGGCGCTGAACAAAGAAATCGATGAACTTCGGGCCGAGCAACTGGATTTTGATAACATCCCCCAAATTGCTCAATTCGCTCAACGCGCCGGCATGGTGGAGGCAACGGGGGCGGCTTATATCTTTGAAGATGGCGATGTTGCTCGGCGATAATTTTAATCTATGCCGCAACGCAGAATCGAAAAGTCTACGGCTGGCTCGGGGCGCATCAATGCGCTCTTAGTTTTTGTTTTCGTCATCGGCAGTCTTGTTTTCGGGCGACTTTTTTATATTGCTCATATTCAACACGATGCCCTTTCGGCCACGGCCGAAAATCAAAAGGAACGGACGGCTGCGCTGAGCACGCGCCGGGGGACAATTCGAGCGGAGGGCCAATCAGCTGATATTCGAATAACCGTGGCTACCCGAGAATCCTTTCCCTACATTTATGTTATTCCGCAAGCGGTGACGGATCCGCAGGAGACCGTGCAGAATCTAAAAGCCATTTTCCCACCGGCTTCGACGGAAGCTTTGCGAGCTTTGGTCACAAAACCCAATGATCCTTTTGAACTTGTGGCCAAGCGGGTTTCCAAGGATATCGTCGATCAAGTTGAAAACCTGAGTCGCGCCGAGATTCAAGTGGGTTATGAAGATGATCGCTACTACCCCCAAGGCGGGTCGTTGGCCCATGTGCTGGGTTTCTTCGGTTTTCAAGACGCGGCCCGGGCCGGCCAGTATGGTCTAGAGGGATTTTATGACGACCTCCTTCGAAAAGAGGTTGATTTAACTCTAACCATTGACCCGGTAATCCAATCGGCCGTGGAGACGGAGTTGGTGAATTTGGTCAATCAGTGGTCGGCGGACTCGGGCACGATTATTGTTCAGGATCCCAACTCGGGGGCGATTTTGGCCATGGCCAGTTCGCCGAGCTTTGACCCGAATAATTATGGCGCCTCACCGCTTCAAAATTTTGTTAACCCCGCGACCCAACGCCCCTTCGAACCCGGCTCAACGATGAAGACGATAACGATGGCTGCCGGGATTGACGCTAACGTCGTCAGCCCCAATACGACCTATGAGGATAAAGGGGTCGTTTCTATCGCCAGTTATGAAATAAAAAACTTCGACGAGAAGGCCCATGGGGTGAACACAATGACCCAAGTTTTGGAAAAGTCTTTGAATACGGGGGCGATCTTTGTCCAGCGACTTCTAGGCCAAAAGAATTTTATAAATTATTTTCAGAAATTTGGCTTTGGGAAAAAAACGGAAATTGACTTGGCCGGGGAGTCTTCCGGAAATATTTCCAATTTGGAAACGGGCCGAGAGATCAACTTTGCGACCGCTTCTTTCGGCCAAGGGGTAACGGTGACGCCGATTCAACTGATCGGCGCTTACTCGGCCGTAGCCAATGGGGGAAAACTCCTTCGGCCCTACGTCGTGAAAAGTCGATCTGACCGGCCGGGTGAAACTCAACCGCTGATTGTGGGAGTACCAATATCCGAGAAGACCTCGGCCCAACTTAAAGAAATGTTGACCAACGCGGTTGACCATGGCTCAATCAGAACCAAAGTGACGGGTTATGATGTGGCGGCCAAAACGGGAACGGCTCAAGTTGCCGATCCGGAGGGGGGCTACGCGGACACGTTCATTCATGATATGGTCGGGTTCGCCCCTTCTTTCGGGCCCCGATTTACAATTTTAATAAAACTTGATAACCCTAAGGGGGTTCGTTTTGCCTCCAGCAGTCTAGCGAGCGCCTTTCAGAATTTAACAAAATTCTTGTTGAACTACTTCGATATTCCCCCCACCCGTTAAGATGAAGAATTTTTTTCAAACTATTTTAATTTTTATCGCTCGGCTTTATTTGATCCGCTACCAACCCAAGATTGTCGCCGTGACGGGGAATGTTGGTAAAACTTCGGCTAAAGTGGCGATCGGGGCCGTTCTAAGTCACGGTTTCGGACAAGATAAAGTCCGGGTTAGCCAAGGCAATTTGAATAATGAACTTGGCGTCCCCCTGACAATTATCGGAAATTACGATCAAGAGTATTACCAACGAGGGCGACAGATCAGGTTCTGGCTAAAGATCTTATTTCTGGGTTTTCTGGGGCTGATTTTTAAACGTCACTATCCCAAAATTTTAGTTCTGGAATTTGGGGCCGATCGGCCCGGCGATATAAGCCGACTGGCAAAAAATTTTAAGCCGGATATCGGCGTCGTAACGGCAATCGGACAAATCCCGGTCCATGTTGAATTTTTCAGTCAACCGAGCGACTTAGCTCACGAGAAATCCCAATTGGTTCGAGCCCTTGGGGCCGAAGACTTGGCTGTTTTGAATGCTGATGACGATTTGGTTTTGAACATGAAAACTAAAACCAGAGCCGATGTTTTAACTTTTGGCTTTAGCCCAACGGCGGAGATAAAAATCTTAAATTTTAAAACTCAAATAAATAATCTCCGAAAGCCGGTGGGGGTGTCTTTTGAAATCGAGTACAAAAATCAGATTGTCCCGGTCAGTTTAAGGGGGAGTTTGGGAAAAGGCCTTGCTTACGCCTCGAGCACAGCGGTGGCCGTTGGCCTTGGTTTTAAAATTGATCTAGATGTTATTAGCCATGCCCTTAATCAGCACTATCGAGGCCCGGCCGGGCGGTTGCGAATTTTAGAGGGGGTCAAAAATACCCTCATAATTGATGATACTTACAACTCCGCGCCCAGTTCGACGGAGTTAGCCTTAAAGACTCTGCAAAACATCCCGGCCTCTCGGCGGGTGGTTGTTTTGGGCGATATGTTGGAGTTGGGGGAATATACGCCCCAAGCTCACCTAGACGCGGGCGTCTTGGCCGGTGGGGTGGCGGACGTGCTTGTCTGTGTGGGTAATCGGGCCGTTTTAATTGCGGACGGTGCTTCCGGGAAGATGAAGCCGGATAAGATTTTTACTTTTTCGACGGCGGACGAGGCCAAGAAAAAAGTTCAAGATTTGCTCTGGGAAAACGATCTGATTTTAGTGAAAGGTTCTCAAGGGATTCGGATGGAGAAGATTGTTGAGGAGATTATGGCCCATCCGGAACAGAAAAAAGATCTGTTGGTGCGACAGACTAAAATCTGGCAAAATAAATAAAGGCGTGGTATATTTTCTGCTAAAAGGCGGCCCTGATGTAGTCGAAAGGTCACAGACCCTGAGGCTTTGTCGAAGGGGTCCCATCGTCCCACCTTCGCTCGTCTCCGAGCTTCGGCGGGCAAGCAGTGATTTTTTAAATCGCCCTTGCCCTTCGAAGCCTTGAGATTTATTCCAAAGTAATTTTGGTCCCATCGTCTAGAGGCCCAGGACGCGGCCCTCTCACGGCCGAAACACGGGTTCGACTCCCGTTGGGACCGCAAATTGTTTTACGGGTGCCTTGGGGCACGCGTAAAACAATCTCGTCAATACTAAACAGGAGTCGAACGGCCGGAGCGACGTTTCCTCAGCAGAGGAAACCGCGAGGCCCGGCCCTGAGGCAGAAAGGAGCGACGGCGAGTTTCTGACCGAAGGCGAATCCCGCCTGCCTGTTGGCAAGGTAAATTGGGACCGCCATGTTTACATCAACATATCGGCTTTGGGAATTTGTTGTATAATATAACCAATGTTTTCATTCCCTTGTAGTGAGGCCATCGGCATTGGTCAGTGTATCGCCGATATTTATACTTGGAGTTTAAGTATTGTTGGGATAATCGCCTTTGCCACGGCTATTTATGCCGGAGTAATTTGGATGACGGCGGCGGGGAACGCCTCGAAAATCAAAGAAGCTAAAGATCGAATGTCTAATGCCGTCTTGGGGATTGTCTTGCTCTTCTCTTCTTTTTTGATTCTAAACACAATTAACCCGGACTTAACCTCCGGCACCTTTGTTTTCACCGAGATTGAAGGGAGTACGGAGGAGCGAGATTATGTGGGTTTTACCGGTTCAAACCCATTTGTCCCTGTTAGTCCCACCCCGATTCCCGGTCGACCTGTGCCCCCCGCGCCTTCGGGCGCACCGCTAGTTAGGGTTGGGGTTGAGTCTATAGAAGACAGAGGGGTCTCCGGAGGGCGAAATGTTTATCGAGTTAATTTTTTCGACGGGGAGTGGGTTGATTTCGAGGCCAATAGGCCCTTGGATGATATTCCGCTGGGGTTGAGCGCCTTTTCTTTTGGAACCGGCGGTCTTGGTGATCCGCCCGTGTCCTCCTCGCCTGCTTTTCAGGGGGGGAATGGTGTTTTCCACCTATCTCTTTTCCGGAGTGGTCCCGGTTGGATTCATACAACCATCCACGTTGGTTACGGGGGGGAGGTGGCAGGCATTCCGATTATGCCGGGACCGATGCGTATCGGATGGCGAAATACTCAAAACGGGACAGCGCACGAAGTTATCTTTGACCTTACGATAACCGAAGAGATTACTCCCGGCTGGGAACCAAATTATGTTACTTACGAATATTTTGGCCTGAACCCTCCCGATTTTATAAAGGAACTACCCAAATTTTATAATACGTCCATAAGAAATATCGGGCTGATAATTCACAGAGATCAAGCCGAAAAAGCCGTGACGGACGGAGTTGCTACGAGGGTGCCTTGTTTCACTGGTCGAGAAAATTTGATTTGTTTTTACGAGACTATTCTATTGAAAGAGGAATTTATAAAACTTTACGGCGGGGAGTCGGCAGAGAATATTTAGTTTTATTTTCTAGATAATTTTGCTATAGTCTTCAAGTCTAAAATTATGAAACGCTTAACTTCACAGGCAATGATTTTGGCGATAATGTTGGTCCACTTCGGCTGGATCATTCTTTTGGTTGGAGGAACAATTTATATCTATTTCAACCCGGCCTATGTTCAGTGGCACTTAACTTTAGTAACCCTGACACTTTTATTAAATTTGTTTTTAGGGGCTTGCCCGCTGACCAGCTGGGAAGAACGGGTCCGAGAATGGGGGGATAATCAGATTGACTATAAGGGTTCGTTCGCGGCTACCTATGTGCACCGAATTTTCGGCGTTGATCTGTCGGAGAAACAGATTATGATCTTAATGACTGGGATTAAGGTGGTTTCCTACCTTTCGGCGGTGTTTATTTCGATTTAAATCTTTAGATTGAAAATAAATCGCTCTTTTTCAAAAGGCTATTTCTTTAGATTTAATTTTTTATTGACTAAAGTAATCCAATTTAGTATTATCTTTTAACTATGTTCGCAGTTATTAAGACCGGTGGGAAGCAATACAAAGTCGCCAAAGGCGATACTATTTTGGTGGAAAAACTTGACGCCGATGAGGGGGCGGAGGTTTCTTTTGAGGAGGTTTTATTGGTTGGGGATGAAAAAGACTCTAAAATCGGTCAGCCGATAGTTTCGGGGGCTAAAGTTACCGGCAAGGTTATTGAACAGGGCCGGGGCAAGAAGAAGATTGTTTTCAAGTTCAAATCAAAAACGCGTCAAAATAAAAAGAAAGGCCATCGGCAGGCTTTCACGAAAGTCGAGATTACCAACATCACCGCCTCCTAGGCGGTGATGTTGGGTTATACGGCAAGTGTATTTAGAAAGCCAGCCAATTAATTTTCTGACCGCTTGAATCCCCAGCGAGGATTCTACGCTCGCCGTTTTTTATAAATTCCGCCCTTACCTTAAAAGGGGCGGACCATGCAATTTATAAAAAACAGCGTCTTCAAATTAACTGGCTGGCTTTTTTATTTAGTCCCTATTTTCTATTTTTAAAGGCGTTGTTTAGGGTGGCTTCGTCGGCGTATTCAAGGAAGGAACCCGAGGAAAGGCCTCGGCCCAAGCGAGTTGTTTTTATCTGATAAGCTCGGAGTTTATCTTCAAGGTAGAGGGCGGTTGCCTCACCTTGCGTGTTCGGGTTGGTGGCAATAATCAGTTCGACGCTTTGAGGCTGATTTTTGACGCGACCGACCAAAGAGGCAATATTGAGATTTTCCGGCAGGATCTGTTCCAAGGGGTTAATGGATCCGCCTAAGACGTGGTAGGTGCCTTTAAAGGCTCCGGTTTTTTCAATTGCTTCCAGATCGGTGATCCGTTCAACAACGCAGACAACATTTTGGTGACGACGGGGATCTTGGCAAATATGGCAAAGGGGATCTTCGCTCAGGTTGTGGCAACGTTGGCAGAGTCGAACCCCTTGGGCCAGTTGGTCAACGGCCGAGGCCAAATTGATTAATTCTTGTTTATCCCAATTGAGCATGGTTAAAACAATCCGAGTGGCTTGACGCGGACCAATGCCGGGAAGTTTGCTCAGGGCGTCAATGAGTTGTTTGGCTTTGCCGTTCATTTTTAGATGGTTTTAATTAAGTAGTACCTTTTCAGAACATTTGAATCCCCAGCCCTGCCTGCCGGCAGGCAGGGAGGATTCGGCATTCCGTTATTCATGTGGATTTTGTTCGCCGTCTCAGATTAATTTTACGGCTCACAAACCATGCAATCCACACGAATAACGGTCTGGAAAGGTACTACTTAATGTGTGGAGCCTTAAATGTTTTTGGCCAAACTCTTGAAGGAGGAGCTTTGGTCGTCAAAGTATAACTCAATTTTTCCGGTGGGGCCATTGCGATGTTTTTCAATCATAATCTCGGCGATATTATTTTTCTCCGAATCTTTTTTGACCCGATCTTCTCGATAGATAAACATAACCACGTCGGCGTCTTGCTCCAGCGAGCCCGAAGATCGTAAATCGGAGAGTTTGGGACGTTGGTCGGTTCGAAATTCAGCCTGTCGAGACATCTGAGAGAGAGCGATAACGGGGATGTTTAATTCTCGGGCCAGCCCCTTCAAACCGCGAGAAATTTCGGTGATTTGCTGAACCTCATTTTGGATATTTTTGCCCGGGTTGATGAGTTGAAGATAGTCAATAATCAACAAGCCGAGGCCATGTTGCGCCTGAAGACGCCGGGCCATGGCCCGCATCTGTAAAACCGTGGGGGAGGGGGTGTCGTCGATATAAATCGGCAGGCCCCTAATACGGCCTAAGGCGGCTTGGATTTTCTCGAAGTCATTGCTGTCCTCGCTGTGAGAAAGTTTACCGGTTCGCATTTTCCAGAGACTAATCCCGGCTTCGGCTGCTAAAACCCGATCAATGACTTGATCACGCGACATTTCTAGCGAGAAAATTCCAATGGGGACCTCTTTATTATAGATTTTGGCGACATTTCGGGCGAAATCCATAGCCAAAGAGGTTTTTCCGATAGAGGGCCGAGCGGCCAGAATAATTAAGTCAGAACGCTGGAAGCCGGCCAGATAATTATCAAGATCAACAAAGCCACTGCTAAAGCCCCGGATGTGACCATCGTCTTTGTGGAGAGAGTCGATTCGCTCGAAGGCCTCTTCGAGGGCCTTGCCCCCGATATGAGTAAAATCAACTTGAATGGAGCGCTGGGAGACGGCAAACAGTTTCTGCTCGGCCTCGTCAAGAAGTTCTTCCAGCTCATCTTTTTCATTGTAGCCCAACTGGGTGATGGTATGGGCGGCGTCAATCAAGTCGCGAAGAGTTTTTTTTCGACTGACAATTTTGGCATAACTGGCGACGTGGGCGGAGGTCGGGAC
>Ga0210057_1004840_pt1 | contig 17620 bp, 22 predicted proteins | sample CryGeyCG2114_010_2_FD_183968 | JGI IMG/M metagenome (GOLD analysis project Ga0210057, IMG submission 183968) | Groundwater microbial communities from aquifer - Crystal Geyser CG10_big_fil_rev_8/21/14_0.10 (SPAdes) (version 2) | ecosystem: Environmental > Aquatic > Deep subsurface > Groundwater ...
AAAGCATTGAGGGTGTGGAATAATCAATACAACAATTTAGAACATTGCGGCTTAGATGGCAAAACACCCAATGAATTCCTTTCAGATTATCAATTAATAAAACCGCCAAATGTGTGTGCCTAAAACATATTTGTTCTTGATTGCGGACAAAAATGCCGGTTATTTATTCCTCTAAAAAATGATACAATTAAATATATGGCTTCTACCTGGGAAAAACGCGATAAACTGAATCAATTGCTGCTAATACTAAGTATTATGGTCTATACCATAATTCCGGTGGTGGTTTTGATTTATTTTTATTTTATCCATCCAAACGAATTACTCCGCTTGGCGATGGCTTATATTTCCCTATTTTTCCTCGGCCTGAGTCTTCGAGTTAACATCGATACCTTCCCGACAAAAAACATTCTAGCGTCCCTGACATTCATTCCATATGTCTTGAATTGGCTAATTATATTTTTTGGAATAAAAACATCAATTAATTTTTCAAATCAACTTCTTCTTCACGGACTAATAACTTTTGTGGGGTTGTTTGGTGCTTTTATGATAATTGCTTGGGGGCTAACGCTCAAAAGCTTCTGGAAAAATAGAAAAACTATGCGTAAAGAATTTTGGATTAAACTTTTTACTTTTATAATAGTGATGTTTGGATTTGTTTACGTCCCAGTATACGCATTAATTGATGCCAGCAAGGAAACTTTTTACTTGTTTGAAAACATCATGCAAACAGATAGTGTTTATTTATTTATCCTGTTATTAGTTTCGATAATTGCCAGTGAAACATATACTTTAATTCACTTGGATGATAACATTTAAATTAATTGTTCTATTATGCTAAATAAAAAAATAAGAATTCCACTCTATATTCTATACTCACTTGTCTTCATCATATTCCCAACATTTTTTATTTCATATGCCTTTTACCAAGACTACAACATTCCTCAATGGACGGTGTATTTTAAAAATACAATCAGCTTTGCTTTCTTTTTCTTTTTTATTTCAACTTTTCTTTTGTCGTCTGTAATTTTCCCCCAAACACTGAATAAAGTAATTGCATTATTTGTTCCTGTCGTTATTAATTTGGCTTTAATTTATTATACGTATACCGGATACAATCAATGGGACTTATTTACAGTTCAAGCCGCCACAACTTACTGCGGATTACTGATCGGCTACACAGCCCTATTATTTGTTGTCCCCTGGGATATTTTTCTGAAAAAAAAGGCTAATACATTAAGAACCTTCAAACAAAAACTCAAATATCTGTTCAAAGACGAACCGACCTCATTGATTGGAGTCGCTGCTTTGCTATTACCAATCATCTATGGCGTATATATGTTTATGGCTGGACTTAGTCTGGTTGATGAAGTATACTCAGCGTTAACTCAAAGTGGAATTAGTGGTTGGATGATATATCTGTTAACAATCCTAAACATTAGTGTTTTCCACTTTGTAGCGGCCAAAGATCTTGACAATGAATCTTTTGAACATAAAAATTAAAACCATAATGCAAATTTCTCGACTAAAAAAAGAAACGTTCAAAACAATTCCGACAAAGCCCGGGATATACTTTTTTTATACCAAAAAACAAACACTTATTTACATTGGTAAAGCGACAAACTTGCGGTCTAGAGTAAAGAGTTATTTTCAAGGAAGCAAAACACCTCGGCCAATTGAAGAAATGATCGATGAAGTTGCAACAATAAAGTGGGAAGAAACAGACTCGGTGCTGGAGGCAATAATCATCGAAGGAATTAATATCAAGAAACATCAACCCAAATACAATGTTCTCGGCAAGGACGACAAAAGCTGGAATTATTTGGTAATAACAAAAGAAGAATTTCCCAGACTCAAAACTTTTCGCTTGCATGATATGAAACAGCTGACTGAGGCGGCTAGAAAAAAATCTTTTTTGAAGTTATTTGGTCCGTTTCCCAATCTTAGAGCCAAAGAGACGATGAAAATTTTACAGCGAATATTCAACGTTTCCACTTGTAAGCCAAATCAAAATCGGCCTTGTATTTATTATCAAATGAATCAATGCTTGGGTGTTTGTACCGGAGAAATATCGGCTAAAGATTATAAACGGAAAGTCATTAACCCCCTATCACTCTTTCTGAGCGGGAAAAAAAAGAAATTGATCGCTGACTTGGAAAAAGATATGCGTTTGGCTTCAAATCATAATAATTATGAAGAAGCAGCTCGGCTGCGCGATCAAATCGCAAACCTTAAACGAATTCACGATGTAACATTGATTGATGATAGCTTCCTCAAAACTCTCCTGCCAAGTGACAAAAAAATCAGAATTGAAGGCTATGATATTTCCAACTTGGGAGCCTCTGGCTTAGTCGGGAGTCTGGTGGTCTTTGAGAACGGTATGGCACAAAAACATGAATACAAAAAATTTCGAATCCGAGGAGTCAAAGGTCAAAGCGACGTTGACAGTCTAGCTGAAGTTTTGGAACGCCGCCTCAAACATGATGATTGGCCGTTGCCGGATTACTTTTTGGTTGACGGCGGTAAGCCTCAGGTTAATCGAGCTAAAAGAGTTTTGACTGCTTTTAATTTGAAACTTCCCATAATTGGTATTGCCAAAGGGCCGACGAGAAAAAAGAATGACTTTATATTAAATCCTGATAATAAAAAACTTCAATCTTTTGTAATAGAAAATGAAAATACTTTGATTCAAACAAGAGATGAAGCCCATAGGTTTGCGATCAATTATCAGAGACAGACTCGAAGAATCAAGCGAATATAAAACAATAAATAACTTCAAAATTGGATAAAAAAATACGCTGGATTCAGCGTTTTTCTATTCAGGGAAATATGTTGCCATAAACTTGATTAAGGATGTTGGAATCATAATACTCTGAAAATCTTTTCCATGCCCGCCAACTATAAAACTGAAATTCTTGCCCGGATAAACTTGATAACCTCTACGACTATGCCAGACTGTCATCTGAAGCATATCGAGCATTTCGTGAAAGCGGACTTTGGATTTAATAAATATAATTTTATCCGAAGCCATGAGGCGCTTGAGACGAGCCCGATAATTACGCTGCCAGCGACGCCAAACATCCTTTGGGACCCAAGCAATTTCAGATTCAACATGGACTTCGGGGTGAGACTTATTTTCCGGGTCAAAATGCCAATCTAGCAGATTCAAATCACTTTCAATCTGATAGACAATTTGGTTGTCATGATGACGCGGATGTAGACAAAGAATCAGAACAAAACCATCCTTTGTCGGAACTTGCTGCAAAATTTCGGAGTTGATAAAACGAGCTTCCTGCAGACGATCCCAATCACTGGGATAATCACATTGTTCGGCCAAAACATTAACCATAATTCGATTTTCCTCGACAGCCAGACTTGGAGCCATTGACGTTCTCCTTCGGAGGTTGACTAAAAACATTATCAAAATATACCATTTTTGTCAAGACAAAAAACGGCCCAATGGCCGTGCTTTAACTGCTTTTTTTCACAAAAATCCACTTGCGCCTGATCAAATACAACAATACCGTAATAATACCGGTGAGGAGGATTTTGCTAAGAATGATATTTAAATATTGAGACAAAAGCACTAACATTGGCCCACTGATCAAAATAGCCGTGATATTAATAACAAATGATATTGGATAGGTCTGGACAAACCTTTGGTCATGATCAAAGACCTTGAAATGATACCACATGTGATTGTGGGAAAACCCAGAAAATCCACTAAGCCACTGAGCCACCATGCTGGGCACCCCAAAATACAACATAATAAAAAATGAGACATAATCGATAAAAGCGCCCAAAGACCCGGCCATGATGTATTGGACAAAATGTTTACTGGCAATCTCTGCTTTAATTTTTTCGATCATATAAATAAGCTGCCAAAAGGCGATTGATTATTTAATTAAAAAATCAATACTTTTAGCCAAGTATTGCTGAACCCAATCTGGACGCTCAAAATCATGGTCAGCATCTTTTAAAACAATTTGCTTGATCTCTCTTGGTAGTTTGTCATTGCTTTGAATCGGAACTTTGACATCTTTTTTGCTCTGAATAATTAACAGATTCTTTAAGTCCAACTGACAACCGGCAAAAAAATCTTGATAATCAAGATCCACATTTTCTTGAAAAAATTTATTGAAAACATAATGAGCTTTGCGCAGATGTTTTTTGGTGGCAATATACTGGGCAAAAGCCGGGGCGGGAAAATTTCGTTGATAATTGCTCCAGTCAATATTTTTTTTGCCTTTAAAAACAGAACGGACAAAATAGTATTTTAATAATTCTGTCTGGTTGAATGCTGGCCCAAACAAAATTACTTTGTCTAAATTATGTTTGGGGTCTTGAAGATAATTCAAAGTAATGGCACCAGCTATACTGTGACCGACCAAACTGATATTTTTTAAATTTGGGGCCAATCTTTTGAACTTTTTGACAGCCAAGGCTAACTCCTCGGTTGATTTTTCGACGGTAAAATCGGTAAATTGTCCGTCAGACATACCGCAACCAGAAAAATCGAAGCGAAATAAAGTTGCTTTACCTGCGAGAGCCTGCCAATAGTTGCGAAACTTGTATTCAGAAGTGTTGCGCTCGAGTCCATGAACAAAAATCACCCCCTGGCTGGACTTAGCCGGTGAGAATATACCACGAAGGATATTTTTTTTATGATTTTTGAATTCAACTAACTGCATATTTATAATATGGATAAAATATCACTAATATCCTGACTTTTGATTTGAACTTTGGCTTCATCGGCCAATTCATTTTTCTGGGGATTGAAAGCAATGAATGTGTCTGCGTGCTTGGACATTGGAATATCAGTCAAAGAGTCACCAATAACGATGACATCTTTTGAAGAACATTTGTATTGCTTCATTTTTTCTTGCAAAATATCCGCCTTACCATAACGATTGATCTCTTTGGTTAAATTCCCAGTAGCAACACCGTCAAGATATTCCATTTGAGTCCCTTCGGCAAAATCCAGACTCAAAAGTTCTTTGATAGTTTGAACTACAAAGTCTGGATTGGAGCTGATGGCTCCCATAATATATTTTTTTTTACGAAAATGTTTTAGTAATTTATCTACTCCCGGTTGTAATCTGGCGTCTACATAACCACGAGCAATCTTGTAGAGATAATCCTTGTTGGTGCCTGCCAATAATTTTGCCAACTGCTTTAAACCCCAAGGACCATGTTTTTTTCTTCTGATGTACTCTGTATGCAAATCCTTGATTTCTTTTTCTTTACCCAAATACTGGATAATTTCTTTGAAACTACCTCTTTTGACGCCAAGGAGTACCCCATCGATATCAAAAACGACCATTTTTGCACTATTTTTTGTTTGACTGTTCATATAATTCGTCTTCATTATATAACAAATACTTTTTAAATTACAGTATATTATCAACATTTTAATAAGCCTAGGTATAGTACTACGAGATAATTTTATCCACAAGATGTAGTGTTTGACCTTTTATCTAATATATTGTAAATTACTAGTAATGATTATCAATAACTATGTTAAATACAGTCCAAATAAAAGAAAAGATAAACCAGGCTGGTGAACGGTTAACACCACAACGAATCGAAATACTCAAATACCTCAGATCGGTTACCTGTCACCCAACGGCGGAAATTATTTACACTGAAGTAAAAAAAAATATTCCAACAATCAGCCTGGGAACTATTTATCGGAATTTAATCTACTTGGTGACCAAAGGATATATTATCCAATTTCAGAACAATGATAATATCACTTGCTATGACGGTAATCCCAAGGACCATATTCACTTTATTTGTCAGAAATGTAACAAAGTCCATGACATATTTGAAACCCCAACGATTGACAAAGCGAAATTTGATAAATTAGGAATTATAAACAAAGTTGAGTATAAGGTTTTTGGTGTGTGCACAGAATGTAATCAATAATATTAATAATGTTTAAATTTAAAACTATGGAAGAAGAAAGAAATGCTTTTAGCCTCATCAATCAGGAATTACCTGACATGACGATGAAAATTTATCATGAAGACAAAGAAAAAGACATCAAATTATCAGATTATCGAGGAAAGTGGCTCGTACTCTTCTTTTACCCAGCAGATTTTACCTTTGTTTGCCCCACTGAACTCGAAGATATGGCGGGAAAATATCCAACATTGCAAGAAATGAATACGGAAGTTATCAGTGTCAGTACTGACACAATCTTTGTTCACAAAGCATGGCATGATAAATCAGAAGCAATCGGCAAAGTAACGTTCCCAATGGGAGCGGATCCAACTGGAAGACTGTGTAGAGCGCTAGGAACGTATATTCCTGAAGAAGGCTTGTCACTAAGGGGTACATTTATCGTAGATCCGGATGGAATAATTAAGGCGGCAGAAGTTCATGATAACAGCATTGGCCGAAACGCTGACGAATTGGTCAGAAAAATTCAGGCCGCTCAATATGTTGCCGCTCATGGCGGTGAAGCTTGTCCGGCAAAATGGAAACCGGGAGAAAAAACGTTGACTCCGGGCTTAGACTTAGTCGGAAAAATTTAAAATTATAAATAAATAAACAAACTTATGGCTTTTGAACTACCAAAGCTAGCCTATGAGTATGATGCATTGGAACCATTTATTGATGCTCGGACAATGGAAGTGCATCATTCAAAGCATCATCAAGGGTACACGGATAAATTCAATGCTATACTCGAAAAATATCCTGAGGTGGCCAGCATGCAACTTGAAGATATTTTCAAAAAACTAAACGATCTTGATGTGGAAGAAGCTGACAGACAAGGAATTAGAAATAATGGTGGCGGTTACATAAATCACAAAATCTTTTGGGAATCAATGGGACCAACAAAGAATGTTGATGAAAAATTACAAAATGAAATCGTGGAAACTTTTGGTTCGCTTGATGCTTTCAAAGAAGAGTTTTCAAAGGCAGCCGGAAGTCAATTTGGCAGTGGCTGGGCTTGGCTGGTCAGAGATGAAAATAATAAATTGAAAGTGTACTCACTAGCAAATCAAGACTCACCATACAGTCTAGGACACACACCAATCTTTAATTTGGATGTCTGGGAACATGCTTATTACTTAAAATATCAGAATCGAAGGCCAGAATATATTGAAAACTGGTGGAATGTTCTAAAATTAGTCTAATTTTCTTTGTACAAATTAATAATGATAATTACGCAAATCACTATTGCGTAGTTATTTTCACCCAATTTTATGCAACAAACACTAAAAATAAAAAAACGAAACGGCAATATTGTAGATTTCGACAGTCAAAAAATAAAAATTGCGATCGGAAAAGCGGCTGAAGCCGCTGGAGACAAAATTGAAAATGGCCTCCTCCAAGGCATTTCTCAAGAAGTCATCAAAGGCTTGGAAAATAATTTTTTTGAGAAAGAACTAACGCCAGAGGTTGAAGATGTACAAAATTTTGTCGAAAAAAAATTGATGGAAAAGGGCTTTTTTCGAACGGCCAAAGACTATATTATTTACCGCTATGAACATTCAAAACAACGAGAAGAAGAAAAAAAACAAATTCAAACAAAAGTAGAACAAAATCAATTGTTTGTCACCAAACGTGATGGCCGAAAAGAAAAATTTTCTTTAGATAAACTAAAAATGTTCCTGGAACACTTTAATGAAGGTTATCAAAATACAATTGACATTGAAGGTATTGCCCGGCAAACACAAAAAGAACTTTTTGATGGGATTGAAACGGCAGAAATTCAAAACGCAGTAATGTTATCAACTCGAGCAAGAATTGAACAAGATCCAGCATATTCAAAAGTAGCCGCCAAAATTCTAGCCAATACGATCTATAAGGAAGTTATTGATCGGAATCTGGATATTGACCAACTACAAGAAAAACATCAGGAAGCCTTTGTCAAAAACATAAAATCAGCAGTCAGAAAGGGCATTCTAGATGTAAAAGTGTTGCTGTTTGATTTGGATAGATTGAGCAAAGCAATTGACTTATCACGAGATGAACAATTTCACTACCTGGGACTACAAACTTTGTATGACCGATATTTCATAAAAGACCCAGAATACAATTTACTGCTTGAAACACCACAAATGTTCTGGATGCGAGTCGCGATGGGATTGGCAATTGAAGAGAAAAATCAGGATGAAAGAGCGGAAGAATTTTATCACATAATGTCAACGCTCCACTATGTGCCCTCAACGCCAACATTGTTTCACGCTGGGACAGCACATCCGCAGCTAAGCTCCTGCTATCTTACAACGGTTGAAGACTCTTTGGATCATATTTTCAAATCAATCGGAGACAATGCTCAATTGTCAAAATGGTCAGGTGGAATCGGCAATGATTGGACTAATATCCGAGGTATGGGTTCTTTGATCAAAGGAACTCGAGTAGAGAGTCAAGGTGTAGTTCCGTTTTTGAAGATTGCCAATGACACAACAGTGGCTATTAACAGAAGTGGCAGACGACGCGGAGCTACCTGTGCCTATCTTGAAGCTTGGCACTATGATTTCGAAGATTTTTTGGAACTGCGCCGAAATACCGGAGATGAAAGACGCCGAACGCATGACATGAATACGGCAGCTTGGATTCCAGACTTGTTTATGAAGAGAATTGCTGAAGATAATGATTGGACCTTTTTTTCAACCGATGAAGTTCCTGACTTGCATCATATTTATGGCAAAGAATTTGAAAAACGATACGAACATTATGAAAAAATGGCAGCTGAAGGGAAAATTAAACTTTTTAGAACAATAAAAGCCAAAGAACTCTGGAGAAAAATGCTTACCATGCTGTTTGAAACCGGCCATCCATGGATCACATTCAAAGATCCCTCAAATGTCCGTTCACCGCAAGATCATGTCGGAGTGGTTCACAACTCAAACCTGTGTACTGAGATAACGCTAAATACCTCGGCTGATGAAACCGCCGTTTGCAACTTGGGCTCAATAAACTTGGCGAAGCATATCGCTAACGGAGAACTTGATAAAGAAAAACTGGAAAAAACCATCGCGATTGCCATGAGAATGCTCGACAATGTAGTTGATATTAATTTCTATCCAACAATTGAAGCTAAAAATTCCAACTTACGTCATCGTCCAGTGGGATTGGGTATCATGGGCTATCAAGATGCTTTGTATTTGCAAAATATTAACTTTGACTGTGATAAAGCGGTCAAATTCGCGGATGAATCAATGGAATTTATTTCTTATCATGCGATTTTAGGCTCAAGCAAATTGGCAGCGGAAAAAGGCGCTTATCAAACATTTCCCGGTTCGAAATGGGATCGTGGAATCATGCCGGTTGACACGGTTGAACTATTAGAAAAAGAGCGTGGACAGAGTATTCCGATCGATAAATCAGCAAAAATGAATTGGACGGTTGTTCGTGAAGAAATAAAAAAGAACGGCATGCGCAATTCCAATTGTATGGCGGTTGCCCCAACAGCGACAATCTCAAACATTGCCGGCTGTTCACCAACCATCGAACCAATTTATAAGAATATTTATGTCAAATCAAATATGAGTGGTGAATTTACGATTGTAAATAAATATTTGGTGGAAGAGTTGAAGAAAATTAACCTATGGAACGATGAAATGCTCGGTCAGCTTAAACGCCATGATGGAGATATTAGTGCTATAGAAGTGATTCCAAAAGAAATCAGAGAAAAATACAAAGAAACATTTGCGGTTGAAACTGAATGGTTGATCAAAGCGGCTGCGCATAGAGGAAAGTGGATTGATCAAAGTCAGTCAATGAATGTTTTCCTCAAAACCACATCCGGCAAACGAATATCTGAAGTTTACCAGTATGCGTGGAAGCTTGGTTTGAAAACAACCTATTATCTGCGCACTTTGGCCGCCAGCGGAATTGAGAAAAGTACGCTCGGAATTAAGGAACAGAATATTACATCCAGAACTAACACTGATGCATCAAATTTGTCTGATAAAATCAAGCAACAAGCTCAGACGGAAGTACCGGTAGCGATAACTCAACAAATAACTGATCCTGAGGAAGTTAAACTGTGTAAAATCGCTGACCCGGATTGTGAAGCGTGCCAGTAATAAGTGTTACAACTATACAAAAGGTTACGAAAAGTTACAAAAACTGGACAATAAAGGGTTGACAGCAATCGGGAACGACAATCAACTTCAAATTTGCTTCCTAATTGCTAATTACTATTTAATAATTACTAAAACTATGAGCGAACGTAAAAAAATCATCAATTGTAATGTCACGGATCCGAACAAGATTTTGCCCTTTCAATATCCTTGGGCTCGGGTCCACTACAAAACCGGGGTGGCCAACAACTGGACGCCCGAAGAAGTCCCCATGCAGCAGGATATTGAGCTCTGGAGCAAACAAGGAGAGGGTGCGCTAACTGAAGAAGAACGCCGAATGATTATTTGGAATCTGGGATTCTTTTCAACGGCGGAAAGTCTGACGGCTAACAACATCGTGCTGTCAATTTATCGACACGTAACCAACCCGGAAAGCCGACAGTATCTGCTGCGTCAGGCTTATGAAGAAGCGGTGCATACAGATACGTTCATTTATATCTGTGATTCTCTCGGTCTGGATCCGGATGAGGTTTATAATATGTATTTAACTATTCCGAGTATCAAAGAAAAGGATGACTTTGTAATCAAAATGACTGAGTCAATCATGGATCCGCAATTCCAAACTGACACGGTCGAAAACATTCAGAAATTTGTACATGATTTGGTCGGTTATTACATTATCATGGAAGGAATTTTCTTTTACGCCGGATTTGCCATGATGCTGTCAATGCTTCGTCAGAACAGAATGGTGGGCGTAGGTGAGCAATTTCAATATATTCTTCGAGATGAAACCACCCACCTGGCGTTTGGAGCAGACTTGATCAATACAATCGTAGAGGAAAATCCGGAAATCTGGACGCCAGAATTCAAACAAACCATAATTGAAAATATTAAAAAATCCGTTGACCTGGAAGTCGCCTATGCTCAGGATTCTCTGCCAAGAGGCATCATGGGACTGAACACTGAAATTATCAAAGAATACGTAGAGCATATTGCTGATCGCCGACTAGAAAGAATTGGTCTAGAGAAATTGTACGGATCAAACAATCCGTTTCCGTGGATGAGTGAAATTGTGGATCTGAAGAAGGAAAAAAACTTTTTTGAAACTCGCGTGACTGAATATCAAACTGGAGGTAATCTGGATTGGGATTAATGTATAACTGAAAAACGACAGCTCGACTGTCGTTTTTTTATTGACAAAACCTAATTCATTCAGTATTATGGTGAACTACCACCAACGGAGGCAACCATGAACAAAAAGCAACATTTGAATTATATCTTTTGGTTTTCTGTCGGTATGGGAACCGTCGCTATGTGGATTTGGCTGGGTCAGGAAAAAGAAAATGATGCGGAACACCATCCTGATTACAACAATTTGCCAAAAGAAGAAATGCAGGCGCCTGATTTTGCGACCATGAAACTAAGTGACGAAAATTACAATTTGCTTGTTAACCAATTTGAAGCGCAGCAACATATTATCATTGATCTTGATGAAATGTTTTTTGATGAAGAAGAGGAGGGTGAGACTCCAATCAATCTGACCTCAATTCGCTTTAGCCCTGACAACTCACCTGACTTTGATTATAGGCTGACATTTGTTTATAATCATGATTTTTCAGAATATGAAGAGTTTATCGGTTTGAGGCTCAAAGCTCATCAAATGACTTTTTTGTGGTTCCAGAAATGCTACTTTTCCGACTTGGACCTGGAAACTTTCTCCCCCAACCTTTGCCCAAGGCATCTGTCTTGGCAGTTTACGCCTGGATCATTTATGCATCGATACAAAAATTGGTTTGTTGATTATTATCTAAACCACCTGAAAATGCAGTAAAACTGTGTTTTTTATTTATAATAAAGTATTGACAATCATTGATTCATATTGTACATTGAAGTATCGTTTATAATGTTGGACACAAAGACGCCACAAAAGGAGCTAAAAATGGCCGGAATCCCACTGACCCTGGAAACTTTGCAGATCATGTGTGAGGGTTTTGTCAAAGATATGTTTGATGGGAAACCCAATAAGGCTGACTTTTATCACCAATTACATGATCGACTTAGAATTATCATCCAGCAGCTACAAAAAATAGATCTTGAATTCATGCTGCTGCACACTTGTTGGAAAAATCAAATTCAACCCAAAGACTTGAAAAACAGACCATACACACCGTTCGAATTGGAACAGCTTCTACTCAAAGCAACCGAAAAAGTAAATCTTCTACTCAAACTGATGCAGGCTAATCCAAAAGATGTGTCAATGGAAATGATTGAATTGCTGAGGAGAATTCATTACAATGATTACATTACAATTGGTTTTAAACCGGATGAAATAATTGATACATTCGAGACGATGGCTCACATTCCAATGCCAGTCGATAAAGAGGTTTATGATGATTAAACTTGTAACAAAAACAAGGAGACAAAATGCATAATCCTGACGTCGCCCGGAGTTTACAACGATTGGAAGAAGAGTGCAAAACAGCCGTAAAGAAAGCAGTTGGAGAAACGGTTCCATTTGAGAACGATTATGGTGAAGGTGAGTTTTACTGGAAAGTTTTGTACTTGTCTTGTCTGACCAACAACTGTCTGCCGGCAGATATTGCTAAAAGGGAGCTAGCACCGGAAGATAGAAATGACGTCTATGACTTTTGTTTGGCAGTCACCAAGAACATCATTAAAGATAACCCCAATCCTGACTTGAAAGATGATGAAATGAAAGCTGGAGCAACCAAATGGATGGCTCATTATATGTTGGCTGTATATGAAAAGCTAGGGTTAAATGCGATTGATATCTATCGACTATATGGAGATGGCCAGTCTGACGAAGTCTTAACTCCAAACTGATGAAATGGAGGAGACATGAGTGAGGAATTGCTTGCTGTTCGTGACAAAAAGAAGCGCTGCCATGAATTAGCTCAGGAATATTTCAAGAAAGTCCCGATTGACAACAGTTCAATGGATTTGCAGTTTGTGGCTGAATGGAACAGAGACCGAGCAAAATATATTGCTGACATGCTCTATGACAACTGTGTCGTCAGAGAGTTGCCGCAGCCGGATGAAATGCTGGGAATCGAGTTGACTGAAAAAGAATTGAAGGCTCTTGAAGTGCTTGTTACCAGACTGGTTGACGAGGCGGTCAAAACTACTATTACAAATGCTGATAAAGTAACTGACGAAGAAAAAGCGGAAATGAAAACTTTTTTGCAGCAAGACATGATGGCTACCTGTAAACATTTCGGGATTTCAGCTGTAGTCATTCTCTTTGGGATTCTCAAAGATCCGGAATAATAATAATAATAATAATAATAATAATAAAAACGCGTAAATAACGCGTTCTTTTTTTTTCTTGTCACCCTGAGCATGTCGAAGGGTGGTGTTTAACTCGCTAATTTGTCTAAATCCCGTAATACTTGAGCAGCATGCTCCGCTGGTTTAACCACCTTGTAAATCTTGGCCACGTTCCCCTTCGGGTCAACCAGAACTGACATGCGTTTGATACCATAATATTTTTTGCCGAAATTAATTTTAAGCTGCCAGGCGCCATATTTTTCAATCACAGTTCTTTTTTCGTCAGATAAAATTGGGAATGGTAACTTGAACTTGCCGGCAAACTTTCCATGGCTGTCAACTGAGTCAGCGCTTACGCCTAATACAACTGCCTTTATTTTTTTGAAAGAGGAGTATTTGTCACGAAAAGTGCAAGCTTCTTTGGTACAGCCAGGAGTATTATCTTTGGGATAAAAATACAAGAGGACCCACTGCCCTTTGTAATCAGCCAGCTTGTGCTTTTTCCCTTTTTGATCCGGCAGAGTAAAGGCCGGCGCTTTTTGTCCTAATGTGAGCATATGGTTTTTGTTTTGTTTTATTAATTATTTTTATTTCAAAATTTGAATTTATTTGCCGTTTGTCATTCTGAACCTTGTTGATGAATAGTACCACTTTGTCATGCTGAATTTACGTGTCCGCCGTAGTTTTTTACGTAGGCGGATTTCAGCATCTCCACCTAACTGTCGAGATGGAGACTCTGAAACCCCGGTCATGCGACGGGGCGCGGCAAGTTCAGAGTGACGGCAGTCAAACACTTCTTGTCATGCTGAGGCACTCGAAGCATGACGCCACCCTTCGAGAGCCTCAGGGTGACAAATAATTATCTGCTTTTTTGTGCTATTTCTATCTTTTGGTTAATACTATTCAATACTTTGGGGCCGATGTTCAGTACCCATTCCGTCGCGCGATAATCAATATCTTCACCATGAACAGCTTTATTCAAGGTATCAATCATATCTGCTAATGCCGCCCCTTCTTTATGAGTAAGAATTTCATTATCAGATAACTGTCTCATTATTCTTGCGAGGCTAGTGCGTGAAGACTCGACAAATCCATCCTCTCGATTTACCTCTGCTAATTTTTTCAAACTTTTCTCTAACTCAATTCTTAAGCCGGCCAAAGATAATCGTGGATCCGATTCTGCGACATCTAGAAATATATATTCATTCTTTTTATCATTTGATTCTTCCTTCACCAAACCAGATTCATTTATTTCTTTAGCTACTCTGTCTAACCGCTGTTGAAATTCTACTTTAATCCCCCAAAATTCTAATGTTTTTAATATTGGTACAATCCAAGGAATAATTGCAAGAATTATTAATATTAAAAAAATTGAATCTACATTTATAGTTGGCCAAATAATGTGTATCAAAGCTAAAGAAGCAAAAACGATGGTAATGATAATCTGAACTTTTGTTGTTATTTTCATACTTTTATATAATAATCCTAGTATTATCTTACCACCCACTATCAAACTGAACAAATGAATGTTTTCAACAATAACATACTTTTTCTTGTCACCCTGAGCCTGTCGAAGGGTGACGCCATGCTTCGACAGGCTCAGGGTGACAAAGCTTGACATATTTAACTAAAACTGTTATACTAAAATATGGCTAATTTGTAACAAAATTAGGAAATAGACGTCTGCTATAATAGAGACGTCTAAAAATATGAATAACAATAAGTTCAAAAACCTAAAAGGCTATCAGACACCTGTGATGAATGGTGCTGATTTTGCTATTACCTCTTTTGAGGTGGTCAGCTGTGCTGACTGGACAGGTTTTTGGGCTAAAATAACGTAATCAACAACTTATTTTCCCCATACAAAGACCTATTCAGCCAGACCGGCTGAGTAGGTCTTTTGCATCTGCAAAAGAACCTGCCCCCTGGTCACAGTTCTTTACAATTCCCCATTAAGCCAGGAGGCGACCCATGCCCAGTGAAGTGAACAAAATCCGTCGAACTTTCCTGCTCACTGAATTCCTGCATACCTTCCCCATCTCATTCATTTTCCCAGTCTATGTTCTGTTCTTGAAAGATAACGGGCTGTCGTTAATTGAGATTGGTATTATCAACACCAGTTATATGTTCCTGGTCTTCCTGCTTGAAATCCCAACCGGAGTAATCGCAGACGTGGTCAGTAGAAAGTTGTCTATTGTGATCGGTACTGGGCTGTATATTTTGGCACCTTTGATTTATTTTTTCAGTTCAACGTTTATCTGGTTCTTGATGGCTGAACTAACAATTGGGCTTGGAATGTGTTTTGTTTCCGGAGCGCTCGAAGCTTGGGTCAAAGACAAACTGGATGAAACCGGCGAGCCACACAATCTGGGTGAGCTCTACTCACAATACTTTATGGTCAAAAGGATTTGCGTTATTATTGGCGGGACTCTCGGTGGCTTGGTGGCGATATACAGTATGCGGAGTGTCTGGTTGATTGCTGGCATTGGCGAAGCCATTGGGTTTGTGATAATTCTCTTTGTGATGAAAGACTGTCACTTGAATAAACCAGACAAGTCGCTAAAAAGTTCGCTACTCTCAAGCATGAAATCAATTGCTTGTGACAGTATCTCGTTTGGCTGGCAGAATAAATTGGTGCTGTTGCTGATTATGGTTGCCACTTGCAGCCAGATGAGTGGCCAAGCATTGAATATGCAGTGGTCATTGCAGGCTGAAAAATATTTTGACTTAAAAAGCATTACGCCGATATGGCTGGGAATCTCCACTTTTATGTTTTTGGGAGCGTGGTGGTCAAAACAAATTCTAAATGATGAACGCAAAAAGAAATCACTGATATTTTGGTCCAACATTCTAGCAGGCATCCCTATCTTGATAATTGCTTACTTTTTTAACGGTTGGATTATTTTTAGTGGATTTATGATTAGTGAATTTGGACGTGGAGTGTTTCCAGCAGCGCAAAAAGCATATGTGCAAAACTTGATTCCGGCTGACAAAAGGGCAACGATTACATCGTTTGACTCAATGATTCAAAGACTGGGCATGGGAATCGCCTGGCTGTCAGCGGGCTGGATTGCGCAAATGGCGTCAATCGAATTTGCCTGGCTCTTGAGTGGGATTGGGTTTATTCTAACCGCGATGCTAAGTAGAAAGTTGCCGAATGGGCACTAATTAGCTTGTAGCTTTTAGAACATAATAATGGAATGTCGAGATTTCACTTTGAGGGAGAATTATTTATAACAAAACTACCGTTATTTAACGGTAGTGTTTTTTTACATCATAAATTGTACGCCACCCTTACCGGACAGTTGATAACCCATGACACTGAATACAAAGTCAACCTTAATCCAGCCAAAATCATATGAGACGCCAGGGATATTTCCCATTGCACTGGTGGCTTGACTACCCATCGTTACGGTGGGGAAAAATTCCTCACAGTCCTCACAATGCATACAGTCTGGAATGGAAATTTCTACTGGCAGATCTGGGATCAATGAATGACTGTAAGTCACGAGAGCCAAGCCCCGCCAACTGACCATTCCGACTGTCGCTGTCCTTGGGATATCCGGAGTGGGATCTTCATTGACAACTTCGGTCCATGAATATTGAATGCAGGTAGTCGAAGCTTGAACCGTTTGAAGTCCGATAAATAGTACTGTCAATGACAATAGAGCCAGAATAACATGCTTCACGGGCACCTCCTCCTCTGTGATGGGCTGAATAGCATTTTAATTTGCCGCTCCCAAAGCAGAGCGCGGCACATAATTGGCAGATTTCAATGTATACCATGATTTGAAAGAAAATAAGCCCAAATTATAATCATACAGCAATGGCTCCGGAGCATCTTTGACCGCTGTGATCGCCGGAAAGTATTGTTTACAATCAAGACACTCAAGACACTCACTTTCATTGAAAACTGAATGTTCTTCTGAGCCAATTGTGATGGAGACAAATACTTTGTACACCTCCAAAACAGGTATAGTTTCAGCCCCGAATGGTAAATATTCATGCTTCAAAACGCTGAAATGAAAACAATGTGAAGCCAAAGTTACAGATGGGATAAATAACACCAGAATAATCATGGCGGTAATCAGACGCTTCATATGTGCCTCCTGGTGGTGGTTATTCTATAAAGTACCCGTAATGGTCAAAAATGTCAACGCCCTAAGGTAATGTGCACATACATATTGCACTTTCTGGTAAGCTGGGATATATGTCAAAAAGTATGCCAGAATCAATTTCAGCAGAACGTTTCCGCTGGATTAACCCAATTTTAGACAAAAACATTACTATTA
>Ga0210057_1004841_pt1 | contig 17617 bp, 15 predicted proteins | sample CryGeyCG2114_010_2_FD_183968 | JGI IMG/M metagenome (GOLD analysis project Ga0210057, IMG submission 183968) | Groundwater microbial communities from aquifer - Crystal Geyser CG10_big_fil_rev_8/21/14_0.10 (SPAdes) (version 2) | ecosystem: Environmental > Aquatic > Deep subsurface > Groundwater ...
ATTAAAAAATTGATACCAACACGACTTTTTAAGGCGGTGATTCCTGCCTATCATTGGTTTTTGACTTTTTTGGCGGCTCTGATTTATCGTTTTCCTTCTCATAAGATTTTTGTCGTGGGACTTGTTGGGACGAAAGGAAAAACGACTACTGCTGAGATCATCAGTGCGATATTTGAAGAAGCTGGATATCAAACAGCTGTTAGTTCAAGTCTTCGTTTTAAAATTGGAAAAGAATCTGAAGAAAATAAACTCAAAATGACGATGCCTGGGCGTTTCTTTATGCAAAAATTTTTGCGAAAGGCAGTAAAAGCAAAGTGTCAATACGCTATCATTGAAATGACTTCTCAGGGAGCAATTCAATATCGCCATAAGTTTATAAAAATGAATGCGTTGATTTTTACTAACATCTCCCCCGAACACATTGAAGCGCACGGCTCTTTTGAAAATTATAGAGAAGCTAAACTTTCTCTTTTTAAAGCATTAGAAAAATCAGGAGAGAAACACAAGATTATTATCGCTAACGAAGACGATTCAGAAGCAACACATTTTTTAAATTTCAAAGTTGAAGAAAAAATAAAATTCGGATTAAAAGAACTTGAGTCGTACAATTTAGATAAAGACAACATTGATTTTGTAATGGATGGTGAAAAAATCCATTCTAAACTTTCAGGAAAATTTAATTTGTATAATATTCTCGGAGCCGTGGCTTTCGCAAAATCGCAAAATATAGGAATACAAACAATCAAATCAGCTTTGGCAAAATTTTCTGGCGTTGGGGGAAGAGTTGAGTTTATAACGTTAGACTCTGCTGGAGAAGGAACGGATATTTCTAATTCCGTTGATAAAACGGCAAACCCTAATTCCACAAGTGGAACGGGCAAGCAAGACTTTAGAGTCATTGTTGATTATGCACACACAGCTGATTCACTTGAGAAACTTTATGAAGTATTTCAAGATTCAAAAAAAATATGTGTGCTTGGTTCTTGCGGAGGAGGACGAGATAAATGGAAACGCCCTGAAATGGGCAAAGTTGCTTCAAAACATTGCGATAAAATTATTTTAACAAACGAAGATCCCTACGACGAAGACCCAAAAGCAATCGTCAATGATGTCGCAAGCGGTATCGGCGACGGCGGATATGAAATAATTATGGGCAGAAAAGAAGCAATAGCAAAAGCAATCCAATCCGCCGAAACTGGCGATACAGTCTTAATCACAGGCAAAGGATGCGAGCCATGGATAATGGGACCAAAAGGCACAAAAATCGCCTGGGACGATAGAGAGGCAGCAAGGGAGGAGTTGAAAAAAAGGGCGGAGAGAAGAAAATAAACAGAATAATACCCTGTTACACTAGCTGTGACAGAGTAATTTTTATATTTGTTTTGAAAAAACAGTCCATACGAGGTATAATTAGAAAAGTAGATACATAAATAATAAAAACTTAATCATGGCAAAAAAGAAAAATAGCAAAATTAAGGGAAGAAAAAAGGATGTTGAAACAGAAGAGGAAGTTTGGGAAAGATGGCATCTTGGATTGGAAGATGGGACCAAGCGTTCTATTATGGCTATTTTTTCTGTTATTCTATCTTTGTTTTTTACGCTCTCGGCTTTTGGGGAGGCTGGGCTAATAGGAGACACCTTATATAACATATTTCATCAACTATTCGGAGTCGGGTTCTTTTTTGTACCGATAATTTTTTTAATCATTGCTGTCGCGTTTATAAAAGAAATTCGTCCAAATATAATAACAAGTACCATTGTTGGCTCAACCCTTTTTTTGATGAGTGGACTTGGAATCATAGAACTTTTAACAGAAACGGAAAAAACTGGTGGTTATATAGGATATTTTGTATCCTTACCTTTAGTAAAACTTTTTGATCTTTGGGTTGGATTGGCGATTTTGATTGCCTTGTTTATTTCCTCTCTCTTGATTATTTTAAACACATCCCTTCGTCTTAATTTTGAATGGAAATGGCCTTGGTCTCATGACGAAGAAGACGAGGATGAAGAAGTTGAATATGAAAATGATGAAAGAGCAGAGGAAGATGACGAAGAAGAGGAAACTAATTCTTTGGACGGACAAGCAAAAAAGAAATCCTTGAAAGATAAAATTAAATCAGTAACAAAGGAATCCGTCAGCCGACAAACTAAAAAAGATGACGAGGGAGAATTAGATCTTAATACAAACCAAAAATATGACCATTCTAACTTCACTCCTCCCCCTTTTGACCTTCTTTCTAGTGATAAAGGGAAGCCGTCAAGCGGTGACTTAAAATCGAATGCAACCATTATAAAAAGAACCCTTCAAAACTTTGGAGTTGAAGTTGAGCTTGATGGTGTTAGCGTTGGACCATCTATTACCCAATATGCTTTTCGTCCTGCAGAGGGCGTTAAAGTTTCTCGCATTACCGCTCTACAAAACGACCTGTGCCTTGCTTTAGCCGCCCACCCTCTTAGAATTGAAGCTCCAATACCTGGAAAATCTGCTGTTGGAATTGAAATGCCAAATAAATCAAAGACTATTGTCGGTCTTAGAAATATGCTAGAAGAAAGAGAAAGACGTGATTCCAATCCTCTCTCTCTCGGGTTAGGAAAAGATGTTTCTGGAAGCCATGTCTTTTCAGATCTGGCAAAAATGCCCCACCTTTTAATTGCTGGGACAACTGGTGCAGGTAAATCTATTTGCGTACACTCTATTATAATAAACATGCTTTACCGCAATGCCCCAGAAAATTTGCGATTTATTATGGTTGATCCGAAAAAAGTTGAATTAACTGTTTATAACAATCTTCCTCATATGCTTACCCCAGCTATTATCAACCCGAAAAAAACAGTCTTAGCTTTAAAATGGGCGGTAAAGGAAATGGATAGAAGATACGAAGTGCTTCTCAAAGCCGGTGTTAGGGACATTGATTCATATCACAAAAAAGGAAGTCCGATAGAACCGATGCCATATCTTGTAATTGTTATAGACGAATTAGCAGACTTAATGTCGACTTACCCGAGAGAGATTGAGGCCTCTATTGTAAGATTAGCGCAAATGTCTAGGGCTGTTGGTATTCACTTAATTGTTTCTACACAGAGACCATCAGTTGAAGTAATTACTGGTTTGATTAAAGCGAATATCTCAAACAGAATTGCTCTGCAAGTTTCATCCCAAATTGACTCGAGAACAATTTTAGATATGGCGGGGGCAGAAAAATTACTTGGCAAAGGTGATATGCTTTTCTTATCACGAGATAGCGCAAAGCCAGTTCGTCTTCAAAGTCCATTTGTTTCTGAAAAAGAATTAGAGAGGGTTGTTAGCTATATCGCCGAGGAATACAAAAATGTTGATATTGATCTTGAAGATGGTCAACCAGAAATGAATCTTGATAGCAACTCAGAGGAGGGAGGAAAATCTCAATCTTCTTTAAATATAGATTTTGATAATGTTGAAAATGAAATGGATGATGGCCTTTACGAGGAAGCAAGACAAACTGTTATAGAGGCAGGTAAGGCGTCTACATCATTTTTGCAAAGAAAACTAAAAGTTGGATATTCACGGGCTGCGAGACTTATGGATATGCTAGAGGAACAAGGAGTTGTGGGCCCTGCAGACGGCTCCCGCGCTCGAGAGATACTAATAGTGAGTGAAACAGTAGAAGGTGAAGAGTTGGATGGTAAAATGGGAGAGGAAGACGAAAAAGAGGAAGAAGAATAGAATAAGCGTATAATGTTATTTATGAGACGAAATCCACTTGTAAAAATTGCTATTATTTTGGGACTGGTTTTGGCCTTTGTGTCTTATGGCTTCTATGTCGCCAAGGACTACAGAGACGGCCCAAAGGTGGTAGTTGAGAGCCCAGAAGACAACCAAGTCTTTAAAAATGCTGATATTGTCATTAAGGGAAACGCTAAGAATATCTCCTCCCTCTTTCTCAATGGTAGGCAAATATTTACAAACGAAAACGGTGATTTTAAAGAGGAATTGCTCATAGCCAAAGGGTATAATATAATAACAGTATCGGCTAAAGACAAATTTAACAGAGACATAAAGGTTATAAGAAAGATAATATTAAAATAATATGGCAAAAAAAACAGAAGCTAAGAAAGAGGGCGTTGGCATTGAAAATGCTATTAATGAAATCCAAGCTAAATTTGGGGAAGGCTCAATTATGAAATTGGGAGATGCCCCAAAAGTAGATGTCGAAGCTATCCCAACTGGCTCAATCGGTCTTGATTATGCGCTAGGGGTTGGTGGTATACCAAAAGGAAGGATTATAGAAATCTATGGGCCAGAATCATCTGGCAAAACAACTCTAACGCTACATATTATTGCTGAAGCACAAAAGCAAGGTGGAGTTGCAGCTTTCATCGATGCAGAGCATGCTCTTGACCCTGAATATGCAAAGAAGCTTGGCGTTAAAATAAAAGATTTATTGGTTTCTCAACCGGACACGGGGGAACAAGCATTAGAAATAACAGAAAGCTTGGTGAGGTCCGGGGGGATAGATGTAATTGTTATAGACTCAGTCGCGGCTCTTACGCCTGCAAAAGAAATTGAAGGAGACATGGGGGCATCACACATGGGGCTACAGGCGAGATTGATGTCTCAGGCGTTAAGAAAACTTACAGCCATTACTGCAAAATCAGGAACTACCGTTATCTTCATTAATCAAATTAGAATGAAAATTGGTGTAATGTTCGGAAACCCAGAGACAACTCCAGGAGGTAAAGCCCTTAAATTCTATTCATCTGTAAGAATTGACGTTCGCTCAATTGCTAAAATTAAAAAAGGTGAGGAAATTATGGGGACTAGGACAAGAGCAAAAGTTGTAAAAAACAAAGTCGCCGCTCCATTTAAAACAGCCGAGTTTGACCTAATCTATAACGAGGGAATATCACATGAGGGTGAAATTCTGGGACTTGGGGAAAAATATGGAGTTATCAAAAAAGCAGGGGCATCCTATTCATGCGGAGAGACCAGCTTAGGGCGTGGATACGATAAAGCAAGAGAGTTCTTAAAATCGGAATCTAAACTAACCAAAGAAATAGTAAAAAAGATTGAAACAGAAATGAAAACTGCTCAAAAATAAAAAAACAAAAGCCTTAATATACGTCGTATATTAAGGCTTTTAAGCACATTGACTTATCTCTTAAATATAATAAAATATATATACAACCTATAAAAAGGTCGTTTTTTATTTGAATTTTAATCAAACATAAATTTATGAAAATTTACGCTGATTGTGAAAATTGCGGAACAGATGAGCCTTGCACAGGAGAAGATTGTCCTGAAGTTGAGGAAGAAGATACTGATGAAGACGATGATTAATATTAGTAAATCTTAAAAACAAAAACTCTTGGGTTAATCAACCCAAGAGTTTTTGTTTTTAATCAATTGATCACATCGCTAAAAAATACCAGTGCCAACAACGGTTATCACAAAAAGTAAAATAGCCGATACACCAAGAACAATCGCAACAGAAAATGTGGTATCTGGGATGTCAGCGATAACATTATTTCCACCGACATTTGAATTAACGGCCTCTCCTTCGTCAATAATATCAGACTTATATTCTGCGGTCGAAGTAGCTTCTTTAATTTCAACGTCGGGGTCAAGAAAACAAAAACTTGGTTGTTCGCTACTACAAAGGTAACCGTCTTCAATTAAACACCCTTGAGAACACCCATCACCAGAATCTGAGTTTTTATCATCGCATTTCTCTTCTGTTTCAAGGATACCATTACCACAAACAAAAGTAGTCGCTAATCCACTACTACTAGATTTGATTATAGGTTCGTCACCAGTCCTAGCTAAAGATTCACCGCCAAATTTAGAAAAAGATTCTTCTAGGGGCTTAAGAAAAGATTCAGTTATGGGTTCAACCGCATTTTTAACAACAGATTTGGCAACAGACTCAATAATAGAATTAATACCAGGCCCATCGCTGATAAGTTTATTTTCCGATTCGATATCACTTTTTAATCGACATGCCCCCCAACCATTACAGGTGGAATTACATGCTTTAGATCCAAAGACCCCATTTGTCATACAAAGTTTAGTTTCATTATCACAAACTTCATCATCATTAATAATGAAATTTCCACAAATAGGCAATTCAATTTCACATGTGTTTGAACACCCGTCAAATCCTGTATCGTTCCCATCGTCACATTTTTCAATTCCATTTATGACTCCATCTCCGCATATTTCAGACGGGTTACAAGTATCCCAACCGCTACAACTATTATTACAAGATTCAGTTCCATTGTATCCGTTCATTACACAAGATTGTGCCCCTCCATCACAGATTTCATCGTCATCTATGTTTCCGTTTCCACAAACTAGCACTGTTGGTATTGATGTTGATGTTGGCGGAGTATAGTATCCTCCGCCTCCCCCTCCACCTCCACCCCCTCCACCGCCAGAAGAGGAAGAAACAGTTGTTGCTTCACAAACTAACCAATCATTACATTGAGCATTACATGCCTGCGATCCAGAAGAATCGCCTATCGAACAAGACTGAGTATTTCCATCACAAGTTTCAGCTCCATTTATAATATTGTCTCCACATATTTCTGAGGATGTGCAAGAATCCCAACCGCTACAACTTGTATTACAAGATTGGCTCCCTATATAATCACCAACAAAACAAATTTGTGCTCCACCATCACAAGTTTCGCTTCCATTTGTATCTCCATCTCCACATATTTCTAACGAACCACACGTTTCCCAACCGCTACAACTTGCATTACAAGATTGGCTCCCTGTATATCCATTAACGGAGCAAGATGCAATTCCTCCATCACAAAATTCTCCGTTTTCAATAACACTATTTCCACAAACAGGAACTTCAATTTCACAAATATCTGAACATCCGTCTAAATTATTTGTGTTTCCATCATCGCATGATTCACCTCCCTCTAAAAGACCATTACCACATACATAATCTTCGAGACTATATAAAGTCGTCATTTCTGCTGTATTTAAGCTACGATTATAGACTCTCATTTCATCAATTCCCCCGTGGAAATATTGAGGAAGACTGGTTTTGAACATACCGATAAAAGAATCTTTTAGGGTAGGATTTGATTCAGTTGTGTCAATAATCATTTCTTTTTTGAGGATGCCATTAATATATACTTTCAAATTAGTTTCAGAAACATTAAATATAATATTATTCCAAGAATCAAGAAGTATATCTCCTCCACCTACCCAGACATCATAATTTGGCCAACTACCTCCCCCAGCTCCATATGCCACACCGTGCAGTCCACCGCTAGCTTGAAATGCCATATTCATATCTGGATCATAATTAAAATGATAAAGCATACCTGAATCTACTGGCAAACTAAAAGGTTTAACCCAAGTGGATATTGTATATTCAGTCCCGAAAGAAAGATTAGCATTTTGTCCAAGGTTAATGTAACTGTCTACTCCGTCTAAGGCAATTGAGCCATTTTTTGCTCCACTATCGGACCAAGTAACGCCCCCAACCAAAGTTCCATCTATACTATTATCAGAAGAATCGCTAGCTGTTATTCCGGCACCATCGTTGAAATTCCAATAAGCTAATAATCCATTAAAAATATTATTAGCATTAACATTAAGCGTTATAGACTCGCTTGTATTTTTACCGTTTCCAGTACATGTGAGAGTATATGTCGTAGTTTCTGTTGGAGATACTACCAAACTATCGACAGCTAATTTGGAGCCAGACCACCCGCCAGAGGCCACACAAGAATCTGAGTAAATATTATTCCATTCCAAGGTCGCAGAATCGCCCAATACGATAGTTTCTACGTTAAGATATAACATAACTATTGGAGCGTGAGTGCTGTCGGCGAGCGGCCAAGAAGGAATATTGCTTGCATCAGATGGGGTAATTGTATCTGCTTGTCCACGGACTTCTTGCCCTACATTTTTAAATCCATTCCAACTTGTCCAACCTAAGTAATCCCAACGAGACAAACTTAAATTTGATGCGTGATAAGTATTATAATCAAACCTATTATTCCCATTGCGGGTTGTTTCAATATCATAAGGCGGGGTACAATCATGACAGTCTGCCCCAAGACCAGTTTGTCCCTGGCTACCAAGATATGTAATATCGTTGTGATGAATATAATTGTTGATAGCAATGAATTCCCCTCGAGTTGTGCCTAGACCGCTTCGATCTTGATGAATAATTGAGATTCCGTTACCATCGGTTGAATCTACAACGATAGTGTTTCCATAAACTTCGACATTTTGAGAATTTTGAACCAAAATTCCGGGCCCGAATAACCAATCGGCGCTAACCATTCCATTAAACTTAATGATATTGTTTCTAATTATTGCATCATAACTAATTTCATGCGATAACCCAGCAGCATCATTATAAGTAATAAGATTATCTTCATATAATGAATTATAACAATTACCGTCACACCACAGTCCTGTTCCACCATTATGGTGAGAGTAGTTTCCTCTTACTACAAGATTCACATTTTTAACCCATTTTGTACCACCAGCCTCCCAACCGCCAGAGACCTTAGCGTAATTGTTGTATGAAATTTCATTATTTTCTATGAGAACATTGTCTCCAGTTCCGTTCATGCCTATTTGCCCATTATGGTGAACATAGTTGTTAGTTATTATCGCATTATGTCCAGATGAAATTCCAACGCCGTGATTCAATCGGACTTCATTATTATCAATCACCCAATTTAAATTAGGTTCCATGTTTTGTATCTGTGCGCTAATAACTCCAAATTGTGCTGGATTTGCAAATTTTTCTACAATTAAACCTCTAATTGTGACATCATCTACTTCAGCTGTGATTGCAATTCTAGCTGTTCCAATTTCAACCTTATGCCCTATCGGGTTATCAACAAAATATATCTTATCGTTAGCATAATCAAAAAACCAAATACCAGGAGCCACTTCTGTTTTGTTTGTTACTTGTTCTAGGGGGACATCATCTATATATAGGTCTTCGGGATATTTACAGCCTTCTTTTCTAGTACCATCTGGATAAAATTCAGCACAGTAACCATGAACTTGCCCGTGTTGGGTTTGATTTGATGCGACCCAATATCCGTCTTCTTGGGTAAATTCTGTAAGCAATGTCGAGCCGTTTAAAATTGCTCCGGATTCACCAATAAAACTGTTCCCGTTTTTTGGTTTGATTTGGATCCCACTATTTACTGGGTATCTATGGATTCCAGTTTTAATATTAAAGGTTGTCCCTTCTGGGTTGGCGTCAACCGCAGCTTGAATATCGTCACCAGGGTAAATGTCTACTTGGGTACCAGTGCCTGGATAAACCGTAGCCAATAGATTTGTTTTTCCAATAAGATTTACAAAGCTTGTAAATTTGTTAAAAGACAAAATATCTTTAACTCGCACAACAAATTCTTCACCAAAATAATGGTAATCATCTACATCACTTTTAAAAAAACTAAAAGTTGATAAAGAAAAAACCGCTAAAATCAATATAGATAAAACAAAAAAAACTTTTTTCATTGGAGACAGAATTACTATTATGAGAAACTAAATAAGTTAGATTTCTCTTACTATTAAATAAGCCTTAGAATACAAAAACAAAGAAGATAGTTCCCATACTACTTCTGATATTCTGTATATATTATATGCATAATTGTCTGTAGATAGGAATATCACAGAAAAGATACCTGTGTATTACTAAAAAACAGGCTGCCAAAAACTGTTGATTCCTACTCAAAAATAAGGTAAAATAGTTCTATTGAAACGGAATCAAGCGGGTGTAGTTTAATGGTAGAATGTCTGCCTTCCAAGCAGAAAATCGGAGTTCGATTCTCCGCACCCGCACCAATCAATTAGCAAACAAAAAATCCCCAAGGGGGATTTTTTGTTTTTTCTATATAGAAAATAGAATTATTTTACTGCATCTTTCAAAGCTTTAGCAGCTCTAAATTTAGGAACTCTCATTGCAGGAACGTCAATAGACTCCCCTGTTCTTGGGTTTCTAGCTGTTCTCGCAGCTCTCATTTTAGCTGAGAAAATTCCCAATCCTGAGATAGAAACCTCATCACCTTTTTTAAGGGCGCCAGTAATTGCATCAAGGACAGCCTGCATAGCTCTCTCTGATGATGCAAATGTTCCACCAACCTCCTTGTGAATTACTTCAGCAAGATCTTTTTTGTTCATGTGATATAAAATACGAATTTTCATGAGTATGCGAATTTTTACAAACGTACATCAATCTAACCCATATAATCTTTATTTAAAAACGACCTTTGTTTCTTTGCTTAATAAACAACTATTCTAATTATACCCTAGCTACGATACTACGCAATAGTTTAAAGGCTATTAGACAACAAAAGTGTTTCGTGGCGTATTACCGAGCGTATTCAACAACTCTCGATTCCCTAATAACATGAACCTTAATTTCACCAGGATACTTAAGCTCTTGTTCAATTTTATCAGCAATATCTCTTGCTAATTTTTTAGCCGTAAGATCTGTAACCTTCTCTGGAGAAACAAAAACTCTTATTTCCCTACCAGCTTGAATAGCATAAGTCTTTTCAACTGCATCAAAAGAATTGGCGATACCTTCAAGGTCCTCAAGTCTCTTTATATAATTCTCTAGAGTGTCTCTTCTCGCCCCAGGACGAGAACTGGAGATGGCATCAGCAACTTGAACCAAGATAGATTCAACAGTCTCAAAAGGATATTCTTCGTGATGAGATTGCATGGCACAGATAACGCTTTCTTCTACCTTAAATTTCTGTAATATCCTTTTTCCAATCTCAACATGGCTTCCTTGAACCTCATGGTCCATGGCTTTTCCAATATCATGAAGAAGTCCTGCTTTCTTGGCCAAGTTAACATCTGAACCCAACTCTGCAGCAAGCATCCCAGCAATATGAGCAACCTCAACAGAATGCTGAAGAACGTTCTGCCCGTAACTTGTTCTTAAACACAATCTACCAAGGATACTAACTAATTTAGGATCAAGATTAAGAACTCCTGTTTCATAAATAGCGGCCTCTCCTTTTTTCTTTATCATTTTTTCAACTTCTTCTTTCGCTTTTTCCACAGTCTCTTCAATCTTTGCTGGCTGGATTCTTCCATCTAAAATAAGTCTATCTAAAGCAATCTTGGCGACATGGCGTCTAATAGGGTCAAAAGCAGATACAATAATAGAACCTGGCGTATCATCTACAATAATTTCAACACCAGCGGCCCTTTCAAGAGCCCTAATATTTCTTCCTTCTTTCCCGATAATCTTACCCTTAATGTCATCTGAAGGAATCGCTATGGTTGAAGTTGTAACCTCTGACGCAGTGGAAGATGCCAATCTCTGTATTGCAGAGACAAGAACATCACGAGCTCGTTTATCAAACTCATCTTTACCTAATCTTTCAAACTTTTGAATATGAGCGAGAACGTCTTCCTCATGTCTTGCTTCCACGCTTTTAAGTAACTGTTCTTTTGCTTCGCTTTCAGATAAACCAGCAATCTTCTGGAGCTCTTCATTTTTTCTTTCCTCAATAACCAAAAACTCCTCTTTCTTCTTTTTAAGCTTTTCAATTTTGTCCTTAATCCCTTGAGTCTCTTGATCTAATTCAACTCGTTTTTTCTCAACTGCTTCTTCTTTTTTAATAACTCGAGATTCCATTTCCCGAGCTCTACCAATGGTATCTTTTTCCTCTTGTTTTACACCTTTTAGAATTTCTTCAGACTTTTTATTTGCCTCTTCAATAACCTTCTGAGCCTTTGCCTTGGCATCAAGCAATGATTGCTTAATCTTTACCTCGGCAGAACTTCTTCTCTGAAGAGTAATCAGTTTGTGTAAAAAATACCCGATTACCAACCCACCCAAAGCCGAAAGACCACCCAGAAAGATGATTTTTGTTAAACTGCCCATACAGATAGGCGTCTTGCTCAAATGTGAAGCCTTTAATCAATTAAAGAAGACCAATTTTTAGCTAGTCTTAAAATTTCCGTAACATCAAGCAAAATGCAAAATTACGGCTAATTAGCTTAGTATTTTCAAGTTTTTTAAAAATTGATAACATCCGATTTTGAACAATACGCGGGTTCTAAATAATAAAATAAGTAATTTAATAATAACAGAAAGCAGAAAATATGTCTAGGAAAAGGCTATCACCAGCGATGTTTTTTATATCCAGTTTCTTGTTCTAATTCTCTGACATTTGGTTCTTCATAGTGAATCACATTAAATTTATTCTTTTAAATTGAAAATTCATAATATTACTTTACTTACTGTCCTTCTCAACCCTCTCAATCATAAATTTTACCCCTTCATTCATATTAACTGGTTTAATTTCAATTTTAGGAAACTTATTGTAAAAAACCCTAAAAACTTCATCAGCAAAGGCTTGCCCGACCATCGGGACTTGATCAAAATCTAAAATTATAGATTTAAACTTATCTAAACCAACTAGCAATCTTCTGGCTTGAGAGCGAGAAACATATATTCCACCAACAGTATATAATTTTATTTTTATTTCTGTTCTATCAAAACCGTAATCGCTTTCGTCGTCGATATTCGTATATTTCTTAAAAAATTCATTAAGGTGCAATTCAGAATTTGTTGCAATAGAAAACTTTACTTTTGTCCCTTTTTTCACGGTTTTAGGTCTCCCCAAAAAAATATCTTTAATCTGATTATCAATAATCAATTTCTGTCCAAAACTATCCAAGACAAATTCGTCAGCCATTTTAGATGTAAAAAAGATTCCTTCCCCAGAATGGAATTTCGGTGCAGTAGTAGTCTTTCCCTTCAACAAATCCTGTATCGCTTCCAATTCAGACTTTAATTTCCGCTTTTTCATTATATTGCGAAAAACACCTATACCAAAATCATAAATATATAAAATCAATTTTTGATTTTCAATAATCACCTCGACATCAATATATTTTGTTTGAGAATGTTCTATCGCATTGTTAAGCATTTCTAAAAAGGCAAATTCAAAAATACTTCTGACATTTTCTTTTAATTTAGAAACAGGGATAAGTTCTTTTTTAACCTCAGCCAAGACTAGGTGCTCCTCTAAAGATTTATTATCAAAACGTTTTTTAAATCTTGTAGGCAACTCATCCGCATGTTTAGATGTAAATTCTGGAGTAACATAAAAAGTATTCCGCGTGGAACCAATTTTAACAAGCTTTCCTTCGCCAACCAATTCTCTCGCCAAGAGACTAGCATGTTGTCGAGAAACACCGAACAAACTAACGATATCTTTTGTTTTTATTTTTTGCTTTTTACTTATCAACCTTAAAATTTCATCCTTAATTAGCACTTTTTCCATAATAACGATATTGTAATATTACCCAATATCAATTGTCAAGTAATTGTAATATAACTTATACATAATTGTAATATAATTGTAATATTTAGCAAAAAACGAGCATTCTATCAAAACCCCTAAGCGTGGCTACGCAACTTGCTTTCATAAAAGATTTGCAAGAATCAGAACTCACGGAAATGACAGTATAATTTTGTGTTTTTGCGTAGGATAAACCAGTTCCCAACATCATTATACTAAACTGACGGGTTCATCATTTTCAATTTCGGGTGATAGTGATTTTTGTATTTTCTCGGCAATCTGGGTGCTGGTCAATATACCATTTACCAACCTTTTAACGATATCGTCAGGCATAAGTCCTGTACATACTTTCAATTTTCCCTGTTCAAGTTTATCAATAAGTGACTGCGTGGTCTTTTCAAAAATCCTATTACAGTCAATGACGGTTTCTTTGCTAAACAGCGCATATTCCGAAGGAAAAATTACAACAAGTGTTTCATCTGGAAATCCAAGTCTTTTTGCTACTTGTTTCCGTTTTTCAACCTGCGATGAAGCGCAAACAAGTATTAGAAACTCCTCTGTTCGAGGATTTTTGTTTAAGACAACAAAATAATGTGGTTCATCTGAAGCAAATTGTTCTTCTTCAAAATAAAAGACCGAGCCAGCTTTTATCCCAGCTAATATACGGATGTGAGAAGGAATCTCCATGTCGGTCTTTCAGCCATTACCAACTACTTCCAGTATTCGGCAATCTTATAATCTTCTTCGAATAATTCCTTCGATGCAGTTAGAACATCACTAGTTAACGCAAACTTGTCTGTTTGCCCATTTACTGGATTGTCGAAAAAATCTGTATATGACATCGGTTCGCGTGTAGTTTCTTTTGATTCAAGTGCACTCTTAAACTTCCCCCATTCTGGATATCGGTGTGTAACATTCACCAACGATGAAGCAGTCTGTTCACCAAATTCGGTATACGCAAAATCAAGAGCCTCTAATTCGCTTTTTGAAAAAACTCCCGTGTCTACATCTGCCCTTGAAACAAGAGTGTTTGCACTACCACCGCGAGCTAAATATACCCCTGCATAATCACGTTCGCTGACATCAAGAAAATCAGAAAACTCCGCAATATCTTTTACGAAAGAACCGACGGGGCCAAGTGGCATGGCAAAATAAGCGTCATTTATCATCGGACGCCCATATCGCCTCAGGTGATATCTATCAGCCAGATACACCAACTTTATGAGTTTCAGCTTATCTATCTGCCCTCCTTCCTTTTTCGTTAGGTAGTTTATCGCCTGAGTTGCCTTTTTGTAATCAAATTCAAGCAACATTTTCATAATATAACTATATCAGAATTAACAAAGAATGAAAACTATAGTGTCGGATAAGTATCCTGTTTATCTCCATGACTTTGTTCCTCTTTTTTCCTTATTCTCTGGTCTATTTTTATCAAAAGCGAGAAAAAACCGATAAGATTTTTCATTCCTTCATCATCAATTTTTTCCTTATCTTTTTTGTTGTCGGCTTTCTTGGTCATACCTAAGGTAAAATTATTTCCTTTGATTTATTCTAAATTCACCTCAAACTGAAAAACCCCCAATTACTGCGGGGATTTCTCAGGTTATAACAAACGATATCTTGGGTGCCTATCGGGATTTGAACCCGATCTAGAGCTTCCACAGAGCTCTGTGCGAACCATTACACTATAGGCACCATGATAAAAGTTTTAAATTCTAAATTTTAAAATAATTTAAGAATAAAAACATTTTCTATTTATAACACAATTATCTTTAAAAATCCACCGCGTTATACCTCAGCTCAACTATTAAAAGACAGCACAACATACAGCGGATTGTGCTAAGCACAAGTAAATCTTATCGTGCTTGCCCCCGCCCGCCCTGTGCGCACACAAATCCCCGCCATTTTAAAAAAACATTATAAAATGGCGAAGATTGCTCCCTTAAAAACTAAACTTTCTTGTCTACTACCAAGAACTGCACGCAGGTTCTCCACTACAAATCATCCATGCCCATGTCGGGCGGATAGGATCGTAAAACGGTTGCCCTACGCTCGGAAAACTTTCTGGCCCATGGTAATGGTTCATAAATTTATAGTTTGTTCCGTCAGAACGGTACAAAAAACCAGACCAGCCAATCGTCTGTCCGGATGGGTCCGCAGGTAAAACTGAAATGTAGGTTGGTGTCAGCCCAGGAATATACGCATTTGCACCGCTTGTGGTTCGACTCCCGCCGCTACTACTCAATCCCCACCAAGAACCTCCTGTTGATGGATACGAATTATTACTGTCTAAGTAAAATCCGAGTGCCATCTGCACTTGCTTCATTGACGCTTTACGGTAAGCATCTCTTGCCTTCCCTCTTGCACTATTTAAGCTCGCGAATACAACACTCGAAAGAATCCCAATTATTGCGATAACAACCAACAACTCAATGAGTGTAAAACCTCTATTTTGTTTTTTGCTGTAAAAAGTCATGGAACTAAAATCTCTCTTGAAGACGAGGCGGCTCATTTTCTGGATAAATTATTTTCTGACCCAAGGGTGCTTTGAACTCCGCTTTATTTCCGCCGCTGCCAAAAAACAAAAACAACGTAATAATAATCGCTACCGCCACGAACCCAATCAAAACATAACTCGCCTGCTTCTCATTTTTAATGTATCCTCCCGAATACTTCATCGTCAATTGGATGATTTTGGGAGTGTTGGAGTAATGAGGACGAACATATTGCTGTTCACCTTCAAATTTTACGCGACTGATTGAATCGTCAAGTGCGTGGCTTAAATCTATTTCTTTGTTGTCTTTGTTGTTTTGATCCATAGTGTTTATTAAAACGATATTGTAAATTTATATTTTTTTACAATCATCTTTATTTTATCATTATCATTTTTTTTTAGCAAAAAAAATGGGCTACTTCAACAACTTATCCACCGAAACTCCAAGCGCTTAAGCCAACCTTTCTGGTTGAGAAATTGTGATATTTTTTTACCATTCTCAGCGGACAAGTTCTGTATTGGTGTGTCTATTGTACCAAGTCCGAACCTATTTCCAAAATCGGTAATGTGCCACGCGCTCCGCGCGTGGTGGCTCTAAATTAAGCCGTAGCGTCCACTCCACCGAGCACAAGGAATGTGCTCGGCTCCGTTCCCGCTCCGTCGCTCCGCCCTTGCCTCGCTACCACGCATTCTGTTTTTGTTTGGCGCGATTTCCTTTTTTATTTTTCGGTATGGTGGTGGCGAGAGCGAGGTCGGGTTTCTCCTAAAGGAGAAACTGACGGAATTCAAATGCGGACTCGGTTTTGCCAAAACTATTTTTCTGGGGATTTGGATTTGGCAAAACTGAGACTGAATTTCCCGCCCGCAGAAAGGGGTCTGGGGAATGAATGCGGGCGGGTTTGCATAGAAATCAAAGTTATGGTATGAATGAAAGCAGAAGAAATCTAGAGTAGGTTTCTCTAAATAGTTCATTAACGAAAGGAGAAAAATATGGAGACACCAACGGAAAAAATAACAACAAAACTACGAGATCAGGGATTCTCGGTGAAGGTGCTAGAACATAAGCCAGTCATCACCATAGATGATGTTGTTCGTGTGTTACAAATCCCTACTGACCAAATGGCAAAAACGATTCTTTTTTTCAACAAGGAGATCGGCTTAATTGCCGTTGTTCTTGCCGGAATGAGCCGAATTGACTACGCAAAAGTTGTCAAAATTCTTCATGTCTCACGTAAGTCGATTATATTGGCCGATCAAGAGATACTGAAGAATCTAGGCCTCAATCCCGGGGATATGTGTCCCTTCTACGAGTTTTTCTCGAAGGTGATCGTCGACACGACACTTCTCGACCAGCAAACTGTTTTTGTGGATCCAGTGATCCTCAAAAAACAATCGTGATCGATCCTAAGGACATGGTGAAAGCCACCCGTGCCACGATCGCGGACGTATCTCAAACCAAATCAGTAAACCCTCAAAACAAAGGAGGATCAGATGAGTAAGTCAGGAGAAGATGGTTAGCGTAAGCCAAACCTCACCGTCGAAGGTCAACGAGCCTTCTGGGACGCTCAGTCCAGTACATACGAGACTGAGGAAATGACGACAGATAACCAAGGAGAAATCGACGAGACTCTTGCGGAGTGTCGAGAAATCGACTGCGAAGATATCATCACTCTCGGAGGTGCCGTCGGTTGCCGTGACCCCAAGGTTATTCTGGAGGATATGTTCTCCAGAAAAATCACTCGTATTCCCAAGGTTGTTTTCAACGACCTTGCACCCCAACAGGTGGAACGGGCAAGGACTTCAATCCTGAAGCCGTTT
>Ga0210057_1004845_pt1 | contig 17600 bp, 20 predicted proteins | sample CryGeyCG2114_010_2_FD_183968 | JGI IMG/M metagenome (GOLD analysis project Ga0210057, IMG submission 183968) | Groundwater microbial communities from aquifer - Crystal Geyser CG10_big_fil_rev_8/21/14_0.10 (SPAdes) (version 2) | ecosystem: Environmental > Aquatic > Deep subsurface > Groundwater ...
AACTTCAGGATTATTCCTTTCAACATCTGTGACTTTATGGTTTTTTGTCCTATCATTTATTACAGCTTTTGTCATGGGGATTTTGTTTCTTAGATTTTCATTCTGCAAGCTGATATGTCCTATAGGAGTTATATTAGGTGTCTTCAGCAGAATTTCTATGATTGGCTTAAGAACAAAAAAAGAGATTTGCGATAAGTGCCCTAAAAAAACATGCATCCTTGGCGGAAGAACAAACCCATGCCCAGTATTTCTTAATGTTCCTGCCATAAAAAGCAACAGAGACTGTCTTATGTGCATGAACTGCATTAAAAACTGCCCTTATGATTCAGCTCACATAGGTGTTGTTTCACCAGGAAAAGAAATCATGGAAAAAAGAGATTTTATTTTAAGTGAGTCATACTTTATTATTTGTTTATTGGGATTAGCAACAGTTCTGACAACAAATGGAACTTCGCTTTTCAGAAAAATACTTACTGTTTTTTCAATTACACTTTCAGGTTCAATTCTCAGATTAGTTGATTTTGTGCTTGGTTTAGGCTTATTTATAATTATATTTAGCGTTGTTGGATATGTGTCTGCAAAAAGCATGAATGTAAAGCCAAAAGAATTTTTGTCAGAATTGGGATATTATTATCTTCCAATAGTTTTTTTCATAATGTTTTATACTATCTCATTTGGATTTTTAGGGCCATGGCTTCCTATAAGTGATGGTATCATATCATTGATCAAATATATATTTCTTATAGTGGGTGCTATTTGGAGTGCTTACATAATAGTTAAGATAAGTCTGCCTAAAATAAATGCTAAGCTTGCAAGATGTGCAATGATTTCATTTTTATTATTAATATTTACTTTATTTGCAGGCGTTCTTATTCAAGATCCACTTAATGTTGTTGCACAGCCAGATAAAACTGTCTTTGCACACCAAGGAGAAGTTATTCATATGGAATCATTTAGCATGGGATTTGATCCAAATATTATAGTTGTAGAAAAGGGAACAGAGGTAGTTCTTTTTGTTGATAATATTGATATAATGCATGCATTTGATCTTGCTGAATTTGATGTTCATTATGTGCTATTCCCTGCTGAAAAGCTTGAGATAAGGTTTACCCCTGATAAAACAGGCGAGTTTGAGTTTACATGCAGTATTCCCGGCCATACTGAGGCAGGAATGAAGGGAAAGCTGATTGTAGTTGATGTATTGACCGAGGATGATGAAACTGGTTTCACAGTTACTTAAATAAGGTGTTTCATTTCTTCTATGAATAAATGGTGGTAAAATATGGAATGGAAAATAAAAAAACAAGTTGATATGAGTTATGAGGAAGCAATAGAAAAAGTCAAGATTGAGTTAAAAAAAGAAGGATTTGGAGTCTTGACAACTATTGATGTCAAAGCAAAACTGAAAGAAAAACTTAATGTAGATTTTGACAATTACATAATTCTTGGTGCATGCAACCCATTGATGGCCCATAAGGCCTTATCTGTTGAGCGTGATATAGGTGTTTTTTTGCCATGCAATGTAGTTATTTATGATATGGGCGGCAATACATTTGTTACAGCAATTAATCCAGGGCCAACTATGTCAGTTGTTAAGAATAAAGATTTGGATTGTGTTGCAGATGAAGTTGAAGAGAAGCTAAAAAAAGTTATTAATAGAATCTGATTAATAAGGGGGAAGATAATGTGAAAAATAAAAAAGAACTAATTAAAATTATGCCAAATAAATCTGTAAAAAAATCTAAAAAAATAGTGATTAATAATAAAGCAAAAGATATATCTTTTACTAATGTTGAGCTGGCTAGAGATACAGAATCTAAAAATCAAACTGCAGAAGATCCTTTTTTTAAACACAAAATTGTTCTTCTTATTGCTGTTGCGTCATTGCTTTTTTTTAATCAAATGCAACTTGGCGCAGTTACTACAATGCTTGGAGTAAGTGTGCCTATGCAGGCAAGTACAGGAATTACGTCAGGGCTATTATCTTACTCAGGTGGAGATTATGATGTCAGTGATGTTGATGTTACAGAGCTTAAATCAACAGCTCAAAGTGTTGCGGCATTGTTTCCAATTGATGAAATTGAAACAACAGATGATGCTATAGCAATAATGATTCCAATAGGAACTCCTGAATATGGGGAAGAAATGGGTGTTTCATTTGATGATCCTATAAATGCATTATCAAAGCTTGCAAATGCACAGAGAGCTTTGCTGGCTGGCTTATCCCCTGAAGAGAAAGAAAGGTTCATTAATTTAGCGTCAATGCCTGTAGGCATATCATGCGAATATTGCTGTGGTGTAGGTCCAGTTGGAATAGACAGCAATGGAAATTCAGCATGCGGCTGCCAGCATAATCCTGCTCTTTTGAGCGTTACAATGTGGCTTATGCAAAATACAGATTATACGGATGCAGAAATATTGCGTGAAGTTATGAGGTGGAAAACATTGTTCTTTCCAAGCAACATGGTTGAACTTGCATTACAGATAGCAGGTGGAGACACGTCTGTTTTAGAAGACCTTCCAGGAATGGTTGGCGGATGTTAACGAGGTGGAAAAATGGATAAAAATACAATAATTGTTATTGCTATGGTTGTACTGTTCTTATTTGCAGCAGTTCAAACTGTGCAGTTGACAAGCATAAAAAAACAACTTGCTGAAGGAGATGTTTCACTGGGTACAGGAAGCGTTGGTGCAAGTACTTCAAGTGCATCATCTTCAAATTCACTTGACAGTCTTCCTACAATGGTAGGTGGTTGTTAGTGGCAGATTTTAATAAATATCTGCCTTATGTTATTGTTTTATTGGCAGTATTGTTTGTTTATAATGTAATAACGCTTGTTGGAATAAGCAGTAATGTTTCATCTGCTATTGCAGATGCTAAAGTGGCAGCTATGCCAATTGAAATTGAAGTGACTTTCCTTAAAGCTGATGATTGCGATGACTGCAGAGACATAAGCAGTATGATAACTTCTTTGGAAGACATATTTACTGTAGAGGTTAATGAGATTCAGTACGGCAGTTCTGAAGCTGATGAGCTGATTGAAAAATATGATCTGGAGTTTGCTCCAACAATAATACTTTCATCAGATGCTTCTAAATATGATGGATTTGAACAGATATGGGAAGCATACGGAACACAGGAAGATGACAGCTCTTTTGTACTGCGTAATGGTGTTCCGCCTTATCTTGATACTGAGACTGGAGAAGTTGTAGGGATTGTTGATATAATCTATCTTACAGATGAATCATGCGAAGACTGTTATGATGTAACAGTCCATAAAAAAATACTTTCAGGTTTTGGTCTTGCACTTGGAAATGAGGAGACTGTTGATGTAAACACAAAAGAAGGTCATGATTTACTCAGTAAATACAATATAAGGAAATATCCTACAGTCATTCTTTCTTCTGATGCAGATGAATACAGCATATTACAGCAGGTATGGGAGCAGGTAGGTGAAGTAGCTGATGATGGATCATATGTCTTTACTAATATGGATCAAATGCAGGGAGCGGTGTTTGTTGATCTTGATGAGGAACAATGAAGTGCAGGAATTTTCTTTTAATTTTTCTTTTATTGTCTTTAATAATACCTTTTGTTAATGCGCAGATTCCTGATAATCTGCTGGTCATTCAGCAGTATAATACTGAGCAGGCAAAAAGTTTTTTGATTGATGTGTCTTTTCTGATTGCTTTCTTAGCTGGAATATTAACTTTGCTTTCGCCGTGCATTCTTCCATTGATTCCTGCTTTTTTCAGCTATACATTCAAAGAAAAAAGACAGATAACATACATGACACTTGTTTTTTTTGCAGGCTTCACTGTAATGTTCATAACAATGGGGATTCTTGCAACAATTATTGGAAATGCTTCTTTAGTTGTTCTGCAGGAAAATTACAGTCTTTTTATCCAGATAGCAGGAATTGCAATGATTGTTTTTGGCTTGATGTCTTTTTTTGGAAAGGGATTTTCAGGTCTTGTCAGACATAAGAATACCGGCCATGATACAATTGGTGTCTTTTTATACGGCATATTTTTTGCTTTAGGCTGGACAATATGTACTGGCCCTATACTTGCAGGAGTACTATCAATGGCTTCTTTGTTTCATAATTATTTTACTGCTGGGATTTTTATGCTGTTCTATTCTTTCGGTGTATTTGTCCCGTTATTCTTATTCTCATTCTTTTATGACAGCCATCATCTTGAGAAATTAAAATGGATGAACGGAAAGACATACTCTTTCAGACTTTTTGGGAGAAATCGTGATGTTCATATAAGCAATATAATATCTGGAATTATGTTTGTGATTTTAGGCTTATTATTTGTTTTTTATAAGGGAACAGCTGTTGTCAATAAATTTTCTTTATTCGGACTGAAAAATTTTTTCTATGTTTTTCAGAGGTATTTAATTAATGGCAGCTGGTGGTTTAATATACTTGGACTCTTAGTTCTTGCGTTTGTTATCTATTTAATCTACAAGGCTTTAACTGCTGCTAAAGAAGGAGTATAATCATTCTTCAATCCAAAACAATAGAGGAATAATGTCTTCATGTTTGCATTTAGGGCATCTGCTTGGCTTTTTTATTTTGCTTCTTTCCTTATATACGAATCCGCAAAAATTACATTGAGGGGGTTTTGTCTTGAATTTTTGTTTGAAAGATGTTTTAATGTGATCCACATCTTCCATAATTTCTGATATCTCTGTTTTGTATATGTTTGTTAATTCCTGAACAGAGATTTTATGTTTTTTTAGAATTTCAATGATTTCTTTTCTTCTTGTCATTATTGTTTTGTTATTTATATTTCTATAGAGAACTTTGCAAAAATAGGTTTTTTCAATTTATAGTGAACTAAATAAATATTCGTACATTTTGAATTTCGTTCACTATTCAGCAAATGAGATCAAATGTACGAAAATTAATCTCATTTGCTATATAATTTCGCTTACTATTCTAGTAACGGACAACAAGTATGTCTTATTTATGTCCGTTACTAATATACCATAATTTATATAAACAGACAAGGATAACAAGCAACTATGGGCCCTTGGTCTAGTCCGGTATGACGTCTCCTTGACTTGGAGAAGGTCCCCAGTTCGAAATATACCAAACCTTAACTAAAATTTAGAACTTATTATGGTTTGCTGAATACTCAACTGCAAGTAAAGTTATAGATTCTTGTTGCGGTTGAGTATATAACACGAAAGTCTGGGAGGGCCCATTCATAATCTTTTTATTCTGGTTGTGTTTATCTTCTCTTTATGAAACTGTCCAATATCGCTGAGGGAGTAAAACCAAGTATTACACTTGTCATAGGTTCGCAGGCAAAATCACTTAAAGCACAGGGGAAGAATGTAATGGATTTTTCTCTCGGAGAGCCTGATTTTCATACTCCTGATCATGTCAAAAATGCAGCTTTTAAGGCTATCAATGATAATTTTACCTGTTATACTCCTGCCTCGGGCATTAATGAGCTGAAGAAGGCAATTTCTGAAAAGTTTGCTAGAGAAAACAATCTTAATTATACATATAAACAGATTGTTGTATCAAACGGAGCAAAACACAGCCTAATGAATGTATTTCTTACATTGCTAAACAAAAGTGATGAAATAATAATCCCTGCTCCTTTCTGGACAAGCTATCCTGAAATGGTTAAAATAGCTTATGGAAAGCCTGTCTTTTGCAAAACAGATGAATCATTCTGCCTGAAAGCTGAGTTTGTTAAGGAGAAAATTACTAAAAAAACAAAAGCAATCCTGTTAAACAGTCCATCAAATCCAACAGGCGCTGTAATTCCAAAATCTGAGCTTGAGAAAATTGTAAAATTATGCAGGGAAAATAATATATTTATTATTTCTGATGAAGTGTATGAACACTTCTGTTATAGCACAGATCATATAAGCCCTGCTTCATTAGGAAAATGGTCTTATGAAAATACAATCACAATTAACTCTGTATCAAAATCATACTCAATGACTGGCTGGAGAATAGGATACGCTGCAGGACCAGAAAATATTATATCAAAAATGTCTGCACTGCAAAGCCAAATGACTTCATGCCCAAACAGCATATCACAAAAAGCAGCAGTAATTGCTTTATCAGGAAGCCAGAATGATCTGAAAAAGATGCAGGTTGAGTTTAAGAAAAGAAGAGATTATATTGTAAAAAGGCTTAATTCTGTTAAAGGAATAAACTGCAAACTCCCTGACGGTGCATTTTATGTGTTCCCTAAAATCAATTTAGGGGTTAGCTCTGAAGAGTTTTGTCTTAGACTTCTTCAAGAGGAATTTGTTGCAACAATTCCTGGCTGTGCTTTTGGCCTTGAAGGTTATTTTAGATTATCTTATGCTACTTCTATGGATGTTATTAAGGAAGGCTGTGACAGAATAGAAAAATTTTGTGAAAATATATAATTATTTGTTTTAATTATAAAATTATTTGGATTTATATAATTTCTTTTAATGTTAAACAATTTTTTTGCTTAGTTTTAAATATAACTTATTTAAACAAGGAAATTATGGCTGAAGATACACTTTTTGTAGTTGAAAAGTTTGATGTAGGAGATGTTCTACCAGATAGATTTTCTATCCATAATGTAAATAACAGTTCTTTTGTGAGTTTGCCATCTAGGGCATTAGTATCAAGCTTGCACAGACCTGATGAAGAATTTGTAATTGCAAGATATCATGCAACAAACAATCGAGCAACAAAATGGACTTTACACAGAGATCATCATGGCAGGCATGAATATGTTCTTGTTCCACATAATTTGAAGGAGCCTGAAAAAAAATGTGCTCTTATAATCAGGGGTCCTGGAACAGGGCTTGAAAATTGCCTGGCAAGAACAGTTAATGCACTAAGACTTCATCACGGTTATGATTATATTGAAGTTATTGAACCAAAAGGCAGTTCTGGGTTTGATGGTAAAGAATATACAGATCATTGGAGATTTTCAGATAAACTTATTGGTCATGTAGCTGATTATTCAGGCAATTTAACTGAAGATGATACTTTTCTTACTCTTTTTTTTGGTCACACATACATGAAAGAAGGAGTACTTTATATTCCTACATCAGGTGCAAAACACGAAGAAGGTGTTTCTGCAATTGAATTGCAAAATGCTTTAGCAAAGCTACCTGTTGATACAGGAATTGATTTGGCAATGACTGAAGAAAATGCAGGTGTGCTTGCAAGAATTCTTGCGACAACAAGGCATTCAGATTTGGGAGCGAGACATATAGCTGTTTCATCTTACTCCCCTGAACATGGCACAAGATCTATTCCTGCAAGAAGATTATTCAGAGAAGCACTTTTGTCTGGAGTAAGATATAATTCTCTTGAACAAAGGTTTTCAGCAGCAGCAGCAATTACAAGAGATAGAACAGGCTGTAAAGTGCCTGCATATTTAGGGTATGCGCAAAGACTTCCTACTCATTATACTGGTGCATTTAGTCCCTGAGAAATTCTTCTGCCAAAAATAAACCAGTGGATGCAGTTAAATCGCATTGCTCTTCTTTGAGAAGTTTTTTTGCTTCTTCAAGACTGCATTTAATTACTTTTACAGATTCCCCTGGTTCTAAAATAGGTTCTTGTACTTTTTCAACATCTTTTGCAAGAAAGAAATGAAAATAATGATTGAGTCTTCCAGGGTTGGCAGCGCGCTTGCCAAGCGAGATCCATTTTTCTGATTTGTAACCAGTTTCTTCCAATAACTCTCTTTTTGCTGCCTGCTCTGCACTTTCTCCTTTGTCAACATAACCGCATGGCAGCTGAGTAATATCATGTTTAACTCCATTCTTGTATTCTTTGATTAAAATTAATTCTTTGTCTTTTGTTATTGCAACTGCACAGCTTACATCTTGTAATTCCAGAACATAATAATCATCTATTATATCACCTTCTGGTGTCTGGCATTTTTCTTTCTTTAAGTTTATCCACTTGTTTTTTTCCAGATATTCTTTTGATAGTATTTTCCAGGCCATTATTGATTGAATTTTATTTGTTTTTATAAAGTTTAAGATGTTATTATTTCTATTTATTATTGAATATTTTTTATCTTAATAATAAGCACCACAACATCAAAGTTGTGGTGCTATTTTAAGCATTGCTTGTTCTACTTTATGCCGTGTAGAATCAGCAAATGCTTAAAAATATGTACGGGCTTTGTCGAGCACATAATATTTATTTTGATAAAAGTGGATTATTAACTCTTACTTAACTTAAACCACTAAACATTTATAAATAGCCCAGAGGACCTTTAAACTATGAAACTTTACAGAACAAATTTACAGGGAAATCCAAATGTAGGATTATACGGTTTTTGTACAGACAGCTATTGTCTATTGGCTCCTGAATTTACCGAAGAGCAAGTTAAGACAATTGAGAAAGTTTTACGGGTTCCAGTGCACCAACTAAGGATTGCAAAAACATCTTTATTAGGAGCTTTATTGGCGGGAAACAGCAAAATGCTTCTTGTTCCAAATATTGTTTTTCCAGATGAATTGGCAGTTTTAGATAAATTAAATATCAAGTATACAATTATTCCAAGCAAACTTACTGCATTAGGCAATAATATTTTATGCAATGATAAAGGTGCATTAGTCAATCCAGAATATAGTGCAGATGTCAAGAAAATAATAAGGCAGGCACTGGATGTTAAACTTCATCCAAGCATGATGGCAGATGCAGAAGTTACAGGCGCATGTGCTGTTCATAATAAAGCTGGATTAGTTTTACATGCATTTGCAGAAAAAAATCAGATCGAAGAAGTTGAAAGTTTGCTTGAATTGAAATCTATTCCTGGAACTGTAAATTTTGGAAGCCCTTATGTTCATTCTGGTGTTTTTGCGAATTCTAATGGTATGGTGATTGGAGATCGTTCTACTGCACTAGAGATTGAAAACATTTATGAAGCATTAGGTTTCTTAACAGAGCATGAATGAGATGCTTGTTTATGCAGTGTGTTTTATTGGACTGCTGATAGGAAGTATAACAGATATTAAAACAAGAGAGGTTCCAGATTATCTTAATTTTAGTTTGATTGCTATTGGTTTAGGTCTTGGATTGATTTCTTCATTAGTGTATTGGGATTATTCTTACTTTGTTACATCACTCTTAGGGTTTGTTGTCTGCTTTTTACTTGCCGCTTTAATGTTTTACACAAGTCAGTGGGGTGGTGGTGATGCAAAGATGCTTATGGCAATGGGTGCATTAATTGGACTTCCTTTTTCTTCATTATATTCTTTATACTCTATTAATTCATTCAGCGATCTTCCATTTCTTTTTGTTTTTATTATGCTTATTTTAGTTATTGGTGGAGTGTATGGACTTGTCTGGCTATTTGTGCTGTTAGTGAAGAATAGAAAGCAGTTTATTGATTTATATATTAAAATACTGGCTCATAAACAACATGTTAAGTTTAGAAACATTATGTTTGTGCTTGTTATAATATTGTTTGGAGTTGCATTTTTTTCTAAAGATATTATTTTAAGAGTTGTTAGTCTTGGCGTTGCTGTGTTATTGTTTGTTATGTATTACTCATTTTTGCTGATCAAGGTTGTAGAAAATATTGCAATGGTTGTTAAAATTCCGCTTTCTAAACTAACAGAAGGTGACTGGATTGCTGAAGATGTTGTTGTTAAAGGCAAAGTTATTGTTAGCAAAAAGAGTTTGGGTGTTACAAAAGAACACTTGGCTGAATTAAGGAAGAAAAAAGTTAAGTTTGTAATGGTCAAATATGGTATTCCTTTTGTTCCTAGTTTTTTTATTGCGTTTGTTATTGGAGTTGTTGTTTTGTACTTGATTTAGTTAGAATATTTGTTGATTAAAATGAGGGTAATTTTTTAATTCCTTAAGAAAATCTCTAAACTTTGCTTTACCTGTTTTTAGTCTGCTTTGTAATGAATCATCAATTTCTACAAACTCTTCAAGGAATTTAATACCATATCTATGCTCAGGCGCTATTAAAATTCCAATGTCTTCTGCTACTAAAGAAAGTACTTCAATTGTGTGCCTAGCAGCTTCTTTATCATTAATATAAAAAGCAAATCCTTTTCCTAATCTATCTAATTGACCCCCTCCCCATTTACCATAGAATGTAAACTCCGGAAAGACATCTGCTACTTGTTCAATTAAATCATACATGGCTTGCAAAGGATTATCTCCAAATACTGTTCCAGAAACTCTTTGATCATCAACTAAAGGAGATAAATCAATAACTCCTCCTCTTGCTCTCTTAAGATTGTCTAAAAGCCGATTATAAACTGTGAGTCTTGCTTGATTGGGTTGCCAATCAACACATGGTATGTGCCTAGCATAACTCCAGTATGGATTATTTCTATGGATAATTATATCTCTTGCTTGAATCTTTCCAGGTCCAAAGTGTGCTTCTGAAACTCTATATTCCAATAAATTAGTCATGTAAGAACAAACTTAAGGTTGATTTATAAATTTTATGTGTATTTACTACTTCTTAGTAATCCAGCAAATTTATTGTCTTAATCTCCGAAAACTTTAAATAGTATAACTTATTATACTAGTTATATAAATATAATTATGGTGATAAATATGGACACTTTAATAAAAAATATCAAAGAAGATCAATGGCATTACTTTAAAGTGCAGGCTGCAAAGGAGAAAGTCACTCTTGGAGCTATGTTTAATAGAGTAGTAGATAATTATAAGAAAAAAGAAAAAGAGACAGCAAAGCAATGGAATATTATTTTTTCTAGAAAACCTCTTTTGACTAATGCAGAAGCAAAGAATATGCATGATGCAACTAAAGAATTCAGAAAAGAATATGGGTTTGAGGGATAATTATGTTTGTTCTTGATACGAATGTACTTATAGAAGTAGAAAAACATAATAAATCAGTAATTTGTTTCTTGCAAGGACTCACTAGTAGATATCCAAGTAAACCATACATTACTGCTCCTACTTATAGTGAATTTCTTTATGGTTTTCTGAAACATAGCAGTAAAAAAGAGGAACAAGCAAAACAATTTCTTGAAGTATATGAAATCTTGCATACAACAAAGAATAGTTCTTACTTACTAGCAAAATTAAAACTTGATTTAGAAAAACATGGCAAAGCAATTCCAATCTTTGACCTTTTTATTGCTTCTATTGTTTTGGATAAGAAAGCTACTTTTATTACAATGGATTCGCATTTTAAGAATATAAAAGACTTGGATGTTATGATTGTTGAGAATTAGGCTAATCCTAGCCTTTCCAACATTTTACCTTTATCAAAGGCTTCTAAATCCTTATATTCCTGACCTGTGCCAAAATATAGAATTGGTTTTTGAGTTACATAACTCACTGATAAAGCAGCTCCTCCTTTGTCATCGACATCTGCTTTTGCAAGAATAATACCATCAATTCCTATTGTTTCGTTAAATCTTCGAGCCTGCTCAACACAATCATTACCTGTGATTGCTTCGCCTATGAATAACTTAAGATCAGGATTTGTAACGCGGATGATCTTCTTCATTTCATCCATCAGATTAGTATTGCTATGGAGTCTTCCTGCAGTGTCTATTAAAACACAGTCAACATTATGTGCTTTTGCATATTTTATTGCATCAAAACCTACTGCTGCAGGATCTGAGCCGTAATCATGCTTGATCATTTTTACTTTTAATTTGTTGGCATGCTCTTCCAGCTGTTGGATAGCAGCTGCTCTGAATGTGTCAGCGGCTGCGATAACACAACTTAACTTATTGTCTTTTAACTTCTGGACCATTTTTGCAATTGTTGTTGTTTTTCCTGAGCCGTTTATTCCAACAAAGACTATAACAAACGGCTGTTTTTCTTTTACTTTCTTAATAAAATCTATCTGAGGAACACTGAACGTTTCATCAACTGATTTTTGCAATGTTTTAATAATAATATCTTCAACTTTGCCTCTTAATATCTTCTTTTGAACAAGTTCTTTCTTTAAGTTTGTCTTGATAAGATCTATCACTTCAACAGCTACATTGTTTTCCAATAATACTACTTCCAAGTCCCAGAATAATTCTTCAAATTTTTCTTCTGAAATTGATGTCTTGAATATTGTATCTTTTAATGCTGCGAAGATGCCTCCTTTTTCTTCTGGTTCTTCATCAAGAATAGGTTTTTCTTTTACAGGTTCAGGTTCTTTTTCTTCTCTAATATCTTCTTTTACAGGTTCTTTCTCTTTAGATTTTTCTTCTTTCTTATTTTTTGGAACAGCAGTTGGTTTTTCTCTTAACTCAAACTTGGTTTCTCCTTCTTCTTCAGTTACTACAGGAATTACTTCTTCTTCATCCTCTTCTTCAGTCTCTAATTCTTCTTTTTCTGTCTCTTTAAATGCATCTTCAAATTCTTTTAATTCTTCTCCTGCTGCTTCGAATTTTTCAGGTTCTTCTATTTTTTCTTCTTTTTTATGGGTGAATTTATCTTTAAGCTTTGCAAAGAATCCTTTCTTCTTATCTTCAACTTTTTCCTCTTTTTCTTTTAACTCTTCCTGCTTGCTGGCAAGTTCATCTATTTCTTTTTCTCCTTCTTCTATTTTCTTGCTTATCTCATCTACTTTTTCTTCCTGCTCTTTAATATCTTTTTTTAATTCTTCTTCTTTTTCCTTTTCTTTCTGAATTTTTTCTTTAATATCTTCTTTTTCCTCAGGCTCGGCCTCCTTCTCTTTTTTTTTAAGGTCCTTAACCTCTTCTTTGATATCTTCTACCTTTTCTTTTTCTTCTTTAATATCATCTTTGATTTCTTCTTCTTTTTCTTCTAATTCATTTAATCCTTCTTTAGTCTCTTCTACTTTTTCTTCTGTTTCCTCTCCTTCTTTTTTGACTTCTTTTTCTTCTTCAATAATATCTTCTGCTTCTTCAACTAATTCTTTTTCTTCTTCTTTTGAGAATTTATCTTTAAGCTTTGCAAAGAATCCTTTTTCTTTCTTTATTTCTTCAATAATTTCTTCTTTCTGCTCTTCAGTTGGCACTACAACATCTGTTTCTTCATCTACCTCTTTTGAGAACTTTTCTACTGTTTTTTTTAGTTTATCCTTAAGAAAGCCAAACATTGTTTAATACCTCTTATTTTTACTGTTCTTGTGCTAATTTAAGTACATCCTGCTCAATTTTTTTTCCGTGCAGCATGAGCATCTCAGTGTTCTGCATTACTTTTTCTTTATATTCTTTAATGTCGTCCTGCTGTTTCTTGACAAGTTTTACAGCATCATCAATAGTCTTTGGAACAATAACATTATCGCCAACATTTACCAGGAGCTCTTTTGTTTCCTTGATCTCAGCTTTTATGAAAATGCCTGAACTAATTGGAACAAACAATTCTGTTCCTGCTTTTGTGTCCTTTATACTTTTTAGGGCTTCTTTTATACTGTCAAGCTCTTCTATCTGTTTTTCAAATGTCTGCAATTGTTCATTCATCTGTTTTGTCTGCTCTTCAATCATCTGATATTCCATATATTTTTCCTGCAGTTCCCGCTGCAGCTCTTCTTGTGATCTTTTCTTTTTATCTTTCTCTTTTGCCATTAATTCACCTTTGATTATGTATCTTATCTCACTCTCTTTTGTTTCAATATTCTTGATTATTATTTAAACCTTGAATAATATTTTTTAATACCTTATTTTAATTTGACATTGCCAAGGCCAGGTATTTGTCCGCCCATGCGTTTCATCATTTTTTCCATTGCTTTTGGTGAGCCGGCACCGCCGAACATTTTTGTCATTTTCTTAGCTTGTTTATATTGTTTTAGTAATTCGCGCATATCTTTTTCATGTGTACCAGATCCTACTGCAATTCTTTTAATTCTTGGTGCGTCAATAATGTCAGGATCTTCAAGTTCTTCTTTAGTACAGCTGTTAAGAATGTACTTCCATTTTTGAAGTTTTCCTTCCTGTACATTGATCATGTCTTTTGGAAGCTGAAGCTGGCTCATACCTGGAATCATTTCCATAAGTTTGCTCAATGAACCCATTTTCCCCATTGTTTCCATCTGACTGTATAAATCAAGAAGATTGAATTTTCCACTTAGGAATTTCTTGCTCATGTCCTGTGCTTCTTCTTCTGTAACAGCTTCTTTTGCTTTTTCTAGAAGTGTTTCCAAATCTCCCATGCCTAGCAAGCGTCCGACGAAATTTTTAGGCTTGAATTCTTCAAATGCATCTACTTTCTCACCTACTCCAATAAACTTTACAGGAGCACCTGTAACAGAACAGGCAATTAATGCGCCTCCACCTTTTGCAGTTCCGTCAAGTTTTGTTATAATTACACCTGTAACACTGCAAGTTTCATGGAATGCCTGTGCCTGTTTTTCTGCAGCTTGTCCAACATCTGCACTCATAACTAATAATGTTTCGTCAGGCTGAACTAATTTGTTTATATTGTCTAACTCTTTAATTAAATCATTGCTTAATGCGTCTCTTCCAGCAGTATCAATAATTACAACACTATACTTGTTTAGTTCTTTTTCAAAAGTCTTGTATATTTTTTCTGGGTCTTTTTCCTGTTTTATTCCAAATACATCAACATGGATTTGTGTTCCTAGCTGCTGAAGCTGATCATAGGCAGCAGGACGCCATGTGTCTGTTTGTATTAATGCAACCTTGTTGCCTCGCTTCTGAAAGAATTTTGCAAGTTTTGCAGCAGTTGTTGTTTTTCCATTTCCGAAAAGACCGCAAAGCATGATTTTAAATGGTTTTTTTGTGATTTCTATCTTATGACCTTCACCACCTAAGAAATTAGCAAGCTCTTCATAAACAATATTGATGAGATATTCTTTTTTTGTTAATCCTGATGGAGGTTCTTGCTTGAGTGCGCGTTCTTTGATTTTGTTAGACAGTTCGAATACTAATTTTACATTAACATCTGACTGAAGAAGTGCACGCTGTATCTCTTTAACTAGTTCATTAACGAGCTTTTCATCGACGAATACAGCTTTAGCTATTTTTCCTAATGTATTCTTTAAAGAGTCTCCTAGTTTTTCAAGTACCATTATACTCATTAAACTCTAGCTTATTTTTAAAGGTTATTGATAATTAGGTGTTTTATTCAAGATTGTTTGTTTTTGTAAAAATATATCCATTATTGTGATATAAATTATAATAATAATAGAAAGGATTATAAATAAGTTTTTTAAAGATAATATTATGTTTAAGAAATTCAGTAAACTAAAAAAACATCATCAATTAATGTATTCTTTGCTTATTGCAGTTGCATTTGTAGGGATTTGGAGAGGTCTCTGGAGATTGTTTGATATATTCCTGTTTCCTAATAATGAAGTTCTGAGTTATAGTATAACTCTAATTTTGGGCATTATTATATTAGCTGTTACGCACCATAGGTTGGGATAGGTTTTTATACCTTAATTGATTCTTTAACATAATGCAAATAATAAATAATGTTGAAATTGTAGATCTAGGTTTGTATTTCAAAAAGTATAAACTTTTAGCTATAACAGATCTGCAATTTGGGTATGAAGAGAATCTAAACAGGCAAGGAGTATTAGTGCCTAGATTTGTTCATAAAGAGATTCTCCAACGCATGGAAGCAATATTGAAGAAGCGTAAAATAGATTCTGTTCTGGTTAATGGAGATATTAAACATGAATTTGGCCGTATTAGTGAAACTGAATGGAGGTATTGCATTAGGTTCTTTAAACTGCTTGAAAAATATGTTAAGAAAATAATTCTTGTTAAAGGAAATCATGATACCATGCTTGACCCTATTGCAAAGACACGCGGATTAGATGTTGTTGATCATTATGTTCTGAATGATGTCTTGTTTGTTCATGGTGATAGTATTTTGGATATAGCTAAGGACAAGAATATTAAAACAATAATAATAGGGCATGAACATCCTGCAGTCTCTGTAATTGAAGGTCCAAGAGTTGAGAAATACAAAGCTTTCTTAGTTGGCAAATGGAAACAGAAGAAGTTGGTAATGCTGCCTTCATTTAACACTGCGACAGAGGGCACAGATGTATTGAAAGAGAGATTATTGAGCCCTTTTTTGAGAGAAGTTAATGTTAAAAAATTTGAAGCATATATAGTGGCAGATAAGGTTTATTATTTTGGTAGGTTGGGTGATTTGAAAAGCAGGTTTTAATGATTTAATTTTAATTATTTAAATAAAAATGATAAAAAAATAAGAAATTATTTACATGCTCTGTATCCTTTCAACAACTGTGCCCTGTGTTTTCTAACTAATTTTACCATGTCAAGGTCTGTTGTTGTTGTTGCATACCTTCTCTGCATCCAGTTGTATGTAAAAGGATTGTCGCCTTCTTCTGCTATTGTGCAGCCAAGCTGGAAAACATAATCTTCATCACTTAATTCTTCCTGTTGTCCGTCTAATTGCATCTCGCCAATACTGTATCCTTCTCTGTATCCTTTCAGATATGATGTTTTATCTGCATAGAATATTTCGATATCAGTTCTTGTTAGTTTTATCCCTGCAATTGTAGGCAGGGTATACCAGTAACGATCAGTAGATTCTGTTTCCAAATCTGTGTATCTTGAATCAAGCACCCACTCATAGTTGTCTATTTGATGTGGGCTACTTGCTTCTCTTTCTATTGCAGTTGCATAACCTAATTTGTATCCCAAATCGTAAGCTGCTTCTGCCTGCTCTTCTCCTGATTCTTGGGAAGGTTGTTCAGATTCTTCTCCGCGAATGCTGATTCCAGACTTTACAGTTGAAGTAGTCTGTCCTAAATAGTATTCGTAACCTTCTTTGTACTTTTTAATGTATTCTCCTCTGTTAGATCGAATCCACTCAAAAATTTCACGAACATTTGTATATTCAGACTTTGCAAGATCATTCATTAATTTTAACGGGCTTTTTGAATTACCTTTTTCAGCATCGTTGTATCCTATCTCATAGGCAAAATTCTCTATGCCTTGTGATGTGTCAAGTTCGTCAAGATTCCATTTGCCGTAAACTTCTGTTTCTGAACTTGTTGTTTTTTTATCTTCGACAACAGTGATGCCATATTTTTTATAATGATCTAAGAAATCTTCAGAAACTCCTCTTGTATTTCCGGATTTTGCATCAGAATAACCATCTCTGTATCCCTTTACATGGGATGCTTTTTCTTTATATGCTAACTCTGAACCTAAATAGTCTGGGTCATTATTGTAAACACGCTTCCATTTGTTATAAGTGTTTAATGGCTGTGAAGCTTTTCCTGAACTATAATCATCATATCCTTCATCATACCCCCATGAATAAGCAAGAGCATCTGTTACATCATATGATTTTAATTCATTCCAACTATAACTTATAGAATATGCAAATGCACCTGCTGTTAAAGCAATAATTAGTATTATTGCGAGAAAAATAGTACTTGTGTGTTTTATTTTGTTTATTTTAACCACCCTCTTTTAGTTTTTAGACTATATATTATTGAATTTACGGCTAAACTTATATTTAAAGCTTGTTATAGAAGTAGTCTATTATAAGTAGTCTATTATATATTCATATATGTTCATTCCTTAAAGTTCCCTAAAGCACAATGTTTATATATTACTTTGCGCCAAAAGTAATATATGAATATAAAGAGGTGCATAGTTTTACTTTCATTAGTATTGGTGGTTCTTTCTATAGCTGTCAGTGCCA
>Ga0210057_1004846_pt1 | contig 17598 bp, 9 predicted proteins | sample CryGeyCG2114_010_2_FD_183968 | JGI IMG/M metagenome (GOLD analysis project Ga0210057, IMG submission 183968) | Groundwater microbial communities from aquifer - Crystal Geyser CG10_big_fil_rev_8/21/14_0.10 (SPAdes) (version 2) | ecosystem: Environmental > Aquatic > Deep subsurface > Groundwater ...
GCTCATTGAATACCTCCTGTGGTACAACACAAAGCGACCTCATGAGTCGCTTGGAATGCTCTCGCCCTTGCGTTATATTGTGTCCACATTATCAGCGCGGGAGTCTCAAAGGTGCTGGACTCGTACAGTGAGTTGATTTTTGTGGTTTGGGTGTTATAATTCTGGTAGAAATTAGTGTTTGTCAACATTGGCAAACGAACGCAATCAAGGGAGATTTGAAATGTATAAAGTCATCACGACTATCTGCGCTCTCTTGATGAGCGTGGTTCTTTCACATAGCGTGAAGGCGCATGATACAACGACTGACTCTGCTACTCCGGTGGAGTTGGGGAGTGTGTTTAGCTTTCCGCATAAAGAACTGGGGGTAACACGTTTGGTGTGTTCTTCTGCCAAGTATATCGACATGGCTTTGGATGATCTTCGAAAGGTCTCTCCCCGTAGAGCACATCACTTCCTTTTCCACGATTCCGAGCGCACGCTTACGAATCAGGGGAAGGAGCGTTTCAAACGTGGGGGGTACTCAATGAACAGCATGCGTTCTCTTAAAGAGAACTGCAAGGGATTGGGCCCCACCAAGTTCGCACCTGTTGAAGTAGTCAAAGAGGTGGACATTCACGGATACAAGGTGAGTGTCGTTGCCATCTACGAGTCCTATACGGACAAAGAGGGCATCTTCTACACCTGGTTCGTGAATACGGAGTTTGTGGAAGTAGATCGTTCGCAGGGTACACAGCTTGTCACGCGAAGGAATCGGACTGCCATCGGTGCACCTACCTTTGTTGCTAGAGGCTTTCTTATTACCTCTGATGAAACATTGGTGAAAAAGGTGCTTGCTTCCGCAAAGGAACAGCCGAAAGCTGTCGGACAGCGAACGCTTCTGAGTCCGGTAGACGTCTCACATATGAAATATGAAGCACGTTCATATTTCAACGATGTTGCTCAGCGAGGCTGGGTGCAGTCGTTCAATGAAAAGAGCCTTGTGACGTTTGATCAGTTTCTTGGTTCGCAAATAATACACGAAATGAACGTCTCAAAGGTCGCAATTGATGTGGAGACGACTCCTTCTGGCGAGAAGTTGCGTTTCTATACGTGGCTTGTTGACACGGAGATTATCGGCCCAGGCGGGAAGCGCTTGGCACGTGCTCGGTAGTCCAAAAGTTCACGCAAAAAACATCACCCCGCGATGATTCGCGGGGTGCTTTCTTATGCCCACAATCTACATAAAACGTTTATTGTGGACAAATTCTGTTGATATTATGTGTATACATGTAGAAAGGTTTAACCTTTCTGACTTTCTGACTGGCGGTGCGATACTTTAATATATGGCTCTTTTAAGCCATTAGGACATCCGATGTCCAAGTAGTGAGTGAGTTGATTTTTGTGGTTCGGGTGGTATAATTCTGGTAGAAATTGGTGTTTGCCAGTGTTGGCAAACAAATGCAATCAAGGGAGATTTTGAGATGAAGAAAATCGTCACAACTCTCTGCGCTCTCTTGATGAGCGTGGTTCTTTCACATAGCGTGAAGGCGCATGAGGCTACGACGGACTCTTCTACTCCGGTGGAGTTGGGGAGTGTGTTCAGTTTTCCGTCTAAAGAAAATAGAGTGCAACGCCCCGTTTGTACGAAACCAGAGTATCTTGACCGGATACTCTCTGAGATTGCTCAGATCAGATCCGAACAGAAGGCACATCACCTCTTGTTCCATCTCGCGAAGCGAGAAACGAACAAGAAAGAAGAACGTGCCCTCAATCATGCTTTCTCCACTGGTGTCATGCACATTCTGAAAGATGGAAACAAGTGTAAAGATCTTGGCTTTACCAAGTTCGCACCTGTTGAAGTAGTCAAAGAGGTGGACATTCACGGATACAAGGTGAGTGTCGTTGCCATCTACGAGTCCTATACGGACAAAGAGGGCATCTTCTACACCTGGTTCGTGAATACGGAGTTTGTGGAAGTAGATCGTTCGCAGGGTACACAGCTTGTCACGCGAAGGAATCGGACTGCCATCGGTGCACCTACCTTTGTTGCTAGAGGCTTTCTTATTACCTCTGATGAAACATTGGTGAAAAAGGTGCTTGCTTCCGCAAAGGAACAGCCGAAAGCTGTCGGACAGCGAACGCTTCTGAGTCCGGTAGACGTCTCACATATGAAATATGAAGCACGTTCATATTTCAACGATGTTGCTCAGCGAGGCTGGGTGCAGTCGTTCAATGAAAAGAGCCTTGTGACGTTTGATCAGTTTCTTGGTTCGCAAATAATACACGAAATGAACGTCTCAAAGGTCGCAATTGATGTGGAGACGACTCCTTCTGGCGAGAAGTTGCGTTTCTATACGTGGCTTGTTGACACGGAGATTATCGGCCCAGGCGGGAAGCGCTTGGCACGTGCTCGGTAGTCCAAAAGTTCACGCAAAAAACATCACCCCGCGATGATTCGCGGGGTGCTTTCTTATGCCCACAATCTACATAAAACGTTTATTGTGGACAAATTCTGTTGATATTATGTGTATACATATGTGTATAGCGCTGTTTTTAAGTCGGAGCGCATTTTTTTGGCGTAAGTGTGCGGGGAAAAATATTTCTGCAGTTGTTTTGTTTGTGGTGGTATTTACAACATTTATGCCGCTTCATAATGTCTCTGCTCAGGCAGGAGGGGATGTTCCGACTGGCTATACGCCCGTTGGTAGTAGTGAAAAATCTGATGATACCGTAAAACAGGGAGATTCTGGAACAGAAACTAAGGCCGAAGGGTGCACAGACGATGTATTAAAAAAGGCGAGGCAGGATAATGATATAAGTACTCAATCTTACTGTGCTGGGAAACAAGCGACCGTAACTTGGACAGACTTAGATGGAAAAGAGTACATTTGTGGCAGAACTCCCGGTGTTCTTGACTTGTGTACAAAAGACAATTTGCTTGATGCAAACATCGCTACTTTTGATGGCAAGACATTTATATCTGAAAATGGATTAAGTCGCGTTGCAAAAGAAAATGAACTTGCAACTGAGTTGCAGAATTATGATGAGTTATATAAAGCTTTTGATAATCCCGAAGCTAACCGGTCGCAACTCCCGGGAAATCAAACTCAACAAGGAGAAAAAATTTTAGATAAAATCACTAACACCTCTCAACAATCTGACACAGGCACTGGTGTGCAAGATCCTAACCGAACAGGACCAGAGGATCCAGGATTTAATCCAGACGTCTTGACTCCTGAAGAGAACAAACTTGTTCAGCGTCTCAGGGCATTGCGCGGTTTTGGTTCCAACGTATCGGATTTATTTAATTCTCCTATGGGAGGCGGGCCTTTTGATTTCGGGTCTTCTCCCTTTTCATCGCCAGTGCCGAATTCGTTTCAATCTTTTAGTCCATCTCAAACGTTTACGCCGAGTGACACGGGTTTTAATCCGAACGCGATTTCTCAATCATCTCCCGCTTTTGATTCGGGGTTTGGAGGTAACGTGCCCTCGTCACTAACAGGGGGAGCTCTTCCGCCGAGTGCAGTGGACACATTTTTCCAGTCACCGAGTGGTTCGTTTAGCTCTCTTGCGCCACCAGACGTTGTCCCTAAATATCAGTCAATTAATTTCCAGGGGTCAGTGGGGATTGGGGTCAATCCAGACGGGAGTTTAGGATTTTTTGACTCAAGCGGAAAACTTGTACCTACAAGCCAGCTTTCGCCATCTTTTGTTGACGGATTTTTGCAAACATCGCAGACGAGTATCTTTGAACGATTTGGCCCCGTAGGACCATTGGGGTCTGATTTTGTAGCTGAACTTGAAGGAATCGCAGGTAGTGTGGGATCAAGCGGATTTGAGGGAAGCCCCGAAGTTGGTGTAAATAATGCGCTTAAACAATCAATCGGATCAAGTTTGCCGCAGGCAAGTTTGGGAGATTTGGACAGGTTAGATATAAATCAACTCTCGCGAATAAATGATGCGCTGATAAATTTAGGTCCGGTAGAAGCGAACAGGATATTGGGCGAGGAGCTGCTCAACAGTTCAATTCAGAATAGAGATGAAAGTGGTTTTACAAAAGCTGTGCAAGCGATGACCGATTTTGGTAAGGCTGCTTACGAAGCGGGGGTTAAGGGTGTAAAAAAATTAGGAGAAGCATTTGGTCTAATAGAGCCCGACCCTACTGAGGGGAATATTACACCGAAGGATATCAGGTTTGACGATTCTGGTGATGCTGATGCGGAAGAATCCGCGCGCGCGGCAGATTTAGTTGCCAGGGGGCAAGCAACGCCAGACGATGTAACAATAAACGCAGGTGAAGGCATCGCCGGTACTCCAGACGACCGATTTATTCCAACAGACCCAGGACTTACACCACAGCAGATTGCGGGGCAACAAGCACAAGAAGCGGAACGGAAGTTGACCGTTGCCCGTGAAAATAGTATTGGTCAAGAAGAAACATCGGGCGATCCGTTTACTGAAGACGATAATCAGCCACTAGAGACGGCTTTGATTTTTAGTAAAATGCGGAGGGACAATCTTATTGCGCGGAAAAATGATACCGAAGTTCTTCAAAATATAAAAAACAGTTCTATTGGTAATGCAGAACGAACAAAGGCCCTACAAAGACAACTTGGATTTACCGGAGAGGATGTAGACGGAATATTGGGGCCTAAAACAGAAGGGGCGTTGAAAGACAATTTTAATTCTATGATAGACTCGTATATTTCAGATGAAGATGCTTTTGCAGCAAAAATTGCAGGAATGAAAGAGGGGTTAGAGAGAGTTAATGTAAATACTCTTAATTATCTAGATAATGTTTCAGGAGTTTTACCTGATAATGAAGCCTTTGGAGATGATGAGAATCAATTAGTTGATTATTCTCGTCCCGAAAGGGACATAGAAACATTGAGTAGGGTTACAAAAACATATGAGGAAGTTTCGTTGACAAGAGATTATTGGAACCGTGCACTTGAGGCTGTCGATGAGGTGCCCGAAGAAGTGCCATCAGATGAATATTTTTCGCAGGTTCAAAGTAGGTTAGACACTTTAACAAGTCATATTGAAAGATTTGAAAATGCTGCATATACATTTGGTCCAGAAATTGATCAATTGACCTTGAAAAAACAAGCACTTGAAGGGCGCATTGGTGAAAACCTTCAGATTGGGGACTCACTTTTTGGGGTGGTCGTAAATGCTCCTGATTTACAGCAGCTATCAAATGACAGAAAAGAAGTGGCGACAATAGATAGTCAAATTGAACTCCACTCCGCTGCACAGACATACATTGACGAGAATGGTCTTAGCGCACCTGATCTATTTGCCACTCTGACTCGCCCCACAGAAGTCTTAGCTCCAAGGGAGATTGTGGAAAGACAAATTCTTGAACAACGTCTTCTCGGATATTACGATGCACTGGATAAGGGAAATATCCGACAGGGCGATTTACCGATTGTAGACATAAATGAATCTCGTGCCTTTAGTTTTTCAGAAGGGGGAGTTGATTTTCAAACAGAAATAAGGGGTGTTGAAATTGAGAGGTCTAGAGCCGTATACGAAGGTCTTGCAGACGTTAACAGTATCATAAGCGGTGAACACACAGATAGAGTAGCGGAACTTGTGAGGCGTCTTCACGAGCCGACCTATTTCGAGAGGAATATTATCGATGGGGGGCTAGCGAAATTCAACGACTTTGCCTTCTCGGTCTTTTCCAAACCTGAAGACGTAACAGACGTCCTTTTAATTGCACCAAAGACGTTTTCCATGGTACTTGCAGCTCCGCTAGACGCAATAATGAATCTAACAGGTTATGCACCTGCAGACAGAGTTTTGACAGAAGCGCGCTGGTCAGATTTCGATGTGCAGTCCATGAAGGTTTTTGAGGCAACTATATTACCCCTTGACTTGTATGGCGTGGGAGAGGTTGGCGCTCTTTCTAGAAGTGGCTTGAAAGTGCTCGGAAGAAGTCTTGTGAATGAGATTGCGCCTAGTTCAAAAATAGGGACTTCGTTTAAAGACTTGCCTTCGGTGCGTCCCGACCTGCTCTCAGAAGGTGTAGGTAACCCGATCGCTCGCTTGTCTAATCCGGTATCTGGGATACCCGTAAGCAGGACTGATATTATTGGAACACCAGAATCATTTGTCCGTACTCCAAATCCTTCTGTTATCCCCGCAAATGATAATGTAATAAATACGCCAACTGCACCTGCCCGAGTGGCACAACCAAATCAAGGAATAGCTTTTGTACCCGAGGCTCCTGGAATTCGTATCGCTGCAGAGCCGACACCGGTACCATCAATACCGCCTGATTCTGGACGTGGAGTTTTCACCAATGCGCCACCTGCAAGTTTAGCGAGCCGTTTTGACAATGCATTTAATTCAATTGAATTACCCAAGGTTTCTATATCAAACGACGGGAGAAACCCAATCATTTCTCTAAATGATGCAGAAGCTCTTGGGCAGGCAATTTATAGGAGTAGCCCGGAATTGCAGCGCGTATCAAATTCTCTTGTTAGAAATGCTGAAACACCCCTTGTTGTTAATGAAATTGAAGGTTTGGTAGACGAGATAACATCATATATGAAACAAAGGGGTGTAGACGTACAATTCGTCGATGAGATTCCAAGCAATGTTTTAGACCCATCAGGGAGACCTTTCCAGTTTGAGATTGATAATCCGGGTCGTTTTCATGAACCATCTAACACACTTTATTTTCAAAATGCAATAAAAAATGAGCCAGAAGAGTTGCTATTGGAGATGCAGCATGAGCTCGGTGCAGTTCGGCTGTCAGAAAAATTTGGTAAAGAGAATATTCCATGGGTTGACTTGGATGGAAGTGGAGATGCGAGTCGTATTGCTGCGACACATCAGCTGGACAGAATTGGTAGGCGAGGAGATATCACAGATGTCACGAGCCTAGATGATTTTATTGGCAGTGACGGCTTGAGAAATTCCGAGCGCGAAGTTCTTGCAGACTTAGGTGCAGGAAGAACGTCTCAGTTGGAGCAGGAACTTGCAGATGGGGTTGCGCAGAATATAAATGAGCCAGGGTTTATTGAAAGTATAGCAAGTGTGTTTAATCCAAGACGTGGCCTTGGCGAGCCGACACCTTTACCTGCAGGAGAGCCAGGGTTTGTAGGTCGAGCTTGGAACAATATTACTGGCAATAGCCCGGAGGCAAGAGCGGATGCAATTGCACGATCGGTTGATGCGCGCGAGGCTGTTTCAGGAGGCCGTTATCTAGATGGGGCGGGTGAAGCCGAAGTTATTTTTGATAATATATATAGACAAACAGACTCTTTCGCAAAAATAGATGACTTACTCGAGGGAGCGAATCTTCGATCCCGCGATATTACTCAGCCTGAGGTTGATGATGTTTTGGGTTCGGTGCGGCAAAGGCTTTTGGATGAGCACAGCGTGACCATTCAGCGAGTTGCAAATGATGATGCAAGAAACCTTGGCCTTGATGGCTGGACGGATGATCCAAGTGTGAGACAGACACAAAAAAATGCGGTATGGAATGGAAATCAACGGCTGTATGTGCGCGAGGGTCTTTTTAATAACACAGAAGAGTTACTTACGGAGATTAGAAGAGAACTTGGCCGAGTTGAGGTGGCAAAGGTCTTTGGTGGGGCGGATAATATTCCGGCCGTAAGAATCAATGGTGAGAATGTGTCATTGGATGAGCGGCTTACCGCATTTCAGTTGGTTGAATCTCTATCGGCAAGAAGCCCAACTATGTTACAAAGGATTAGGCAGACCCCATTAAAAAGCACGATTGATGCTTTTGTATTTACATCTCAACTTTTAAATCCGATTGCTGACATAGCAAAAAACTTCAGGGTCGCTGATAATCTTGCGTCGCCTGCTATTGAAAGGGCTGCGGGGGATCTTCTCACTGCAGATAAAAGACTAAAGGGATATCTTCCAGGACAATCTGCGACCGTTGACACTGCACGCGCGGTGCCCGTATCGACACCGGCTACCCAACCTCCGGCTTCTGTTACGTCACCTTCTGGCACACAGGTTACCCCCTCAAAATTTGAGGTAAGAGAAGTTGTCTATCACAAGTTACCAACCTCTGTGACAAACGAATTGGAGAGTCCCGGAATACCTGGTGTTGCCGTAAACACGAGCAGGATAATCAGACCGTCCGCTAAGACGCCGTTCTATAGAATTGCCAATCCAAAATACGAAAAGCCCGCTGAACTATATAAGGGTATTGTACTACATCATACTGCCACCCCTACACTCCAGAGTGCGCTTAATGCGGCTTCAAGTAGAGATCCTTCGCGAGGACATGGGGATACAAATTTTGGGTATACTTATTTAGTTGATCTTGACGGGACAATTTATCAGGCCGCCCCATTCAATGTCAGAACTAATCACATACAAGGGAGTACAAACAGAGTTTCGGGAAGTGAAGCACAAAACCACAATTATGTTGGTGTCTCTTGTGTTGGGAATAGTTGTAGTGCAAGACAGTTAGAAGCAATTAAGGAATTTTCTGTTGGGCTCGCAAAAATAAGACCAGGAATTGTTGAGGGCGACACTATAAATATAGTAGGGCATGGCGACGTAAACTATGATCATGGAAATGAGGGTAAGGCAGATGCTGTGGCAGTAAGAGAATATGTGCGTAGCAATCTTGATTCAATAAAAAGCTACCACCAAGATGTCTCTCCTCAGCTATTGGCAGGCAATACTTTCAACATAAACGGAATGCGTGTCGACGCAACCAGTGGTATTAACCCTGATTTACCAGTGAATGTCGTATTTTTTGGCGATGGTTTCCGAGCTGCGTCTTCTAATCGTTATGATAATTTTGTTAAACAAATTGCAAAAGAAAAGACAAATACGGTCTACGTCCATCTTCAAGTAGATGAAACTTCTAATTTGCAAGGCAGAAGCGCCATTTTTGCACAGAAAGGCGGGGCAGAGACACTTAAAGAGGAGGTTGCACAACATCTTTCCAATACATATAAAAATGCGAAGATTGTTGATTCTATTAATAACGGTAAGACAATATTTATAGGACATAGTGGAGCCTACAAAATAATTGAACCAGCACTTATAAATGGCTTTAATCCTGATGTACTGATTTGTGCTGACTGTATGTATGCGGGGAGAGCTCAATTTGAAAAGTATATAAATAGGGGGGGTACATTTGTGAGTTTGTACACCTCACAGACGGATGGACAGAATTCTAGTCTTTTAAAAAATATTAGTGGTATAGGAGATAAATTAAAAACATCACAATCTCCAAACTCATTTAATCCAAATGATGTTGTTGTCGCGAAATGTGGTGTAGGTCACGAAGAGTGCTTATTGAAAGCTGGAGCATATGTGGATGCGGCAATTACAAATCCATCATTCGCGACCGCAGTTGCTGCTCCAGTTTCACCGGTGGCTTCCGCTACACCTAAGCCAGCTAATCTTGTTAAACTTGCTAGGGCAAGCGATGTTGGTAGTCCACCAACTAATTCACGCGAATTTTTCAATGCAATTTCAGAAGAGCCTATCCGTACAGCTTTCGCCGAGAGCCTCGGGCGATTGGGTGATTCCGTTGGGGAGGTTGGAGATGCGTTAAATATCGTTAGAACCGCATCAGCAGGCTACTGTAGCGGGTGTTTAGATCCAAGTGAATTTAGCCAGATAGCGCGTAGAGCAATCTCTATTTTTGAAGAAAACGGATTCAGTTCTGCTGATTTCAGTAATGTTTTGGATAATGCACGTGCCCATGTTGCTATCCAAGACGCAACGCGACAAGCACTTGCGGAGAGAGGTCATCTTCATCCGATATTACAAAACAAGCAAATTGCTATTGCGACGTCGTGGGGGAAGGCGGTAAGCGAGTCCACGGCGCCCTACTTAACAAAAATAAAAGATGATGGGAAAAGTGCAAGTGGATTTTATCAAGTAAAGCCGGCAACAGCGCGAGACCTCGGAGTGCCTGATGCAGTGAGTCATGAGGGTTACAATGTTATCGCAGGCACCTTTGCGTTGAATGAAAATTTGTATATTGCAACTAGGCAAAGTCCTGGCGCGGCATCTCAGCAAGTGCTCCTATCGGGGTTGTCTAAATATTTACATGGACAAAATTCTGGGGTGTTACGTTCAAGCTATGCTTCAAAAATAGCTGTTCAGGCAAAGATATTTGATACTTTGATAGACAAGTCAATAAGAGGCGAGGATATAAGTGATGCAGAGATTGGAAACATCAGTCGTGATCAAATTGGAGATTCTAAACCTGCAGTTGAGCAATGGAGGACATACATATCAGCTGCTGCCGAAAATATTCGTGGTGGAGATGTTATTACTAAAGTGGCAGTAACCAATGATGTTTCAGCTTCAGGTATACGACCTATTAGGGTTGATGTATCAATCTATTCTGCAGAATCTCAAAATATAGTCGGTGCGCTTAGGCGAGCGGCAAATCCAATAGAAGGTCACAAAGATGTAACTCCGACTTTTGTAGCGCTCAGGAAAGATGGTTCTATCGTTAGTGCAGACGAAGTGATTACTGGTGCGAATTTGAAAGAATACGATGTTGCCATACCTGAATTTGAATTGGCGGGTGATAAATTCGTAGCGAAGGTAGGAACTCCTATCCCAGCCGAAGTATTTTTCTCACCTAGAGGTACCCTGTCTAGCTCCGCAAAAATAGTAGAAAGACTTCCGGTGCTTAGGGTTTCAAGTGACGGATCTACTGCTGTTGTTGAAGATAAACTTGGAAAAGCACGTTATGTTATTGGTGATCACGCGCGCATTGAAGGTGGCGGTGACAGCAGAGTATTGGTCATATATGAAGACCCGAACACACTTAAGGGTATTGCACATGCAAACTGGCGTGCTTACAACGATAATGTCGGTGCAGTGCTGTTGGCACAGCAATCGGTCCCGGGAGTTTCAAAAGGCGCAACTGCCGCCAAACTCTCTGAAACATCGGAGTTTGATAAAAATCTGTCTTCTCGTTCTTCTGAGTGGTATCGCATAACAAATCCAGACCGCAATGTCTTTGATGTTCGTTTTGATTACTACAAGAGCGGTGATATTGCACAGGCGAATCGATTTAGACTCGCGGGGATAAAAGACGGAACATTTCCAGCGGGCACACAGTTGCGTTATGGAGAACACACGAGGCTAACAACAGATGGAACAGCTGAGACAGCGACAGGGCCGTACTTTGTAACACCAGATGGCGGGAATCTTTCGTTTGTTTCTATAGGAAGACGAGGATTTCCGACTGCAGAAGAAACAGTAGCACTTGCATCTAAAATTATCGAAGAAGTTGGAGGCGCACGTATTCTAAATGATGTATGGACGTATGACGCTGCGGGTAACTTGTACGATCAAAATGGAAAACTGATCCCAGATTTTAAGATGAACCCAGTTGGATTTGGTGCATCTCGAGTTGCGGAGGGTTTTAATAAAATTGCTGCAACCACAGCTCTTCTCAATGAAGCAATGAGAAGAATATCGGGAGAGACAATAGTATTTACCTCTGGTCATAGACCAGGAAGCGTTGGTTCCTCTAGACATACTTCTGATAAGTTTGGTAATTCTGGTCTTCCCGGACACGAAAGAGACGGGTTTACATATGCGCTAGACTATCGAGCACGGAGTGCCTCTGAGGCAGATAGATATGCACTGGTAGTTTTGGGTAACAGAGCTCGTTTTGCACTCAATGAAGCTATCGAAGCGCAAACTGGACAAAAAAACTTTATCAAATTAAGCGTTGGTGCGACATATACTGGCGATACACCGGCAATGGTGCATCTTGACACAGACAGACGAATAACTGGCGCAAGTCTAGCCTATCATGTTAACAGTAACCCAAGTGGCACCTTACTCGGAGACGCATATCGCACATATATTCGAGGGGGATATATACCGCACGAGGCGCTTGAGAGTTTATTTAGTAGATATGGATGGGAGGCAAATCTTTCACGAGATGTACTCGTTGACGCGGCAACCGGAAAAGAAATTAAAGTAAGCAAATCTCTTTCGGATTTCTCGGACAAGTCTGACTCCCCGTTCTTTGTAGCTTATAACACAAAAGCCGTTGTATCCGGAGATGGGTCAATACCACCCATAGCACCTGGCAATGAACTACCAACAGATACTATAGGTCTTAGATTGGCCCCTAGAAGGGTTGGTGACCTGGGTGAGTTTGATGAGTTTTTTGAAAACGTACCAGAAGGTCTAAGGGCGCAGATAGACGATACAGGTCCTCTTGGCAGGCGTTACTTTGTAAACTCGGAAGACGATTCTCTAATTGCGCTAGAGTCGCTGCCGGACGCTCCTACTGGGTATCGTTGGGTTAACAGAGCTAATGAATCAATCGACAATATACCGAATGGTCAATTGAAAGATGTTGGATGGGTTGCGATGCCGTATGAAGAGATACCCGCTGTCGAAGGCCTCAGGCAGCTAAGAAATATCATTATTGGAAGTACACCGATTGCCGGCCTAGGAGTGGGGATATTTGGAAGTGGTGAAACTGATGAAGAAAGAAAGGTCAGGGAATCCGTATCATACGAGCGCGATGGAAGTGCTGTGTACGAAGGCGAGACTAAACCACTTAAGGAGTCTGACACACTCGGAGTTCCAGAAGCTGTTCCTGATACGGCCGATCCAACAAAGCTAACAACGAAGGTTCCGGCTGGTATTCCAAAGCCGCCAGATGTCGTGCAGCCACCGCCAGGGCCCGGACGACAGCCACAGACACGACCGACAGATCCACTAAAAGACCTAGTGGACAAGCTCTTGGGCGGGCTTGGTGGCGCGGGTGGTGGCTCCGGTGGAGGTGCTACTCCACAGCAAACTGCGCAAAATACACAACCTCCTGCTCCTCCAGAGGCTTCAACAACGCCGCGGCTTGCGTGTGCAAACGATGTTGCAATTATAAACGGGCACGGCACTACAACAGTGAGGTGGGCGTGCGCAAATGGCTCAACAAGTCGCGGAATAGGGTTTGAAACAAATGGCTCCGCTTCAGGGCAAATCACTTTCACTATTAATGATACAAGTTCACAAAACACGATTCAGTCGGGTATTGAATGTATACGAAACGGGGCTGTAACAACTCGGACGTGTGAAATTCCAGTAGTGCACCCATCAGTAAATGTGATTGCGAATCCTTCTCGCGTTGAATCGGGAGACAGAGCGCAGATTATTTGGTCAAGTGTCGGAACAATAAGGAGTACAAGCGCCTGCCTCGTTTTCTCATCGGAAGGCGCAATTACGCGCGGAGGACAGACGGGCACTGTTGAGACACTTGCGCTTACACGCAACACCGAATTTGGGGTTGCATGCCAGACATCATCGGGAACTTCTGTGATAAACAAAATAGTAGTCCGCGTGAGCGGAGATGGAGGTGATCCAGCTCCTGCGGTGCTTAACTCAAATTCATCTGATCCTGAAGTAGCATCGTTTATAGAAGACACGCAAGAAGCTACGAGTCCGCAATTTGATGAAGTACAAACTGCAAGTCTCAATGAACCGCCATCGGAAACATTCCTTGGCACCGACGCAGAAGGAAATCAAGTACAGCTTTGTAATCCGGAAATAGGAATTACCCGCTTTACATGGTGCTTGCTTAAAAATAGATAGCTAAAATCCAAGAAGTTCAAGGACCTTGTATGAAATTGGCTCGGTAAGCTCTTCTTCATGTACAAATGCCGATAGCATATCGCGCACTTCATCAGGGGATACTTCATTGATTGGTATCACAAGGTGAGGAGCGAACGTTTTCAGAGTATCTACAAGTAATGTATTTTCTTCTTCATTCTCCTCAACCCAAAATGCGCGAATGTCTGAGTATTCATAGAATGAATCTCCGACGTGGAGTCCTTTATCTGTAATTAAAAACTCAACAAATTCTGGCTCTTTCGTGGCCAAAATACCTAGGGTTGACGCCGCTACCATGATTAGAATCGCAAACAACACGTTTCCAAATAGTATAGAAGTAATTGCCGCGGATATTGCTATTATTCCCAAAGCCCAAAACCAATCGGATGATTTAGCTTCGTGTTGGTGCTCGTATCCGCTCCAGTAGATAATATTTCCCTTATATGCTTCTTTGTCTGCCATATCTTTAGGGGGATATGGTGTTTCCGCATCCTTCAGAATAGTTTGATAGTGAGTCAGTTTCTAGACAAAATGAAACGGTGTAGTTCGTTCCGTTTGAATTTGAAATATAATCGTATGTGTATATAGGGTTAAGAGGGTCCAGAGGGATTGTGGATAGTGTACCTGACTCTATAAGTGCCAATGACACCGCGTCTTCTCCTGTAAGAGCTGTAGAAGTAAGCGCAATCGGAAATGTGTTCTCAGAAATTATATGCAAGGAAAGGGCTTTTTTAATTTCATTTACATCTTGAATTCGCCTTGCGTCTCGTGCTTTTTCCCTTGCTATGTTTAACCCCGCTATAACTCCTGCGGTGAGAAGTCCGATAATTGCAATGGCTACTAATAGCTCGATGAGGCTGAAGCCTCTGTTGTGTATTTTCATATAAGAATTGTAGTATGCGATGGGGTACACCTCAATACTTGGTTAACGTACAATGTTCGTATGGGTAAAAGACAGAGTGTAGTGACTATAGGCGGTGGAACAGGACATTTCGTGCTGTTGTCTGGATTAAAGAAATACGATATAGAAATTACTGCGATTGTTTCAATGGCAGATGATGGAGGCTCTACGGGCGTGCTCCGGGATGAAATGGGCGTTCTTCCTCCAGGTGACATTCGGCAATGCCTTGTGGCACTTTCCGAAGACAGCGAAATGCTTCGCAATCTGTTTTCCTATCGATTTGAAAACGGGAGCTTTTCGGGACACACATTTGGCAACCTTTTTCTATCAGCGCTTGAAAAAATAAACGGTAATTTTGTAGACGGAGTTAAAGAGGCTTCAAAAATATTACGAGTGCGCGGCCGAGTGTTACCGGTCACCGAAGAGCAGATGCATCTTTTGGTTGTGCTTAAAGACGGGACTGAAATTGAAGGTGAGCGAGCACTTGATGGTGATGAGAGAATCAGTAAAATCGGTGTACAGTCTGTTTCTCTGAAAGAAAAGGTGAATGCATATGACCCAGCACTAAAGGCGATAGAAAATTCGGACACAATCATTATTGGCCCGGGCGATTTATACGGGAGCATACTCCCCAATTTTCTTATCTCTGAGATTAGTGACGCGGTCAAAAAAAATAATGCAGAAGTATTGTATGTCACAAATCTTACAAACAAAAAAGGACAAACAGAAGGATTTGGCATAGGCGAATATGTTGCGGCAATAGAGAGTTACATCGGTAAAGGAAGGATTAATACGATTATTGCAAATAATGAAATGCCCTCAGAAGATGCGACACGAGCGTACGAAAAACAAGAAGGAGCGGGAACAGTTATTTCTTGTACGGACTTCATTCCAGGTGGCGGAACAAAGATAATATGTGAGCCACTATTGTCTCACAAAAAAGTAAACATTCCCTCTTCAGATAAAATTAAAAAAGAGCGATCATTCATCAGGCACGATTCTACTCTTCTTACTCAAGTGGTTATGGAACATATATCAAACTGACTTCTTTAAGGGCATCATTCTTAATTTTAATTTGCTACGCGCCGAGGCAATCTCTCCCCAAAAATTGAAAATCGTAATTTGGCGGTGGGGGTGGGACTCGAACCCACAAGCCCGTAAAGGCGACAGTTTTCAAGACTGCTGGAATAACCAATTCTCCGCACCCCACCAATGCCTAACTTTTACCATTAAGCCAACTTTTTTCCAAATAATGCTCTTCAGCATGACAGTTTGGACAGATCAGCTCCAAATTATTTAAATCGTTATTTTCCCGATTTCTATCTTTATGGTGTACTTGTAAAATTTGTTTTTTGTTATAATCACATCTTTCGCAAACTCCGCCACGATTTCTTAGCAACCTTATCTTTATACTTCTTTGGGCCTTGACCTTATCTTTTGGTCGGTTCAATTTATATTTTATGCCGGCTCGATTTCTATTTGCACATGACCGGCTACACGTCTTTTTGTTCGCACCAGAGAGGATTAATTTTTTACAAACGACGCAGGGTATTTCCTTTCTGCAGGAAATTCCGTAACATTTCATACTACAGTAAACACTTCCGACACCATTTTTTATTTCAGACGGCCTTCTGTAAATTGAAGTGCTACAAATTCTACATTTTGTGTTCGGATTTCTTTTATACTCAGTCACTAATCCAGTATACCAAATGCAACTGTAGTGTACACTACATAGATGCGCTACATGGGTATTGATTACGGAACAAAAAAAATAGGGCTGTCACTTTCCGATGAAAGTGGCACACTTGCATTTCCGCACACAACTTTTGAAAATAACGAACAGCTATTTCACAAGATAAAAAGAGTAATAACTGAATACAAAGTAGACTCTATCGTAGTTGGTGATCCGAAAACCATTTCAGGAGAAGACAATCCGCTAGTTGAAGACGTGAGTATTTTTGTTATGCGACTTGAAAAAGAATCAGGAATTCCTGTTCACAAAGAACCGGAAGCATTTAGTTCTTTTGAGGCGGCGCGATTTGCTCCGAAAAACAAAAGTCACGATAATGCCTCCGCCGCGGCTATTATTTTGCAGCGTTTTTTAGATATGCACAGAGGTCAGGAAAATGCCCTCTCAGAGTGATAGGATATACATAATGATAAAGAATAATGTAAGTTCGTCATTTTTGATGATTCTACTATTCTTGTTTTTGTACGTCTCGCTAGGTGCGTATGTTGCATATGCAGGAGAGTTGGTAAAAGAAGCGAAAGGGGAATGCCATTACCAGTGCCAAGATACAAATACTGTGGGAGCCGGCGCCACAACCTGCACACCTACAAACGAGGCGCTTGCCGCCGTTGAAAATAAACACAAAGACCCACTTCATATGCAGTGTGAACAAAAACAATGTGGCACTGCATCATACAGTGGCTCTGGTGGCTCCGGACAAGAAGATAGGTGTAAAGAAATGCCAGGGATGCCACCAATGCTTCCGATGCCAATGCCGATGCCAAAAATGCCACAGCCGGACGAGTGCATGAATCCGGAAAAGGCAGGAACTAAAGAATGTATATGCAAGGATCCAGAGAAGGCAGATACTCCCGAATGTACGGAAGATAAAACAAAAACCGATCTCAATCCCTTTGCACCCGGTGAGGCAGTTGATGAGAGCAATGCGCCGCGCACTATCGTTGAATATGGAAAAAGTTTGTTTGATAAGCTTTTCGGAAACACTGAGGAGGCGGTAGAAGGTGCTGTCGATGCAAATGGTCAGTCCACAACGGTACGCGACGTTACCGGAGGGTCGGGTGTTACGCCCGCAATACCTGCAGATCCCGGAGAATTTCGGTCTCTACAGCCTCCGGCAACACCGGCTAGTCCTTCTTTGAGTAATTCATCAGAGAACTCTGTAATTCCGACAAATACATTCGGCGTATCACAGGATTTTGAGACAAGAGCGCAGGCGGCTGAGGCGCCAGGAGGAATTGTGGAAAGAATCGGCGCTGGCGCGCGTGCCATTCTGGACAATTTGAGAAGATTCTTTGGGATAGGAAACTAAACTCAAAAATAGGGTGGATGGTATACTCTTTTGATGAATCCCGTTAGA
>Ga0210057_1004848_pt1 | contig 17591 bp, 15 predicted proteins | sample CryGeyCG2114_010_2_FD_183968 | JGI IMG/M metagenome (GOLD analysis project Ga0210057, IMG submission 183968) | Groundwater microbial communities from aquifer - Crystal Geyser CG10_big_fil_rev_8/21/14_0.10 (SPAdes) (version 2) | ecosystem: Environmental > Aquatic > Deep subsurface > Groundwater ...
CGGAATTAGGAGTGTCAGACCCAGCAAGGGTTCTTTGGAGATTTGTAGGGGCTGAAATCTACCCCGCTCGGTCTGGTCTCAATAGACACGATAGACACTATAAAAAGAGCTTGGGGAGTGTCTTGTGAGACCGTTTGGGCAAATTTACACCTTTGACACTCTGGCCCCCCTCACCTCTTTACTTCTCGAACCAATTGCCACACTATAGCTTAATCTTATATGTGCATTTCGGGAAATTAATACAGCCGTAAAAAACACCATAGGGACCTGACCTCTTAACCATTTCGCCTTCGCATTCCTTGCAGCGCATTGAAGGGTTATCAGAATTTTTTGACCCTTCTAGCTCCAAAACAAAAACTGACTGCTTGCCATCTTCTGTTACGATAAAAACCTTATGCCGAGCACGAGTCATCGCTACATACATAAGACGACGTTCTTCTGCGTGGGGGTACGAATCCCCTTTACTTAAGACGATTTCTAAAAGTGGGTCGTCTGTTACTCCAGAGGGAATCCCGTACTTGCCAGAAAGCACATCCATAATTATCACATAATCAGCTTCAGCACCTTTAGAAGCATGAATAGTGAGAAACTCTATGGTCAAATTTTTGTATCGGCTTTGATACTTTAAAAAATCACCTGGTTTGTTGTGTTTGTAGCGCCCTAATAAAAAAACCGTTGCTTTCTTTTTTTCTTCAACCGCACTTCTGTTAAGAGAACTCAGAATTTCACCGATGAGCTGTTCTGTATCATTAGATTTTCCTTTGTACCGAATCTCTACAGCCTCGCCAGATGCAGTTTTCTCAGATACCACTTCTTTTTTTATCTGGTGAGGATTTTTGAGGATGAATTTATTTGATACAACCGCAATCTTATTATTAAAGCGATTGGTGACAACCAACTGATTTTTTCTAGTAAATCCGTAGGATTCTTCAAAGTTTGTCATCAGCGAAATATCAGAGCCAGTGAAGCGAAATATCGATTGCCAATCATCACCAACACAGAATAGTTTCGCTTCAGGATTCTGTTCGCATAGAGCTTTAACAATATGAAACTTGCTCGTAGAAAAATCCTGAAATTCGTCAATGATGATATATTTAAAATTAGTTTTATATCTCCCTTCGTTTATGAAATGGGTGGCTTTTATAAGCATGTCATCGAAATCAATTGACTTCGTATTGGATAAGTAATCTTCGTATGCTTGATATATTGGGGAAAAGATTTCGAGAAACGCCAGCTCTCTTGCGCTATTACGCGACAGCACAATACTACGTAGCTTTTCTAGGTCAAAACCATTGGACTTGGTTAAACCAAGAAAAGTACCAAATAGCTCAACTATCTGCTTAACGCTTCCGCTCGATTTTAGGGTTTCAAAAATTTCCCCAAGATTGCGCTTGGAAAAATTTACATCGTGGGCTTTAAGCTTACTGATTAACTGCTCCGTCCAGTTTCTTTCTGTAAATTCATAACTGAAAGTTTCAATAAGTTTGGTCTGGTGCTTCTTGTGTAGCTCCCGTTTCCACACCATTCCTTCTTGGTACTTTTTTGTTTGAATAGCATTCTGATTTGCGTTTTGAGTAAAATGGACTTCACCTTTTCGGTTAATCCCAAAATGCTCAATATAAATATCATAATCTGGTAGATAAAAATCAGGCTTGTATTGCCTGTATTTACTATCGGAAGTTTGGTGTTTGTATGGCACTTCATAAGAATAGTTAATTCCATTGATGTACAAGAAATTTGCAATCATTACTTCTTGCTGACTTTTAACATACTCTTTTTTTAATGTAATATTTTGCTCAGTTTTAACATACATGTAGTAGTCATCGAGATTTTTAAACCCAGGTTCTAAAATAACTGGCTTAAAATAGTACGCGAAGTACTCTACCGCTTGATGCAAATAATCTGAGTCCTTTATAAATATATCAAACTGCTCGTTTAGAAATTTTTGCCTAGAGGTACTCGTATCAAATGCTAAGTCAGGTTTTTGCCCGATGACTTGGCCAAGTATAGATAAGCCAAAACTATGAAAGGTTCGTGCCTCTATGTTTTTATCGGGAAATTTTTTATTAATTCTATCAGTCAATTCTTTCACCGCCCTGCCAGTAAAGGAAAGTAGTAAAATATCTTTAGGATTCACCCCCACTCTCTCTATGAGGTAGGCCAGTTTACCCAATATGGTTGTTGTCTTACCTGTGCCTGCACCAGCCACCAAGAGCTTGTTGTCTTCATCAGAAGCAATTGCCGTAGCCTGGTCATTATTATTCTGAATATCCTTTTCACTCAAAATACGCCTGATTATTGGTGTCTCTTGTTTAACAAATTTTTCATTAAAGCCATCTATAAACAACTTTCGCCCATCGTGCCAGAGGCCAGAAAAATCCAAAACAAGTTTTTTAAAAGGATCCTCTGTTTTTATTTTACTAAAAACAGGATTAATTGTTTCAGCTAAGTACTCGTACTTAGTCTTCCACTCCCTATATTGCCTGTCACTGATATACCAACTACCATTGACCAGACCTCGGAAATCAGCCGTGGCATTTTTAAAATCAGTTTCGTATTTTTTTATAGATAACAACAACGCAAGCAAGCGCTTATTTTCTACCGCCTTAATTGTTTTATAGACGACAAATATTAGGATTATTAAAAATAAAATATACATAATGTAAAGTTTAAAGGTCAGTGTAGGTCACTACGTCAAGGCTTTCTTATCATAAATTATTTTTTACTTACCATTTTATATCCCTCAATAAAAAATATCATATCAATTATCTTGGCTTCAGGATAAGCCCTGCTATCTGACAAATTGTTGTGATACTCAAATGTTTTAATCTTGTTTGCTTCACGAGAAATAAGCTTAGAATGTCCGTCCTTTCTATAAAGAAAACTTTATTTCACCCCTCTTAATGTATCCTTCCATTGTCTGCAGAAACTCCTCTTTAAGCTCGTCCGGAGGCCCAGCCTTGCAAAAACCTCTTAGGGAGTAGCCACCCCCTCCTAGCCTATATACCCAAGCCCAAAAAAGCGTATCAGGCTTATCTTTAAAAACAATGTACGCCTGCACACCACCATAGTCGCTATCAGAGGCGTCATAGAGGAAAAATTTGCTTTTGTAATACGATTTATCAAAACTGTCTAAGCCACACTTCTCTTGTCCCGGGGAATCCAACGTCATCGTACGAAAAGCCTTTTCCGTACCGGTATTACTACCATCCAAATATCCGTTGAAGGCAGTGCGAATATGTTTGATGTATGGGTTATTGTAAATTTCCTCCTCAGTTTCCTTTCCTGTTATACGAGGCGGTTCTTTAGATTCTGCCTTTTTGATAGCTTCTATCATACTATTTATCTCCCGCTCTTCGTCCTGGAGAGCCTTCTGGCGATCATACCGTGCCAGAAAATTTTCATTATCAGCTTTAACGGCTAATTCTCTAGCTTGCTGTTTTTGTAGAGCTTCCTGAGCGACTCTTTTGTTTTGGTAAACAGTAAAAAGTGGTATGGCAATCACAACCATCGCAATCCCCAAAAGAGCTGTTTCGTTAATTTTCATTTTATCTTTTTAATGTAATCCTTAACTGGCTTTGCTACCGTTTTTTCGTTTATATCATTATCTGAGCAATAGACGGTTTTAAACCAGGCAGATAGTTTCTTATTGCCCTTACTTGAGTTACAGCTACCACAACAAATTCCCACATCGACTTCTTCATACCAATCAGGATCATCACTGAAGTGCTCAATGGTTGCTTTGTTCTTTGGCGTACCGATTGAAGTTCCGTACGTCATCTTTTGGTGGCAGTAAATACAAACATCATCTCTCTCTATAATTTTCCTTGATACTTTTTCAGGAACACCCCAATATTTTGCTCGTTTCAAAAGATTCTCTATATTTTTCATACTATTTTTTATCCACTTCGCTCACTGCCTTGCGATAATTGCAGAAATCACACTCTGCATCTGAATCTGGCATATCCCCACCGAGACACTCTTTAATTTCTTGAAGCGTACCCTCGATCCACGAATCATCACCGGCGTATGGCAATAAATCAATATCGAACTCCAACTTACCGTCAAATGCTTCCCTATCAGTCTTTCCGTTGCAATATACAAAGTATCCAGTGTTCGAAACTTTCAACTCATTTCTGCGAAGTAACCACTGGTATATTTCCATTTGCCTTTTATATCCGTCCTGCCAGTCAGCATCGAGAGTCACCTGTGAAGTCTTGCTTGTTGCCTTGTAGTCCACAACAATAACCTCTCCATTTTTATCTTGCCACAAATCATCCACAGCTCCAGTGATAATAAAGTTGGTAGATTCATGGAAATATTGCACACCTTTGAAGTTCTCCCTCCATTCGTCCATTTTTTCGTGTTGAAAAGGAACAGCATCAAGCCCATATGCCTTCATAAGTGGGTGTGCTGTTTGCTTTGCTCTATGTATATCAAATTCTTTTTTGAGGAGCGTATCGACAGCCGTGTTCAGGTTAAAAGGAAATCCTGGCGGTTCTCCTATACCAAGCCGACGATCCAAGTAGAAGCACTTTTTACAATACATGAAGTTTTCTATCTTTGAGCGCGACAGCTTAAATGGCGCATCACTTTTGGGGTCATAGATATTTCTTGTTCGGTTTGGTTTATAATATTCAGACATAATTATTCCTTGTTAAGCCGAGTTAATATATCCATTCTATGCTTAAAATGTGGCATATCCAAGTCTACTACTTTTTTCCCTTTTCCTTTTTTGTATAGTTGACGAAGGTATAGAGATACTGAGAAAATAGTGAGCTCATTGAAGTCAGTCTTTATGACCGAATGGAGATAAGTCACGGGAAGCTTAGACAGTGGATTTAATCCATTTGGATCAGAAGTAATTGGCATCCAGTAAATAAGGAGTGATTCAACCTTATACTTTTCATACCCTTTTGGTTTACGCATAGCAAGGAGAGCCTTGGTAACTCCATTGGGGTGCTCTTTTGTCTCTGAAAAATTATTATTCAGCTCACGCCCCCAATGGTGCTTGGCAACTTTCTTAGTATTTTCATCATTGGCATCAGAACTTAGCTTTTTACCACCAAGGGCAGTCGCACCCCAATTTTTTATCTCGCATTGAAATATCTTCTTATTCTCCTTATCGACGACCCACCTATCAAGCCACTTGCCTCCCTTTCCGCCTGCGAGGACTGACTCATCGTGAAGGATTTCTACTTTATTGTTTCTAAAATGCTTATAAACCGCAGCATTCAAATCCTCGCCCATAACAGCCATAAGCGCATTCGCATCTCCCTTTTCAGAGTCCTTTTTATCATCAAAAAAATCTAGCAATTCTTTAATATTTAATTTCATAATATTATCGACCATTTTTATAGCCTTCTATAAAAAATATCATATCGATTATCTTTGCCTTTGTATACGCCCTGCTTCCTGCTTTACCGCTGTCGTAGTCAAAAGTCTTAATTTTATTCGCTTCATGGGAAACAAGCTCTGAATAACTGTCCTTTGTATAAAAATCATGAATACTCATAAGTGACTTTTTGTTGAAAGTCCCCAGCCCTGAACCAGTCTTAAAATACGCGTCGAAAGCTGGAACATTGCCAAAAACTCCGAGCATTATTTTCGTAACCAACGTGTCCGACACCTTGTATTTCCCATTATCGCTGAGAATTTTTTTAATATCATTACTGCACTTAATTAACCTTTCTATGGTATCTTCTGAATAATTTGACACATCGATTTTCCAAAAAGAACTATCCTGCTCAGAGATGTATTTAATCAAGGATTCATAGTACTTTATGCTTTTATTTAGAAGGAAAGACGAGCCACGCAACATCCCCCAGCTAGCTAAATAAAAGGCTACGTGAAGACAGCTATTCTGTATATTTTCTCTCGATGCAAGTTCTTTTTTATTTTTAAATCCCTGAAAATAATTGAAGCAATAATCAAATGAAGCATAACGAGCCATCGGCTCACGTCCATTATCCTTTGAACCCAGGCCACCTTCAAAGATTGCTAGATTCTTCTTTATCCCCTCTTTGTTCAGTGAGTTAATTTTTTGCATAATCTAATTACTACCCTTTTCAAAGTCGTTGAGGATTTTTAGGTATTGCGATTGGAGTTCTTTTGGGATTTGCGGATGATCAAGTGGGGAAATCACGCCTTTGTTTTCGATAATTTTTGCTATGTCACCAAAATAAAATCCACTCTCGCTTGCGACAAAAAGATAGGATGGGTTCCAAGACTCGCTCATTCTTTTAGCCAGTCTCGCAATGTCACCAGACTGTATATTTTTTCTATACTTCACCTCAATAAGCCTCACTTCCTTAGTCTTACGATTAATAACAGCGAAGTCAGGCGCAGTTCTCAGTGTCTCAATCATTTCATCCTCTCCACTAATCCCAGACTGAATGAGCTCGGGGATAACTTTTTCATACCCAAACTCAAGCACGGTAAATTCACCCGTCTCTCGAAGCATCTGTGCAAACACTGTCTCGGCAATTTTCCCCTTCACTAAATTCCTCGCAAAATTGATGCTGTTCATATGTTTTCTACCAAATTAAATCTGTAATTGTTGGTTTATTTTTTACAGTTCTAAATTGCCACTCTCCCCATGAATCTTTGTCAGAATTTAATGCTTCGCACCACAACCTAGCTGATTCCCATTTCGTCTGGTCTTGTTCGCGTTCCTTGCCTTTTATCTCTAGAAGTAGATATTTATTTCCTTTAAATTTAATTATGAAATCGGGGAAATAAGATCGCATCAATCCCTTGTGTATATAAGGAATAGTAAAGGCCAAATGGTCGTTCTTAACCCAAGCCACGACATCATCAACTTCATTGTCCAATATTTTTCCTATGTTTTCCCATTTACTATCCTGAACAAGATGACTAATGTGGCACTTCATTTCAGATGAAGAATACGTGTCCTTAGTGGTATACCACGGAGTCATTACTGAGGTTGTTTTGAATTTATTAATTGGATCAGGGATGGGGTATGACTTTGTATTCTGACTTAAATTTATTGCTTGCCTAACCATTGAGGTTATTTTTGTAGTGTTTAAACCTACTAGAATATTTTTATAAATATCATAATTATTTTTATCAGCATCAATAACTATATTTTTTTCAATAAATTCAGAAATTATTTTAAATATTTGTTGGAATTTATTACCGTCATCTATATTTTTCCAATTATCATCCAGGCTGTTTTTTATGCTTGTTGTAATAGCAAAAATACTTTGTTTTAATCTATAGTCTTTACCGAGATATTCCTGAATGGAATCCATTTTTTGAGATTGTGATAAATCAGGCCGATCGATTGTGGGCGCAACTTGAACCCACACAGGATTCTCTGTTGGTGATAACGATAATTTTTCTGTTTTACCCCAATCAATATCTACAAAATATTCTGTCTCCTTTTGTATTCTCAAAATGTTAGGAAAGAGTATTTGATATTGTTTTTTTTGTTGTAATGCTGAAACAAAAGTTTTGGGTTTTTCTGGTCCTGGACCAGGCCCTTCTTTCCCTTCAATTGGCAAAAAACTAAAAGGAATGCCGAAAACTGTAACATATTCTGATTTTAACAAACCTGTACTTTCGTCAACATCATAGCTCATTCTACGAAGTCCGCGTCCAACAACTTGTTCACAAAGTAACTGCGATGTAAAGGCACGTAGCCCGAGTATTTGTTTTACGTTATTTGCATCCCATCCTTCAGAAAGCATGTTAACGCCGATCACACATTGCACATCAGCTCCCGGCTTTCCTTGTTTTCCGACAGTATTAAACCTTTCTCGAAGTGCTACATCTTCTATATCTTCAGCCGTACTATCAATCCTTAGCACCTTGTCTTTCTCAGATATTTCTGACACACCTAAATGACTATTCAAAATAGAGTATTCGATTCTTTGTGATGTAAAAGTATTATTACAAATTACTATCATCGATGGTGGGACGCCTTTCTTCTGCCAATCATTTTTAGTTGCTAGCCAATCTGTCGAAAGTATCTTAAATGCGCTTCGCACCAGGTCAGGAAGGTCTACATTTGGCTCACACTTTTTATTTAAATCTTCCTTAATCCCTTCTTCATAGTAAATATGAAACAATTTTGATTTATCTCCAGCTACTTGTTCAGAAGAATAGGAACTATCTCTCACTGCAATAGTTGGGGTTTTGACTAATCCCGACTCAATCGCATCATGGAGCCCGAAATCAGATATGATCCAATTAAATAATTCGAACCCAGTGTTAGAAGTACGACCTTTTGGAACAAAAGGAGTAGCTGACATATCATATGCAGTAATAATTCCACGTGCATTATGTATTTTATCTAAACCTTGAACCCAAATAGTTGCCTCCTCGTTTTCTTTTTTCTCTAGTTCTTTATCCTCCTTTGATTTTCCAATTTCAGCAGGATGGCTATGACAGTGGTGAGCTTCATCATTTATTACTAAAATTGGCGTATCTCCTGGAAACTCTGACAACACTCTTTTAGCAAATGCGCTGTCACTTTCTTCTCCCATCGTCTCCCTCATCACCTTAGGCAATGATTCTTTCTTTTTAGGAGCAAGTGCGTGCCAATTGAGTATCACTATTTTCGATTGGTATATATATTCTTTGAGCGAAGGTGGGATAATATCAAAAACATCATAATAGTTTGACTCATTACTTGGTATTAAAACCCCGAGACGCTGTCTGACCGTAATCCCTGGCGCCATCACGAGTATATTTTTTGAAAACCTTGTATCTTTTGGGTTGGCAATTTTGTTCAGTGATTGCCATGCAATAATCATGGCCATCACAACAGTTTTCCCTGTTCCTGTTGCAAGCTTCGTACAAGCTCGTACCCAGTCGCTGTCGCTCCTGTCTTTCAAATTTATCCCTACTTTTAAAGCATCGGGGGCCTCCGTAAGCCAAATAATTGCTTCGATTGCTTCTATCTGACACCAGAAATACCTTTGACCACTTTGTTCAAATTCTTCCTGGTCAAACCTGTTCCAATGTTCCAATAGTTTCTTGGTAGTTGAAGTTATGTTTGGGTATCCTTTTTCTTTCCATTCTCTAACTCGAGGCCGTATCATGTTGGCCAGTTCCAATTCTAGGAACTGTGTCGCACCTTTTCCGGCTTCTTGTTTACCAATCGTTGCATAATACCCGGCTTTTCTGCGGCCATTTTCTTTATGATAACTTTCACTATTCTCGTCATATTCAAAATGATACTTTGGTTCAAAGTATGGGGAGTTGATTACAAATCCTTGGTTTTTATTTTGTGGCTCCATAAATTTATATTTTCTTTACAATTAGCATTTCAACACCTCGGTCATCGACTATTTTTACAGCAATGATTCTTTTATCGCTGGGTGTAAATGGTATTGATATTGTTCCTGTGTATTGCTCAAGTAATTCTTCGTCCACATTTCCATTCAATGCTTTGGCAAGCTTAGTCCAATCTCTTTTCTCATCCTGCATTGGAAAAAATATCTGTGATGGGAAAAGCGATCTATTGTCATAATCAGTATCAAGCATCCATACAGCAATTTTGTCAGTACTACCACCTTTGAGTTCCTGTGTACGAGGATCATAATAATCAAATCCTTTTACTTCTACCTGATATTTCCCATCCTTTGTTTTATGGATTTCAATATCTGGTTCACCAATAAGCCAAAATGGTCGGTTGGTATTTGCTTTTTTCTTTAGATCTTTGGTGAGTAAATCAGTATTCATTTGCGCCTTCAAAATCTGAATTCCCGTAATCTTTATATTATCAATATCTTTTGATGCTTCTGGGTCAAAAGCATATGAACAGAAAACGACCATGTCTGGCTTCTCGGCCATATTTCTAATTTCGTCCATTGTTCGCTCAATTTGCGTTTGTTCCATCGAGGCATAATCTGGCCCAAAAACTATTGCGCATTTTTTATATTCACCATTACTATCAATATTTCCAAAAGCATGAATCTCATTAAATCCTTCAGCAACCTCTACGCTGCTGAATGTAATTCCTTCGTTATGATAAGAGCGAATACCCGAAGAGCGAATACTATCTAAATAATCATTTAGTTTTTCAGAAACTTGGTTTGTTGGATTTGTTTTGTCAGAGACATCAGGCAAGCTTCCTTCGATTGGCTTAGTACGAATACCTGGTACAGCCTCGACGGTAAACGGCCCCGTTACTCGAACTTTTTTAGTATCTTTGTATGGCTGATCATAGAGGGTTTCCTCTCTTCCTGTTTCATTGTTAACAATGCTCCCGAGTGTAATATGGGGCACAGTCTTGTATTTAAAGCCAGATGAGATACCTTCTTCCTGCTGAGCCATTTCATAGTAGTCAAATCTTGCTGTCATTAATCGTTGTTTAGCAAGTTGAATAGCAACCCGAGAGGTATCACATGTAATCCATCTGCGCCCCCATTGTTCTGCTACAAATGCTGTTGTTCCGCCACCACAGGTCGGGTCTAGAACCAAGTCACCAGGATCTGTACTCATTAAAACGCATCTTTTTACAAGCTCAGAAGAAGTCTGCACAACATAAACTTTATCAGAAGCTGAACCAATACCTTCCCATAAGCTATTCATTGGGAGTACGGGGTAATCTTCTATGTATTGTTTATATCTTACGGTATTTCCCTCAACAATTAAGCGATTAGATTGTTCAAGCTTACTCAAACCATCATAAGAAGTTTTCCATTGGGTTCCTGAAGGTGGGTAGTAAGTTTTCCCACTAAAAACAAAACCCTCCCTTTTTTCTACACCCTGAGCATTAATACTTAACGTGCCAAACAACCTTAAGTCTTTTTTTAATTTTAGTAATTCACCAATGTTTTTTCTTTCCTCTGGGCTAACTTTTCGGGGTTCAGATCCATCCCTATTTTCGACCCACAAATGTGACCCACTATTTTCCGCAAACGACTCAGCGTCTCTATCCTTAAATAAATCACGATATTTTAGCTGACTGACGTCTTTTGAATACCAAATAACATAAAAACATCCAGTATTCAAATACTTCTTTGAAAACATAACCGAGGCTCTTTTTACAGCGATGAGACTTACGAAATTCTCTGATCCAAAAACTTCATCCATTATTTCTTTTGCATGGTGAACATTTTCTTCACTGATCTGAACAAAACAACTTCCAGATATGGTTAACAGTTCTTTTGACAGAAGAAGTCTATCTCGTAGGTATGATAAATAACTATGTACTCCCAACTCCCAAGTATCGCGAAATGCTTTAATCATTTCTGGCTCAGCAGGGATACTGTCGTCATCTTTGTCTTTAACCTCGCGCTTGTTTGTGAAGGGTTGAAAGTTGGAATTATAAGTTATTCCGTATGGAGGATCTATGTAAATCATTTGTACCTTTTCAGCCATCCTCTCTTTTTCTAAAAGGGAATTCATCACAAGCAGACTATCTCCAGCAATAAGGCGATTTGACCAATTTTTTGTATGGCTATAAAAATCAAATTCTTTTTCGGTATTAAAATTTTCGCTTGGCTGATCAAAAAGCGATGGTTGTGTTACCGAGTCTCCATTCTTTTTTAGGACCTGTTTTATGATTCGCTTCGGGTCTATTCTCTCGTGAATATGGAGCGACACAGTGTCAACATCAAAAGAAGCTCCTTCAGCTTTGCCAGCCCAAGATAATGTTGGATCAATATACGGGTCATGTTTATATATCTTCCTCTTTGGCTTTGAATCCAAGTCACTACTAACGAGACCAACCTGTGGGTTATTTGCACGCTTTGCGTTGGTATGCTGATATTGTCCGAGGGAAATATCCTTTTCTTTTTTGACTTGTTTTTTAACCATAATTAGAGAAAGTCTAGCATTTTTGAGGCAAAAAGAAAGGTCAATTTGGAGCTTGAGTATCAGCTATCGTCCTAGAAATTTCAGTGAAACCAACTGGGGCAATATCAAATTTTTCCAGGCGAATAAGTGAGATACTGTTCCCATTTTTAGAAAGCTCTTTAATTCGATCTTTTGAAAGTACGTAGAAACACCACTGGCTCATATCAAGGATATCAAGCGTGGCGTGATTTTGGTGTTTGAAAAGCGCGAGAATATAAATGTCTGATTTGTAGTCAGCTGGGCTTCTCGGAAAATCACTCACTGCTGATGACCAAAAAAGAGTTTTGGCCTTGAGTCCGCTCCACAGGATTTTGGAAAACTGATTTTGATCCCAATCTTGAATATACGAACAACACTTCACTTCAATCTTTTTTCCATCTGGTGCAATAACATCCGAATCACCCCATGGATTGCGAACATCAATCTGCTCGCTTCCCCGAAGCGCGTTCTCTACGATAAATTCCGCAAGTGCTCCTCGCAGAACATTTGAGTTAAGATTGGAAAATCCATAACGCCAGAACTCTAGCACTGAGAATTTTCTATCTCCAACATTTTTAAACTGCTCACTACCAGTGAGCCTATTCACCGGAATTCTTTTATACATAAAATCTACTAGGATTTATACGACCGAGACCCTCATGTAATCAAAAGGCTCCCAGCCATCGCGATGGGACCTTTCGGCCCCACCCATACCCCTTTCGGGATATGACCTAGTAGAGTGACTCTGACTGGGAGTCCTTTGATCTCTACTAGGATTTGCGACCATATCCTTTGGGGATTCCAAAGGGGTTAGGTCGACTTCTATTCAATTGTACAAGTAACATTTTAGCAAATTTTTTGCTAGTACTCCATTTAAGCTTACTTCCAAGGATTTGTGTAGCATCGTTGTATACACCTGTGGATAACTATTTTTTGAAATTCTTGAGTTTTTTGGTCAATTTACAACAAGATAAAAAATTACTTAAAGCGGTAGTGTGTTTTTTCTCTTTCCATTTTTACCAATTTACAATATTTACAACCTGCCTCACATTGCAAAAACTCTCCAAAAATCTATTGCAATTTTTCGCCAATGTACTACGATATATATAGTACATTGAAAACACAAAGTATTGCCTTATGCGCGTAGAGATACGCGACTGATTGCTCACGCATTCAATGAGTCATGGGAGGTTGCCGGACAGAAATCATTAATTGATTTCTGATCAAGGGGTCTTTGACGAAGGTAACAATACAACCAAACTGGTTGCTGTTGTTGCATTCGTTAAGTATCTCTGCCTCTTTTTCTTATGCACTAACACCAACCACTGCGGTTGGTGTTTTCGTTGTACTGATTATCAATTATTAATCACATAACTATGAACACAAACATGAAAGTAGCGTATGTAGCTGTTGGTTCTCTCAACCCTGCTATATACAACCCACGCAAGTGGAACGAAGCGCAAACTAATGCGCTCAAGGAATCAATTACAAAGTTTGGAATTGTTGACCCAATCATTTGCAATTCAGCACCTGAACGGATGAACACAGTAATTGGCGGACACTTTCGTCTCAAGGTTGCTAAGGACCTCGGACACACTGAGATGCCCGTGGTCTACGTAAACATCGCTGATATTGAAAAAGAGAAGGAGCTGAATGTGCGATTGAATAAGAATCTCGGTGAGTTTGATTTCGAACTCCTGAAAGATTTCGGTGAGGCATTCCTCGGCGAAATGGGTTTTAGCACAGAAGAGCTCGATAATATATTCGCTATTGACCCTACGCCAGAAGTATTCGACATGAAGAAAGAATTGGAGAAACTGAACATTCACGAGATCAAAGTACAGAAGGGCGACATATACGAAATTGATGGGTCACGGCTCATGTGTGGCGACAGTACCATAGAAGCGGACATGCTAAAGCTCATGGAAGGAGCGCAAGTGGACATGGTATGCACTGACCCGCCTTATTTACTTGATTACCTGCGTGGAAAAACGAAACAAAAGGACGGAGTGACTGAGGGGTTCGGACTGAAGAAGAATCGTAAATACTTAGAGACCGATGTGCTGCCAGATAACTTCACTGAACTCTGGATGGCGAATGTAGCGAAGGTGCAGAAGCCAGACTTCTCTATCATGATATTTGAGCATCCGAAGAATCTCCGCACCATTTGGAACGAACTCGAGAAACACTGGAAGTACCGCAACACTATCACGTGGCACGTGCCCAATCGTGTTCAAGGTTTTGCGGCGAAGTATAAATTCTTTAATAAGAGCGACATCGCTTTGGTTGGCACGGATGGAGATGTAACTCTTAATCTTGAGCCCGAGAGTGACGAGCTCTTCCAGAACGAATATGAGAATGCAATCTTTGCAACTTCTGGGAAACCCCACTTTGAGAGTTACGAAAAGGGCAAGAAGATTTGTCCGACTGATTTCATTGACCATATTGCGGCTGATGAAAAATCTTCAGGACAAGGAATTATCTTTGGAACCAAGCCGTTGGAATTGTTGATCCCCTACATTAAGGTACTCACGAAACGTGGCGACTTGGTGTTGGAGCCATTTGGAGGTTCGGGTAGCACACTCATTGCTTCACTGAAGCTTGGTCGTAATTGTCGCATCATGGAGAAGTCTCCTGTGTACACAGAGGTGATAAAGAACCGCTGGGAGAAGCATACAGGGAAAAAGGCGAAGAAGATTAACTAACCCCGTATGACTTCTCCTAAACCAAAGAACAAAACGGAGAAGCGATTGGAAACATTAGCAGTAAAGACGAGAGCACAGAAGCAGGCGTTCCTCGAACAGCTTCCGAAATATCCGATTGTACAAGTCGCCTGTGAAAAATCAGGCGTGGGTCGTTCGACGTACTATGCGTGGCGAAAGGATGATAAAGAGTTTGAGAAGTTGGCAGATATCGCCATGAGAAGTGGTGAGCTCTTCATCAATGATATGGCGGAGTCACGTCTCATTCAAAACATTCAAAACGGACACACCACGTCAATAATATTCTGGCTGAAGAATCATCACGGTGGATACAATGACCGCATCGTGCATGAGCATGAACACTCGCTTGAGCTTGTAGATGAGGACCGCAAGGCTATCGTGAAAGCATTGATGAACATCGGACTTGGGAATGTTCTCAAGAATAACGGCATAGACCCAGAAGAGTGGCACGAAAAACAGCGGCTCGAAAAAGAAGAACATATTAGACGAGTAAATGAGGTGATTGGACCTGCTCCAGAAAAGAAGGATACTGTTTTTAAAATTCCTCCTCGCCATCGTTTGCCAGTAGTTGAAGCACCAAGTACTCTACCGAAAAAGCGCCCGGTTAAAAAGGGTGTAAACATTAAAGAGTATTTCAGGGATGTTGCGCTTAAGAAGCGCCCTGAGAAGGGTAAATAGTTATCTACTTCTTGTCTACAGCCCCGCCTAGGATACCTAGCGGGGTTGTGTCATTGATGTGTGTATATGAGCAAAATAGAAATACCGATTGGAGCTATGGCAAGGGAAATACAAGCCCCCGTAAGGGTCAGATATTGTCTGTACGCAAGAAAAAGTATGGAGAGCGAGGAAGCCCAAATCCTTTCAATCGATAGTCAGATTAATGAGATGACTCAAATGGCAGAACGGGATGGCCTTGAAATAGTGGAAATCAAGAAGGAATCGCACTCGGCAAAGGAAGCTGGGCAGAGGCCTGTGTTCAACGAGATTGTTGATGAAATAAAAAGTGGAAAATTTAACGGAATACTCACATGGGCACCAGATCGAATATCAAGAAATGCGGGAGACCTTGGTAGAATCGTAGACTTGATGGACTCGGGCAAGCTTCACGAGATACGCACCTACGGGCAGAAATTTAGCAATAACCCTAACGAAAAATTCTTACTGATGATTCTGGGGTCGCAGGCGAAACTTGAGAACGATAACAAAGTAATTAATGTGAAGCGTGGACTGAGGGCAAGGTGTGAGATGGGACTCTGGCCTTGCACTGCCCCGACAGGATACCTCAATAGTAAAAATACTGAAAAGAGTTGCCATGTGGAAGTCGACCCTGAAAGAGCTCCCGTGATTAAGAAAATGTTCGAGAAAGTGGCATATGAGGGATACAGTGGCAGAAAAGTACACTCATGGCTAAAAGATGAAATAAAATTTAAGACACACAGAGGCAAACCTCTCAATGTAGGAAATATATATTTAATATTGAGAAATACTTTCTACTATGGAACATTTGAGTACCCAAAAAGAGGCGGACAGTGGTATCAAGGAAAACATATACCAATTATCACTAAAGAACTTTTCGATAAAGTTCAGGAGAGTCTCGTGGGTTATTCCACAAACAACGCAAGCAAGGAATTCGCCTTCACTAAACTCTTGACCTGCGGACTGTGCGGTTCAGGAATAACCGCGGATGAGAAATTCAAGAAACAGCAAAACGGAACAGTGCATAGGTATGTCTACTATGGATGCTGTAGGTTCCGAGACAAGAACTGTAAATCAGGATATATGCGAGAAGAAGATCTTATTGAACAACTTGCAGGGCTCATGGATGAAATTCATCTCGACGAGATCGGAATGAAAGAAAAAATAAAAGAAGAAATCGAACGTCACAAAAAATTCGAATCAGGACTCCTTGGCATAAAAAGTACAACAGTAAAAATAGCCGACATCGACATCCGAAACTATGCCAAGTATATCCTGCGAGATGGAACAATCGCGGAAAAACGAGAACTACTGACCTGCCTGAGGAGTAAAGTAACAATGGCAGAGAAACGGATTAGGATTGTTTAACTAAATCACAATTAGCATATTTCTATGCAAGACCTAAAGAGTTTGTAGCCCAGATATTTTTTTATATTCGTCAATTAATAACGTCATCATCTCATTCAAATGAACCTCATCTTTTCTATCGTACTGAAGACTGCACTCTGCATACCTCAATCCTTCCCATGCAATCTCAAGTGTTTTAATTAATTCTATCTTTTGGGCATCATCCCTTACTGATTTTAATACATTAATTTTATCAGCATAGTCTATAATTATTTTTGATGTCCTATGTTTATCACTTTTTGGATCGTATGTACCATCATAAAAAGTCACAAATGCCTTAACAATAAGTTCCAATGACATGTGCATTACTGGTAGCCCAACGTACATAAACTTCCACAAATCAAAATTTTCTTCTTCAGTTAATTCCAAAAATACATCCCAGTATTGGGCTGCGGAATGGTCAAACATTCTACTTTTAGTACTATTAAGTCCGTAATGATGCCCGCTTGGAGAATCTGTCAAATAATCAATTTTTGTTGGCATTTGAATAATTATAACAAAAAATACTCATGCCTATTCAAATCAAAATCCCCACAGTACCAACCGTGGGGATTTTGATTTCTTTCTGCGAAATAATGCCACTCAGTCTATCTCACATGCCTGTGCGCATGCCAAGACTCGAACCTAACTCTTCTGCTTTTCAAAGTGCGCGATCCAGGACTCGAACCTGGGACCTCGTCATTATCAGTGACGCGCTCTAACCACCTGAGCTAATCGCGCACTTTGGAAACCAAATAAGTACCTCGTCGTGATTAGGGCGACGGGAGTGCCCGCATCCGTCGCCCGCTTCATCTACCAAGATGACCTACGGGCTGACCACCAGCCTTCGCTACACGCGCACTTTGCCAACCAATCAATTTTCAATACTCCTACGCGCGCATAACAGAACGAATATAACAGAAAACTCCCTATTACGCAACGGGATTTGAAATAACGCTATTCGTGTGGTATTGT
>Ga0210057_1004849_pt1 | contig 17590 bp, 16 predicted proteins | sample CryGeyCG2114_010_2_FD_183968 | JGI IMG/M metagenome (GOLD analysis project Ga0210057, IMG submission 183968) | Groundwater microbial communities from aquifer - Crystal Geyser CG10_big_fil_rev_8/21/14_0.10 (SPAdes) (version 2) | ecosystem: Environmental > Aquatic > Deep subsurface > Groundwater ...
GTCCTTGGTGATCAGGAGATTAATACATATTATGATAAATTGGATGGAACAGAGGGTACAGGAAGAGGTGTTGTATTTTCTTTGTATCCTATTTTTAGTTATGATGGATACGGAATATTCCAAGGTTATAACAGTGCCGGATATTATACATATTATTCTGATAATGTGGCTAATAATTGGAGAAGCGTCTGGGATGCTGGATTATCTCATTATCTTTTGCCTTTGTACTTTTCCAGCTGGCTTGGGTTTACTCTAAATGATAATAAAATTAAAACAAATTATTATCACAAAATTAATTATCAGGAATGCGATCACACATTTATTGAGTTTTATGTATGCTCAAATGATGGAGGAGGGAGTACTAAATGTCCTTCACATGATACAGATGATACTGCTATAGTAGATTGCATACTTCATTGGGATGAAGATGGCAAAGCAAAAAGCAAATGGATAAGAAGTGTTGACAGTGAAGGTAAATTAAATGAGTATAGTATTGGTTTACCTGAAGGATATGAAGCAGGTCGCCAAAGTTAAGCTTTTATTTTAATCAACCAAACACTTAACATCCTTCAAATTTCTCATGTCCATTGGATCTGAAGCAAAGGAAGCAAGAATTATTTCTACTTTGTACTTCTTACATAGTTTAATGTTCTGCTTCATTCTGCCCAAAATAACTCCTTGTTTAGTAGAATTAATCAAATCTGCAACTGGGAAACCATAAGTAATTTTATTCTTGGCCATTAATTTAGCTGTAACATGATTAATTCCGCTGTTTCTATGATGCATGAAATCATTCCTATCCTGAAATTCAAAGCCAAACATTATCTTTGGCTTTATCTTTTCAATAATCCAGCGATCCTTGTCTGGATCTGAACGGACAATTGTGTTTGATGCATTAGCATTGCCTGATTTTAACTGATTTGGTGTTGAGATTATAGCTGTCTTGATTGTGATTTTTTTTGTTGTATTTTTTTTCTCTTTAGGTGATTGATAAACAAACAACAGTTCTTTCATACCGAGCCTTTTAGCTATTGCAATAAATTCTTCTTCATTATTTTTAGGAAATACTATGTCTTTCATGATGATGCCTCAAGTTTTTGCAAATACTGGCAAGCCTTGCATACGTTCTGCATGCACGGCTCCTGACAGTATATACATGAATTTATTGGATCTGGCTTAAATGTTTTTTTAAGTTTGGGCAGTTGTTTTACAAAAGCTGTTAATAATCTTAATTTTGAGCCATGATTGTCTTTTTCAAGCTCATTTAAAAAATCTCCAACTTCACTTCGATATGCCTGCACTGCATAAGGGCAGGTAGTATATTTAATTCCAAAATCCTGCAATAAAGAATACGCTGCTATTTCTTTTTCTGTCAGGAAGTATAATGGTTTTATTCTTGGTATAAAGCGTTTATCCTTTACAACCCCTGTTAATAAGCCCAAACGGGGCATAATGTCTACTTGATGTTTCATAAGATTCATTAAAACTGCCTGTGATTCATCATCCATGTTGTGACCTGTTACAAGCTTTGTTGCCTTTAATTCGCGGGCTTTTTTGTTCAACAAATAACGCCTGTATGTTCCGCATATTGTGCATGGCTTTATTTTTAATTTTGCAAGCATTTTATCCAAAGACAAGCCAAACTCTTCTTTGAATGAGATTATTTTGTATTCTAATTTGTGTTTTTTGCAAAAACTTTTCATGTCTTTGATTGTAGAATTCCTATAGCCTGCAATACCTTCATCAATACATAATGCAATTGGATTGTGCTTTCTTAACAAATATAATATAGTGAGTGAGTCTTTGCCGCCACTAACACCAACTACAATTTTATCTTTTTTTGCAATTAATTTGTATTTTTTTATTGTTGAGTTTACTTTATCCTCTACATATTTGAGAAAATGGATTTTACATAGAGTGGGTTTTATGAATACTGCTTTTTGTTTACAGGTTTTGCATTTCATGGTTCTAGATTATGTATTTTAGCGTCTTCTTACTCCACCATACATTTAGTTGAATAGTTTGCTTCTGAACTAACCATTGCCTTTAATGGCAATGGATTTATAGCAAATGAGATTAATTTTCGTACATTTGATCTCATTTGCTGAATAGTGAACGAAATTCAAAATGTACGAATACTTATTTCGTTCACTATATTATTAATTTGGATGTGATTAGTCCCACTTATTATCCTCCTGAAACAACTGACCTGATTTCAATAGAATCTGTGTTTTTTACTGAATCCTCTACTGTGAGCAGCTCTTTATTCTTTGTAACAAGGACTGTTTCATTGTTTATGTTTAGTTTTTTGAGAAGAGATTTAAGCTTACCATTAAACTTTATATTTGTGTATTTGTCTTCTTTCTCAATATATATTGATACCATTGAGGTACAAAAACACTTGTTTATTTATATATTTTCAGCCCTGGAACAAGCTTATAGCGTTCTTTATCAGATGTTGCAATAATATAGTTCTGCTGTTTTATCAGCACACCCACAAGAATATCCCTTATTTCTGGCTTTTTACTTAGCTTCTGAAGTTCAGTAAACAATTTTGCAGCTTGTTTGCATGAAGCACTCGTAAACTGGAGGATAGTCATTCTTTCTATAAGATCTTCGACTACTTTTATGTTTTCATCTGGCTTTTCAGTCTGCTCTGCAATACAGAACAGTTCAAATACGCTTAATGCTGTTGTTGCGCAATCTGCTGTTTTTTCTATCTCTGCTATTGTTTCTACAGCTTTTTTCTTGTTTAGCAGATAATCCTGAAGCATATCTGTGTCAATACATATTTTATCTTGTTTCATTTTTTCTTCTTTTGTTTAGCCAAGTATTGTTTTAAGTAGGCTGCCCAGCGATCTTTCAACTCTGTTTTTACCTTCTTGGCTTCTTTATCAGGCATATGCCATGCACCTGCAAGCTCTGTAAGTTCTTTACTTTTATGAACATATGAAAGAGCCCTATCTATAGAGACTGGTTCTCCGTGTTCTTGCTGCAATTTCCCAGCTATTTTAGAAATCCAGCTATAATTCTCGTCAGAGATCTTAATAGTCTTTACCATAAGTTACAAAGTAGTAAAAGTAGTATATAAAGTTTTCCATCTGGTTATTACTTTGTAAGAAATAGTTGTCATTTATAAAGGAAAAGGAATAACTTTAAATATTATGAGAAATTATGTATTGATTAGATCAAAAACTAGGCTCAAACTTGATCACCAACCAAATGCGGACAGTCCCGTTTGCGTTTGTCTTTTTTTTCTTTTTTAGCTTATTGATGTAAAAAATGTTTATAAATTAGGATATCTTTTTCTGACGAGCGTATAACTTGTTTAAAAAGGAAAGCATTTATAAATGACAGCATATTAATATTTATTTAAATACCTTATTTAAAAGGATAATTATGGGGGTTAATTTTATGGCAAAAAAAACAAGCAAACCTAAAAAGGCACCAGTTAGAGCAAAGGAACCTGCAAAGAGAGATATTCAAATAGTAAATATTGTTGTTTCTACTTCATTAGAACACGACATTCCATTAGAAAAAATGGCTGCAACATTGAGCAACACAGAATATAACCCAGAACAATTTCCTGGGCTTGTTATACGTATAAGAGAACCAAAAACAAGCGCACTAATATTCAGTTCAGGAAAGGTTGTGTGCACAGGGGCAAGAACACTACAAAAAGTTGAGGAATCATTACAACAGATTATCAAGAGCTTAGAAAAAATTGATATCAAAATTAAAATTGCACCAAAAATCCATGTACAAAATATTGTTGCATCAGGCAGTGTTGGTATGGATTTAAATCTTAATGTTCTTGCTATGAAGCTTGAGAATACTGAATACGAACCAGAACAATTTCCCGGACTTGTATATAAACTTCCTCAAGCAAAGGCAACGTTCCTGCTTTTTAGCAATGGTAAGATAGTCTGCACAGGAACTAAGAGTGAAGAACAGGTTAACGAAGCTGTTGACAAGCTTATTGAAAACTTAAAAAAAGTAAAGTCCAAGTAAGCATACACAACACTTAAAAAAGCCGCTTTCTTTCCTTTTTTTACAATTTTTATGTTGTAAGAGATTCATTACTTTTCTCTGACAAAAACCAGTAAATAGATAGAGGCAATGCCATGGAAGTCACAGAACAAATTGAAAATTTTCAAAAGTTCATTGAAATGCATTATCTGGCAGAACTTTTAGAGTGTATTAGAAAAGGGCAGACCCATTTTGTTGTTGATTTTGGGGAATTGATTAAATTTTCTCCTGAACTGGCTGATATGTTATTAGAACAGCCTGAAGAAGTTATCAAGGCTTGTGAATTATCTATATCCAACTTTGATCTGCCTGCTGAAGTTAAGAATTTTCGTATTAGATTTTGTAATCTTCCAGATAAACACAAAATATTCATTCGCAATATAAGAAGCAAGCATATTAACAAACTGCTTTTAATTGAAGGAACTGTAAGACAAAAATCTGATGTCAGACCGCAGGTTACTGCTGCAAGATTTGAATGCCCAAGCTGCGGGAATGTTATGAGCATATTACAGCTAGATACAAAATTTAAAGAACCAAGCAGATGTGGATGCGGTAGAAAAGGGAAGTTTAGATTACTAAGCAAGGAGCTTGTTGATGTTCAGGGGATTGTATTAGAAGAAGCAACAAAAGATCTTGAAGGGGGAGCACAGCCAAAGCGAATTAATGTTCTGCTAAAAAATGACCTTGTCAGCCCAATGTCAGATAAGAAGACTAATCCTGGAACAAGCATCCAAGCTGTTGGAATTCTTAAAGAAGTTCCTATCATACTTCGCAGCGGCGGACAATCTACTAAATATGACTTGATAATTGATGTAAACAATGTAATTCCTTTAGAAGAAGATTACACAAATATTATGTTAAATGAAAAAGATAGAAAAGATATTGAAGAACTTGCAAAGGATCCAAAAATAATTGAAAAGATTGCAACTTCACTGGCCCCTGGGATTTATGGGCACGACCGCATTAAGGAAGCACTTGCGCTTCAATTTGTTGGTGGAGTGAAAAAGCTTAGAGATGATGGAGTGATGAGTAGAGGAGACATACATATGTTATTAATTGGTGATCCAGGAGCAGGAAAAAGCCAGATGCTAAAACGTGCAGCAGTTGTTGCACCAAAGGCAAGATTTGTTTCTGGTAAAGGTGTTTCGGGCGCGGGTTTAACTGCTGCTGTTGTTAGAGATGAATTTTTGTCTGGCTGGAGTCTTGAAGCTGGCGCAATGGTTCTTTCCAACAAAGGGATTTTAATGATTGATGAAATGGATAAAATGACTGATGAAGACAGAAGCGCAATGCACGAAGGAATGGAACAGCAGACCATTAGCATTTCAAAAGCAAATATTCAAGCAACACTAAGGTGTGAAACTACTATATTGGCAGCAGCAAACCCTAAATTTGGCAGATTTGATCCATATGAAACTATTTCTAAACAAATTAATCTTCCTCCTGCACTTATCAATAGGTTTGATCTTATTTTCACAATTAAGGATATCCCAGACAGAGAAAAAGATGAAGCACTTGCTGAATTTATTCTTAGATTGCACAAAGATCACGGAACACAAGCCGTTCCAATTGATACTGATATGCTTAGAAAATATTTTATTTATGCAAGGCAGCTTGTTATTCCTAAATTAACAGAAGAAGCATTAAATGAATTAAAAGAATATTATATTAAAATGCGATCATCTGGTGGTGGTGATGAGAAAGAGATTCAAGCAATACCTATTTCTGCCAGACAATTAGAGGCACTTGTTCGTTTATCTGAAGCAACAGCAAAACTAACTTTAAGCAATAAGATTGAGAAAAAACATGCCAGAGCAGCCATTAACATATTTCATTATTGCTTGGAACAAGTAGGCATGGATCCTGAAACAGGGAGGATTGATATTGACAGAATTAGTACAGGCATTACTACTTCAGAGCGTGCAAAGCTTGTTGGGGTAAGAGACATTATCACAGAACTTGAAAAGGCACTTAATAACAAGGTGATACCTATAGAAGAAATCATAAAGTCAGCAAAAGAGAAAGGGCTGAATGAAGACAAGGTTTTAGAATCCATACAAAAATTAAAAAGAAGCGGAGATTTATTTGAGCCGCGAAAAGGACATATTTCAAGGATATAAGGGAAAGATTATGGCTACACAATACGAACGGCAAACTGCCAACCTTTTATCAAAGCTTGAGCAAGGATCGTGCGACATGCGGTCACTCTGTTCCCTTAGTCCCACTCATGAAAAGAGGTTATAGTTATGGCTACACAATACGAACGGCAGACTGCATACTTAGTTGATATAGGCACCTTATTAGGAAGCCAGTTTGTAAAAGGAGAAGCACAAATGCAACCTAGTTATGTTGCAACTAAATCCGGCAGAAAAATGAGCCGCGTGCACATTATTGCTGTTGTTGTTGCAATAGGGGATGGAATTCAAGCAGAAGCGACTATTGATGATGGAAGTGGAAAACTAGTAGCCAGAAGTTTTGACAATTCTGAATTCTTCAAAGGTGTACAATTGGGAGACATGATACGTATTATAGGAAAGGTTCGCGCCTTTAATGAACAAGTTTATTTAATTCCTGAAGTTATGAAGAAGATAAATAATAAAATGTGGGTTGATTATCATAAATTGAAACTACAAAGAGTTGAAAAAGTAGAAGAAGCCATAATTCCTGATATTGATGAAGAAGTGGTTGATGATGAACTGCCTATTGATGCTGACGAAGAAGTTTCTAACAATCCTTCTGATGATATAATTAATTGTATTAAAGAACTTGATTCTGGAGATGGTGCACAAATTGAAGTTGTTATTGAGAAAAAAGGAGGGGAAACTGAAAAGATTATTAAGAATTTGTTAGAAACAGGAGAGGTATTTGAAATACGGCCCGGAAGGATTAAAGTTTTGGATTAGATTATGCAAAGAATAAAGGCGTAACATAAACTTCTATCAATGCTGCAAAGAACAGCAAGAATAATGATATTACAAGCAAGCCTGCTGAATCTAAGAGTGTTCTATCAAACATGGGTGTACCAAAATTGTGGCGAACAACTGACATTGATATTATGCCACCAGCAAAACCAGCAACAAAATATGCAAGTATTTCAAATACACCATGTGTGCTGTAACGAATTATTCCTAAAGAAAGTGCATGAAAATAGTGAGATACTCCAACATAACCTAAAGTTGAGGCCACATTTCCTAACTGGGTCCTCATAAAGTCTCCAAGAGCAACACCAATTACGCTGGCATTCCATACAAGAATAAATATTGCTCCAACACCATAAACAAATGCAAAAATAATACAAAAAATTAACACTTTTAAATTATTTAAGAAGATTAGAGGAAGGGCTGCAGAAGTTATTGTGCTTCCTGAGACTCTGCTATTAACATCTGTTATTGCCTGAGACTGAACTGTGAATAGGGTGTTTATGTAAGTATCTGGTATGAATACATAAACAAGAGCACAGGCCAAAGTGATACCAAAAAATAAGAACATAAAAACAGATAGTGCTTTTGCATGCTCTCTTAATAAATAAATTTTATTTGAATCATCTTCATCTTTTCTTTCTTCCAGACGAAGGGTATTATAAACAATAGGTATGCAAGCCATTACTATAAGGAAAACCATTACTAATGAAGATTGTCCTTCAAATACCCACACACTAAACCCTATACCAACCAATGCAAAGAGAATTCCTAGAAAGAACATCTGCCATGGTCTTTTCTCTGCTTGAATTGGAGTTATTAAAGCTTCAAGGACCATGATTGTTTTTTTGAGATTAGGGTATATAAAGGTTTTTGATTTTACACCATCATCTTTAAAAATGAATTATAATTCTTTACTACTTATGATACAAGATTATGAAAAATTAGTAGAAAGGGCCTATAAACAGCTTCCAGAGACTGTTGTTAAGGAAGAGAGGTTTGTAATTCCAAAAGTAAGAGGACACATTCAAGGTAACAGGACAGTTATTAGTAATTTTCTTCAGATTGCAGATGCATTAAGTAGGAATCCTCAGCATTTATTGAAATATGTACTTAAAGAACTGGCTGCGCCAGGTGAATTGAAGAAGAGTGGAGTTATCTTTGGATCAAAGATGCCTGCTTCAAGAATTAATGAAAAAATAGAGAAGTATGTTGAAGAGTTTGTTATGTGCAAAGAATGTAAAAAACCAGATACAAAACTGGTTAAAGAAGGAAATTTCCTGTTTATGAAATGCATGGCTTGTGGTGCAAGGCATGCTGTCAAAGCTAAGATTTAGATGATTTTTTCCAGAGAATTTCAAAATGCTTTTTGTATATATTAATCATTTCTTTATTTTTGCTCACAATTACTTTAAGTTTCTTTTCAGTATAAAGAAATGTGACTATTAAATGATCTGAAAGAGTTGTACATGCCGGCCCTAATAAATTTTCATCTAAAAAATTTATATTGAAACTTTTCCATTCCATCATGCGGACATCAAAATATTTTTTAGAATTCTTATCATTATAAGATATTAACCTGGCAGGAATTTTATTTTTTATTCTCTCTTTGTGCCATTTATTACTAAACTCTCTTCCATATATTTCAGCAAGTCTCCAAGAAAAACCAAACCCAACAAGCTCTTTGCTTGGTTTTTCTACAAGTTCCAACCACGCCTTTTTAATTCCAGTTGCCCCTGTATAAATTTTAATTTCTCTGTTCCAAATATTATTAAAAAACTGTTTATTGTTATTTACTATTTCTTTATCCTCTATCAAAATTGCAACAGGTATATCTGACCAAGAAATAGTTATTAATTTATTAGAAAAAGTGAATGTTGTTGTTGCTGTTTCTTCTGTTAATAAACTAACCTTAGCATTTGTAACTTCAACATCATCATTTGTTAATATTTTTGTTTGAATTTTTTCTTTTGCCCGCCTTTCATTCCAGATGTTATAATAAGATCCCATTACCTCTTGAAATTTCTTAATAGACCCATGAATTAGTACTTCTTTTTTTTCTTTCAAAACCATATTTAATGCTGTCCTAATCCCTTTTTTTGAAGAAAATATTTCTATTTTTGGACCAGGTTTTTTTGGGGTCTGAATTTTTTCTAATTCTGGAAGGATCTTTTTTATTTGCTCTTCTTTTTCTTTAAGAATTGATAATAATTGATTAGGGGGGGCGGGATTAAAATATTTTTTATTGTCTTTAATAGTATAGCTTATTAATCCTATTTCTTCCAGTTTTTTAAGACGATCATAAGTAAATGTTCTGTTTGTGCTTGTCTGCTTAGCTAATTGAGATGCTGTTGATTCTCCTTTTGTTAGAAGAGTTATATATAGTTGGGCTTCAGATTCTGTTAACCCAAAATTTTGAAGAATTTGCTCTTTGTTCATTGTTGATTTTACATTGGTAAATAGTATATAAATATGTTGTTTTATTTTAAGACAACATAAATTAATATATAACCTTTGTGTGCCACTATTTAGTGAAAAAATGGTAATAATAAAATCACAATTAGAATTAATAGGACAAACACCTATAATACACTTAAATGGTATCCTTGGTTTAGGTGCAGAATATGCAGACATTTATGTTGATTTATTACATTTGAACCCAAGCGGAAGCCACAAAGATTTGGCATATTTGTCAATGATTGAGGCTAAGGAAAGAGAAGGTCTTATTGGACCAGACACTGAATTAGTTGAGTTTTCTACTGGCAATGCCAGCTCTGCGGGGGCATTTATTTGTGCTGAAAAAGGGTACAATTTTGTTGTTTTTGTTCCGGAAGATATGACAAGAGAAAAGATTCAGCAGACAAGATCTTACAGAGCAGAAGTACATCTTACTCCTGCAAATGAATTTATTGTTGGTGCTGTAGAAAGAGCTGTTGCTTACTGCGAAGAAGATCCAAAGAATAGGGTTCTTCTAAATCAGTCTGCTAATCCTTACAATGCAAAAGGTTATTCTATTGTTGGAAGAAAGTTTGCTGAATCTCTTGACAGTATTGATGCTTTGGTCTGCGGAAGCGGGACGCATGGTGTGATTAGAGGTGTTTCTGAAGAATTGAAGCAGTATTTTCCTGAACTATATGTTGTTTGTCTGGAAAGTCCTGATGCTCCTCACATACATGCACAAAGAAATGATTATGAGTTTGAATTTTGTCCACATAAATTTATTGGTTTTGGACCAGAAAGGCTGCCTGCTTTAGCAAGACCAGAATTATATAATGATGTTAGATTAGTTGATAAAGTAAGAGCAGAAGAGATGATGTTTAGACTTCACGGGATTGGTTTATTTGTAGGCAAAACATCAGGAGCAAACATATATCATGCAATTGAGGTTGCTAGAGAAATTGGTCCTGGTAAAAAAGTTGTTACAGTAACTTATGACAGCTTTTTTAAGATAAGAAGCGAATACATAAAATGAATTTTAAAAATCACCAAGCCCTGCCTGTTTCTCTTTTTCCTTTCCAAACACATCATCTACTCTTCTTTGTAATAATTCTAAAGTTTGTTTTAAATAGGGAGAAACATTATACTTGCTTCCTAAAACAATGCTTGGCTCAAGATATTTAATTACAGACCCTTCAGATATTGTAAAAATAATCTTGCCTCCACACTTCAAACATTTTCCAATTAAAGGGGGTCTGCGGTATTTTTCATTGCATTTTACACACCTAAATTTTTGCTGTGAAAACTTACGCAAATTTCCTTTAATATCTTTAAGAAAATGTTTTTCAATAACTAAACGAGCAACATCGTTTTCATCAACTGCACGAATTTTCTCTGCTAAAATCATTTGGCCTTCTAATTTTTCGCGCATAGAAGGCAGTTCTTTATATGCGGAGCATGTAATTCCATCATTAATATTTGTTGTATCATGAGTAAACCACATTTTCTCATATTGTTCTGGAGTATTGACCCTATGTTTTATCTGCTCAACAGAAACATCCCATGGATTTTTATATTCTGAAGCTGCCTCATATAATTCCAAAGGATACTCAGAAACAACATCCAAACCAAGGGCTTGATCATCTACTTCTGTAGGAACTAATTTTGATGTTAATACTAATGGGGCGTCCATTGTCTTGGCCCCTCTTCTGTTTGGAAGATATTTTCTAGAAAAATTAAGAAGACCATCCATTAATAAAGTGGTGCTTGCTTCATCACCATCACAGTCGCGCCTCATTGCTGCATGAAATAAAGGATGCGCAAAGAAACCCTGTGTTTTTGAAAAGCCAATAATCCTCCCAACCATTCCTGCTGAAATATGCGGTGCCAAGCATATAGTTAAGTTTCCAACAAGGTCTTCTTTTTTAGTGCAATTGTAATATTTTGGAAGCCTATATATCTTTTCAAGCATCTCATCAATACATAATGCAACCCTATACAACACCTCGTCTGCTGGCTCATCTAATGCATCTGTTGCTGCCGGCAGGATTATATCTTGAGGAAGCAATTCACATATTTGTTCCGGCTTTTCTAAATTGTTTCCAAATATATCTTTTTCATAACCTAATTGTTTAAGTTTTTCAATAAGTGTTCCTATTTCTATTGGTTTAAAATGTGTAATGGGCAACTCACTCATATCATAACGAATTGTTCCATCTTTATTTACATAAATATTATGTTTGGCACGCAATATTCCCTTACCTAAATATTCAACAACATGATCTTCATTGCTGGTTCCTTTAATTCCTTTAATTAAGTCAGGATAATGTGTCATTTTTAGGTGGCGTAGACATGCAAGAAAATGTTCATTAATGTTAATAGATATTTTTTTGTATGTTTGTGCTTTGCCGTGCTGGTCACAATATTCATTTTGGATTTTTCCACATATTTGACAAAAATATATTTTTGTATTTTTTGTTTGACAAGTATGACAAACAGAAAATACCTGCTCTTTTTGACACACTTCACATTTATACAAAGGAAAATCTGCGGTTATTTTATTGGCTTGCATTGCTGCTTGAAATGATCTTAATCTGCCGCCTTCTGCACCAATAGGAAATAATATTTGAGGGGAGCCTGTTAATTGGCGTATTTTTGCTTTTTCGGGACGGCCCATACGCGCACCAATTGTTGTTCCTGCTTTGTCTTTTATTATTGTTCCTGAAAGTAAATTAATATTTTCCAAAACTGTTTTTTGCGGATCATATTTTGTCTGTATTTTAATAGTATCATCATATTCTTGAATGCCTAAAGAAAACAATAACGCAGAAGCATAGTCTTTTTCTATAACAATAAATTCATTATTTATTAAGATGTGAGGTATTCCAAGAAGTTCTATTATATTTTTTTTATTTTTAGAATTTGGAATTGTAATTTTTTTATCAAATATTTTAATAGATTTAAGTTCACCTATGAACTCTTTGAAATTTTCATCTTTTATTTGTGACCAGAAATAAGTGTAATCTGGATGAAGAGGGATGTTGTATTTTTTACTTATTTCCTTACATTCCTCAAAAGATTTTTTTATTTTTGGATCTATAAAATATTTTTTTCTTTCATAAGTAAGCACATAATTGCTTTTCTTCATGGCTGCTGCAAGCTGCATAACCCACCAATCTTCATTATAACCACACTGTACTAGTGAGTGTCCGTTTTCAGAAAAATCTCCATAATTAAATAAAATATCACCTAAATAAATTATTTGTTTCACCTGCCCCTTGCATTGTTTTGCTTCTTCTAATGTTTCTATTTTTTTTACTTCCCCTGATTCTAATAATACTATTGGGCCGTTGATTGTATCACATGATGTAATTGCTGCTGCTTTTCCTGGGCGTTCTACTTTTAACTGTGTTCCTATTGCAACAAATTTATCTAAAATTATCATTGTTGCTGGATTTATAGATGCGGCAGAAAAACCTGAAACTCTTGAGCGACCATAACGGAGCCTAAATCCTCCAGGAGCCATAGGATATGTTAAAACAGGTCTGCCTGCAACCATATCATTTATGAATGTATAATTTGGGGAAATCTTTTCTGTTTTTTTTGTTGAGGTTGTTTGTTTTGCCTTAATTTTTTTTTGTAATTTTAAGAAATCTGCCAAAAACCCCCAGTCCAAGCCAAACTCATCTCCCCATTTTTCTAATCTTTTCCAGAGCTTTGGTGCTTTTTGGGAAAGTCCTTCTGCCAACACTAAACAAATTCCACCCCTTATCTTATTAGTTTCTATTCTAGGGGCATCTTTATAATTTGAAACATCTTTTTTTTCTGTTGGGTCACCATCTACCTGAACAGGCAAATGACGGAGTAAGAAATCAAGCTCTTCTCGTGAAGGTAAATATTGCAGGTTTGTAATGCGCTCATGATAATCATAAATTTCTGTTTTATATCTATTTATTTCGTGTTCAGAAGGATCATATTTTTCATACCCCATATGAATACGAACATAATCAGTCAATAAAAGCGAGAATGCGGCGGCTGTTCCGCCTGCGCCCCTTATAGGGCCTGCATAACATGGAACAAAATATTCTTTACCAGTATATGTTTTTCTAATTTTAAGTTCAATAAATCCTTCAAGCGGGGCTGCAACTATTCCTGCTGTTTGATATGCAAATCCTGTTCTTATACCTACCTCCATTGCTTCTTTTTTGTCTTTAAATTTACAAAATTTTTCCTGAGCAACTTCTAATGCAATTTTTAATGCGACCCTCCAATCCAATGCACTATACTCTTTTTCAATCTCCATTATTCGTTCTGTTACACCAGAACCAATCAATTGTGGTGCTACAACGCTGATAAGTCCTTCTACGCGCTCTGCCATATTTTTAGCGAGTTTGATATCTACTTTATCTTCAGGATCATATCCTTTTTTACGGGCTGTATTTGCTATATTGTAAGCAGTTAATACATTATTTTCTATTTTTTCAAAATATTTTTGCATATGTTCAGATGTATTTGTCATTTTTAATCTCCAAAACGCATTATTTTTACTTCTCTTGTCTGAAGGTTTACTAGTGGAACGCGCGACGGCTCTGGATTATGGCCCATTTTCTCTTGAAAAGAGGTTTTTGCCTGCCAGCAACTTGAACCAATTAAAGTAATATTTCTATAATTTGAAACAGAAACTTTATGCAGATGGCCTGTTGCAAAAAAATCAGGAATTTTTGTTATAATTAAAGGATCGTGATCAGGAAAAGGAATATACATACATGAAGTATGGGTAGGAGCCATATGTCTTCTTTTAAGCATAAATTTCATCACAAGGTCTGCCCTATCATACCCTCCATTGTTTCTTATTTCATCCACATTTGCAATATAATAATCAAAACTATACCCATGGTACAATAATACATTAAAACCTTGGAAGGTTTTTGTTTTGGCTATATTAACTATTGAAGGATTACTTACCATAATAACATTTGGCATATCATATAAAGATCTTGCATGATCATAATATAAAGGAAGTTGGGGTTCGGCTAAACGCATGGCATCGTGATTGCCTGCACAAATTATTATTTTTATATTTGAAGGTATCATTCTTAAGAAATGTGCACACAAATCATATTGTTCTTTTATATCTTTTATTTCTAAATCTTTTTCCTGCCCAGGATATACCCCTACACCATCAACTACATCCCCTACAACAAATACATATTTTATTTTTTTTACTATTTCCTGCTGTTTTTCATTACCTAATTCACCATTTATCCATTTTATAAATTTTTCAAAATCTTTTTGTAAGAATTGTTTAGAACCTATGTGGATATCAGACAAAAAAACAGCAAATTCTTCATCTGGAGATTTTTTTAACTCATTATATATAGGTATATCCGGCCAAATTATTTTATTAGCAAAAACAGCATTTCCAACAGAAACCCCAACCACACCAATAACTTCATCAAAAACAATTGTTTTTGCTTCTTCTATAAGTTCTTTTTTTGTATTGTTAATTATTATTTTAATTTCTCCTGTTTGATCTTCCAAAGTAATTATAAAATTGTTGTTTTTTGTTTCTTCTATATTTTTTACCAACCCTATAATAGATACTGTTTCTTTTTCGTCTTTTTGACTAATGCGTTTGATGGATGTTATGCCTTGTAATTCCTGCCTATTCCTTAACATTGACTCTAAATGTTTGTACCTTGAATTAAAATAAGACACAAAATCACCAATTGTTTTTTTAATATCTTTTGACTCTAAACTATAAACAATAGATACTGTTCCTTCTTTAGTCTTGTTTGATGTATCTTGTATTTTTTTAAAATTTTTAATATATGTTGTTATTTCTTCTTTCTCCTTTTCTTGTATTTTTTCGAAGAATTCTTGAAGTTCTTGCTCTTCTTTTTCATCTAATATTTGAAGGAAGGATAGATTTAGAAGAAACTTTTTCTCTAAAAGCGCCTGTATTATATCTTTTTTTACTGTTGTCATTTTTCCACCAAGAATATTTTAAATTAGTCGACATTTAAGCTCTGCTGTAAGATAGTTATTATTTTAGGTTTAATTGATTGAGGAATTGCAACAGAAATCTCCCTTGTGCGACCAAAGCGCCCTTTGGAAATAACTTTTGCATTAATTATTCCAAGCATGTCAAGTTCTCCAATAATATCTGATACTCTTCTTTGTGTAAGTGGTTGAAGACCTACTTTTTTACAAGATGTCTTATAAACATCATAAACGTCTCCAGTATACATTACGTTTTTTTTCTCTGCGTAAAGAGAAAATATAGCAAATAATGTTGTTTGTTGTTGTTTTGGTTGTGTTTTTACTATATCAATAACACGGTCTCTTTCTATTTTTTCTTCTGCTGCATCAATATGTGTTATTGTAACTTGCTGTTCTCCGTTTCGTTCTGCAACTTCCCCAGCCACACGTAAAAGTTCAAGCGCCCTGCGTGCATCGCCATGTTCGCGGGCAGCATATGCAGCACATTTTTCAATAACTCCTTGATTAATTACTCCTTTTTTAAATGCGCGCTCTGCTCTTCTACGTAAAATATCCTGAAGCTGTATTGCATTATATGGAGGAAATATTATTTCTTCTTCACTTAAAGAAGATTTTACTCTTGGATCAAGGTGATCTGTAAAAACAAGATCATTTGATATACCAATTATACTTAGCTGGCTGTTTTTCAAACTTGTATTTATTCTTGTTAAATTATATATAATTTCATCTCCTACTTTTTTAACTAATTGGTCTATTTCATCTAAAATAAGAATTATTAGTTGTTTTTCATGATCAATGGTTTGAAAAAATATTTTATAAACTTCATCTGTAGGAAGCCCCGTTGGTGGAATATTTTTACCAAACTCTCTTGCTAGTTGTGCAATAACTCTATATTCTGTATCTGCTATTCTGCTTAATTTACAATTTACATAAACAACAATAATAGGTATATTTTTTTCTTTAGATATTTTTGTAATTTCTGCTGCTGTGTATTGGGCAGTAACTGTTTTTCCTGTTCCTGTTTTACCATACAAAAAAACATTTGAGGGTTTTTCTGTTCTTAGGGCTGGAGCAAGAATTTTTGCCAGTTGTTTAATTTCTTCATCCCTATGGATGAGTTCTTCTGGTGTATAAGATGCTTGAAGCACTTTTTTTTCAATGAATAAAGATTCTTTCTCTAAAAAATTCTCAAAAATTTTACTTATTTCATTTGTTGGCATTTTAATTCCAGATGAAATAAAGGTTTAAATACTTTTTGAAAAGAATGTGTATTTTTTATTTTTCTCGACGATAGATGCCTGATTTTAGTGTTTTTTTATGAGTCACCCCTTGATTTCGTGTAGAGATTTTTTTTTGTTGAGATGTTGTGTTTTTTCTTTTTATTATTATAATAAAAAATTAAATTATATTATTATATTATTATTATATTATTATTTACTATATAGAAATATAATAATATAATAGCCCCTTTATTTCATATGGAGTTTTTTTCATCAAAACAAAATGACAAAAATTTTAGTTTTATTGACGGTAATTTATTAATAATATTATTTTGATATGATATATTTTATTTTTAATATATAACTTCCACACGAAATCATGGTGTGGGTATTCATATCTGTATTGTAACTATTTAACAATAAAAAGAAAGCTTTTTATATACAAGGTCTTATAAAAATAACATTAGGTGGGTTACAAGAGGTGTAATATTTATGGCAGCAGAAGGCGTTTCATTGGAGATTATTATTCTTGCAATTATAGTTGGTACTTTAGCAGCAATTGTTTATAGTTTAAGGATCCTTGTTCTATTGGAAAGAAGAATTGCAAGGGTTGATTTAAATATTGAAAAAATTGCGCGCAGAATTATTTCTGAGGAAATGAAAATTGAAAGACAGGAAGCATTAATTCAAAAGAGGTTAGGCACCAAATCAATCAAGCGCAAAAAAAGAAGGAAATAATTAATTGCTATTATTATTTTCTTATATTTTTAATTAACTCATGTGGTACCTATGAAATTTAAAGATATTGTTAAAAAAATTAAAACCCTTGAAATACAAGGAGCAGAGAATGTTGCAATTGAGGGAGCAGAATCTTTATTACTTGTTTTAAAACATTCAAAAGCAGTGACTAGAGAGGCTCTTGTAGCTGAGCTTTATCATGCTCGTGATGATTTGATTAAAGCCAGACCAACAGAACCATGTTTA
>Ga0210057_1004850_pt1 | contig 17589 bp, 14 predicted proteins | sample CryGeyCG2114_010_2_FD_183968 | JGI IMG/M metagenome (GOLD analysis project Ga0210057, IMG submission 183968) | Groundwater microbial communities from aquifer - Crystal Geyser CG10_big_fil_rev_8/21/14_0.10 (SPAdes) (version 2) | ecosystem: Environmental > Aquatic > Deep subsurface > Groundwater ...
TAAGACTTATTCATCAGGAAAAAGATTATGTAATAGGCGTTTCTGTCCTTCTTCACGATATAACGCTTGAAAAATCCCTAGCGCGGGTAAAAGAAGATTTTACAAACATGATGGTGCACGAACTAAGGGCTCCCCTTACTGCTATTAAAAACTCTTCCTCTTTAATGCTTCAGGATGGAAACCTGGACACTTCCGAAAAGGAAAAGTTTTTAGGCATTATTCATGACCAATCTAAAATTCTTTTAAACTATGTTTCCTCCCTTTTGGATGCTGCAAAAATCGAATCAGGCAAACTTGCAATTGAAAAAACTTCAAATGACATAGAAAAGATACTTCAGCAAGCCTACGACGTCTTTTTACCGCAAGCTAAGATGAAAAATATCGGTCTTTTTATTTCCTTAGAGGGACAGCTTCCCCGCGTTTTTTGTGACTCTCTAAGGATAGAGCAGGTATTAAACAACCTGCTTTCAAACAGCCTCAAATACACTCCGGAGGGAGGAAAAATAACAGTAAAAGCAGAAAAAGAAGAACATAATATTGTAAAAGTAAGCGTTGCAGACACAGGCATTGGAATACCAAAAGAAAAACAAGCATCTCTTTTTTCTAAATTTTCTCAGGTCATAATAAATGAGGAAACCGAGAAAAAAACAATTTCAGGTACCGGGCTTGGACTTTATATTACAAAGGGAATTATAGAAGCTCATGGAGGCAAGGTAGCACTTGATTCTGATGTTGAAAAAGGAACAACAATTTCCTTTACCCTTCCTGTTTATGAGGGGAAGGAGGAAATAAAACCCGAAGAGCATCACGATGAGCCTCCCCGATCCTTTGTTTTCGGCACCCCCCTGAACTGATTTGTCATTGCGATCCGGCTCAGCCGGAGAAGCAATCTAAACTAGCGAATAACCCAAGCTAAAGTCTTGAAAACGCTATAAGATAAGAGTATTATTTACTCCTTATGAACGAAAGAAGATATACCCGAAGAGACTTTATAAATTTTAGCCTAGATTTAGTAAAAGCAACAGGCCTTTCACTGGCTTTAGGAAATTTTTTATCAGGATGCGAAATTGGAGAAACTAAGTATGATAAACGTTTTGTTGAAGGACCAGAAGCAGCGAAACTTGAATTAAATATTGAAAATAAATTTAATATCAGATTAATGACTCAGGGCCAATGGGATGAGGAAATATGGGATGGAAGGCTATCCGAAGGACATCCTGATCTTGAAGCAAAATGGAACATGGAAAATCTTTCTCTAATATCAGGCTATCTAGAAACCCTTCCAGCACATTTTACAAAAGAAAAATATAAAGGTAAGAAATTAAGAATAATAATAACCCACTTGCCTTTTACAGATTGTGACTGTTTTCCAGATCCAAAAGGGAATGACCCTGATGAAATGTTTATTAGTTTATACTTAATAACAAATTCTTCTAAAGAACAGGGATTTGCCACTTTAGCTCACGAGTTTTCTCATAGAATGACTCCTTTTAGTCTTCCTACTCCAGTTAATAAAAGTGAATCTCTCCTTGAACAGTTGCAATCTCCTTGGTTTGAGAGAATAAATGCAATTTTAGGAGAAGATTTTAAAACTGCACGTTTAAAAATAAACGAAAAAATCTTAGCTTTAGATCCTGATATTGCAAAGAAATGGAAACTAGAGTTAAGGGAAAGAAAAGAATTAACACAAGAAGAACAAAAAAGTCAGTTTTTATACAGACTAGCTTACGGACTCGGGACACGTCAAGAACTAATTGATTCAGAAAAATTTAACCTTCCAACGGAGTTTATTGGAGTACTTGGAGAAAATTATGTTTATGGAAAAGATTATTTTATGTCTATGTATAAGTTTGTATTGCCAGAAGAAATCGTAGGAAAACTTTATGAATTCACAAAAACAGAGATCTTTAAGGGAAGAGAATACCTATAAGTTATTCTCTTCATTTCCTTGCTTGACAGATTGTACATAATATAGTACATTATGCATATTGTAACTTAATGTATTATGACTAATATACTTCCAATATCAGATGTAAGAAAAAACCTTCCCGAACTTGTTGATAAAGTAGATAAGCAAGACGACAGAGTGATAATAACCGTAAATGGGAGAGCAAAGGCAGTTATAATGAATCTGGAAGAGCTTGAGGCAATTGAGGAAACTGCTGAGATTTTAGCAATTCCGGGAGCAAGAGAAAGCATTAAAAGAGGCGAAAAAGAGGCTAAAGAAGGTAAAGGCATTCCCCTATCTGAATTAAAATAACTTTATGCAAATTGTTATTACCTCAGAAGCTCAAAAGCAGTACAGCAGGTTTCCAAAATCACAACAAAATAAAATTAAGAAGAAGCTTAATATGTTAAAAAATAATCCTTTACTGGGAAAAAAATTAGAAGGTGAACTGACTAAGTACCGCTCACTCCGTGCCTGGCCGTATCGAATTATCTATAAAACTAACCACTCAAAACAAGAAATAACAGTCACAACCATAATACACAGACAAGGAGCATATAAGTAAATGTAGACTGAGTTTGCGTTCAATAATTTAAACTATTGAACCGGTTAGCTTCGCAAGGCGGCCCCCTTCGGGTCTGAGCCTCAGGGTCGAGACTTGAGAAGCTAAACTACTCAACCCAAAACTTTTGTCCGTCTGAGACTAACCTTACCTCCCCATCCATATCTGTCCTTAATATCTTAATACCCCTTGCGCCTAATATTTTTTCCACGTCTTTTGAAGGAAGCTTGTATTTGTTATTCTTACCTACAGAGATTACTGCTAATTGAGGCTTAAGAACACTAAGCAGATATTGGTCGGTTCCGGTTTTAGAGCCATGGTGCGCTACCTTTAAAACATCAATTTTGCCAATCTCCCCTGCCACTTTGTCTTCAACCTGGAATGGTGAATCACCCGGGAAAAGAATTTTAAAGTTTTTATAAGTCAAAAGCTCAATAAGCGAAACATTAGGATCAACTGAAACAGAGGAATCTGCTGAGGAAAAAGTCTTTAAAATCAAATCTTCTATCTTAAATCTGTCGCCTTTTTGAAGGTATCCTTTTTTAATATTTTTTTGAGCTAAAATTTTTTCTATCTCCTCTTCTGTTTTTGAGAGAATACGACTATGCTTTTCAGTATAAAAATATAAAACATTGTATCGTACAAGAACAGATAAAAGTCCTGTAGCGTGATCTGCATGCGGATGGCTTAAAATAACAAGTTCCAAATCTTTATCCCAAAAAGGCATGTTATCAGAAAGGCACTGCAAAACAGATTCGTTAGGACCCGAGTCAATTAAGATATCCTGCCCTTTTGGTGTTCTTATAAAAACAGCATCTCCTTGCCCGACATTACAAAAGGCAATGTGGAGCTTTCCATCATTAAACTTTGTAACTTGCCAAAAAGAAAAAATGGAAAACAATAAAAAGATAAGGCTGGTAAAAAATATAGCTTTAAACTTCTTGCTTTTCATTCTATAGCTTAAAATTTCTGCTTCTAACTGTCATCGCGAGGAGAGCTTAAGCGACGAAGCGATCTCTTTTTTGAGATTGCTTCGCCCGCCTCCGGCGAGGCTCGCAATGACAATTATTTTGAAAATCTCAAGGTTTAACTGATCCTGTTTCCCATTTTTTTTTGGCAGGATCTCTTAATAAGAAGATTAGCACTGCCATCAGGAAAAGGTAATAAGAAAAGACAAATTGAACCGGAACACGTTCAAGATTAACTACTCCGCCCTTTTGTCCGAAAAAATTAACGGTTTTTTCAAAATACAAAAGCAGGGGCAGGGAAAAATATAGAAAAATCTTTCCGATTGGCTCAAAAACAAAGCCAAAGAAAGCTCCAAATCCCCCCAAAATCATAAGAAGAGGCACGCTCCACAAAACTAAAAGATTAACCAAAACAGACCACAAAGAATATGTCCCAAAGTTTAAAAGAAGAATAGGCAAGGTTGCTGCTTGAGCCGAAACTGTGGCTGTAAGGTCCTCTCCGACAACTGACTTATCAAGAATCTTTTTGAAAGCTCCTTTTCCCTCAATAAGAGGCTTAATATACAAAAGTCCAAGGGTAGAAATAAAAGAAAGCTGAAAACCAATACTGGAAAGCAAATCCGGGGAGAAAAAAAGCATTAAGTAAGCTGCTATGAAAAGACTGTAAATTGCAAGCTTTTGTCTCCCTAAAATCGAGGCTAAAAAAGCCAAAATTGCCATGATAGATGCCCTTACAATTGAAGGTTCCAAACCCGCTAGCAAAGCATAAAACAAGATGCTAACAATTGAAAAGATTAATGCGGTCTGACGTTTGAAAAACAGCAAAAAAAATGCGCTTAAAAAACCGCCAACCATTGTCACATTCATGCCTGATGCAGCAATAACATGATAGACTCCTGATATCCTTAAATTTTCAGAAAATGTCCCCGGAATATCCTGCTTTATTCCGAAAACAATTCCAAGCAAAAGTCCGCTTGAGGAAGGAGGAAGGTTTTTTTGAAAAAAAAGAGAAATTTTGCCTCTGATAAAGGACGTTGCATTTAAAACCAATCTAAAATGATTTCCGGTAACTTTTACATCATTTTTTACAGCTTCGATTTTAGGAAAATTCATTGCCAGGACAACATTTTCAGAACTAAGCAGCTTTTCCCTTTGATTGCTTATTGTCGTGCTTGCCCCGTTGATTCGCCCCTCGCTTTTGCGAGGAAAGAACTCAATGGGGCCAGCAATAAGAAGGGTTTGCGCGTAATGAAACTCGGGTAAACGGGAAGTTGTTATAAAGATTCTTTCTTTTGATGGACCATAAACCGAAAATCTTTGCATTCTTCCGGAAATTTTCGGTTCCTGCATAAGAGTTGCCTTAAAAGATACAACCTGCCCATTGATATAATTTGATTCATTATGATCGAGAAAAACGAAACGTAGAGAAAGTAGGAGGAGTAAAAGAATAACCAGAGCAACAGTTTTCATTAATTTTTTATTTTTTTAAAAGTCATTGTTTCATTGCTAAATTGCTAAATTGCTCCCCACCCATCCTCCTCCTTGGAAAGGGGGAGGAAAAAGGAGGGGGATAATAATCGAGCAATCGAACAATGCAGCAATTAAAAGGTTATATTTTCTTTTATCTTCTCAAATAAACTTGAACCTACTACCTTTTTTTCAACAAGCTCCTCGATTGAACCGTAAGGTCTTCCGTCGATAATTTTCTGTGCGGTAACCGGACCAATTCCCGAAAGCGTATCAAGCTCCTCCAGACTTGCCGTATTAACATTTATTAACTCTCCGCTCTCTGTTTCAGATTCTCCCCCCGTGGTACCCTTGATACTTGTGGTACTCTTGGTACCCGTACTCACACTCCCTCCTATTTTGGGTATATAAATCTTTCCTCCGTCTTTAACCTTATTGGCAAGATTTAAGTTTTTGGAAACCCATTCCCGGTTTGCGTCAGAAGACAAACCTCCTGCTTTAATAAGCACATCCTTTATTCTTGAATCGGATGATACCTCATAAACTCCCGGGCTTATCACTGCTCCTTCTATGTCAATAATAATTTTGCTTAAGGTCTCGTTTTCTCCTAAAGTTTGCGCTGATTCAAATTCTATTTGAGGCTGTGAAGTCCTATCAACCAACACTATCAAACCATATACAAAGAATATCATTCCAATAAAAGCCAGGCTCAGCGGAAGTATATTTTGCCTTAGATGAGGTTTAATTTTTTCAAGAAGCTCTGTTGTCTCCATACTTAACAATTTTTAATTTTAAATTTTTAATTTTAAATCAATTTTCAATTTTTTAATTTTTAAATATGCTTAGGCGAAGTTAATAAAATTTTCGATAGTCGCGAAGTGTCAGATTCAAACGCTAAAATAATAAAAGATTTTAATAACGCAACTACTTTAATTTAAACAAAGATGGGCGACCAGAAAATTTTGTTAACGAGCCTAGTTTGTCACAAAGTTTATTATCTTTCCTTCCACATAAACCACTTTTTTAATCTCCTTGCCCTCCAAAAACTTCCCAACCTTCTCACTCTCCTTTGCAAGAACCTCAACCTCTTCTTTTGCTTGCCCTGAGCGTAGCCGAAGGGTGTCTCTTAATTTTCCATTCACCTGAACAACGATTATGGCTTCTTCCTGCTCTAAATGTTTTTTATCAAACAAGGGCCAAGATTGCTTGTGAATAGATTGAAATCCTTTGTCATTCTGAGCGGAGTGAAGAATCTCTTTGCCTTCCTGTCGGGGATCCTTCGTCGCTTCGCTCCTCAGGATGACATTTTGGTAGAGTTCCTCTGTAATATGAGGAGCAAAGGGTGCAAGAATCTTCAAAAAGCTAATTAAAGTATCTTTTCCTAAAACAGACTTATTTGATATTGAATTATAAAACTCCATTAGCTTTGCAAGCGAGGTGTTGTAGAAAAGTTTTTGAATATCTTCTGTCACTCCTTTTATCGCTTTGCTAATTGCCTTTAAAACCTCCTGGTCTTCCTCTTTTTCCAGAATCTCTATTCTGTTAAAGAGTACAAAAATCCGCTTCAAAAACCTATTCATTCCTTCAATTCCTGCATCTGAAAAATCGCCTCCCTGGCTAAAAGGACCTAAGAACATAAGATAACAGCGAAGAGTGTCTGCCCCGTATTTTTTTATATAGATATCAGGAACCACTATATTCCCTTTGCTTTTGCTCATTTTCGCTCCATCTTTTATCAAAAGACCATGAGCGTAGAAACGGGTAAAAGGCTCTTCAAAATCAATCTCGCCTAAATCATGAAGAACCATTGTTATAAATCTCGAATATAAAAGATGCAAAACAGAGTGTTCTGCTCCTCCGATGTACATATCAACAGGAAGCCATTTTCTGACACGCTCTTTATCAAAGATAACATCATTAAATTCTGCTGAAGTATACCTGAAGAAATACCACGAGCTATCAAGAAAAGTATCTGAAACATCAGTTTCCCGCCTTGCCTTTTCCCCGCAAACAGGACATTTTGTTTCATAAAACTCTGGATGGTTAGCCAAGGGTGATTTCCCAGCCTGTCCTGAGCTTGTCGAACGGATCCCCTCAGGCCTCCAATCTTTAACATCAGGAAGCAAAACCGGCAAATCTTCTTCTTTGACAGGATTCCAGCCGTCTTTTTCGCAGTAAATCATGGGAATTGGAGGGCCCCAGTACCGCTGTCTTGAAATAAGCCAATCCCGAAGATGGTATTGGATTTCTCTTTTTCCAAGTTTCTTTTGTTGGAGCCATTCGATTACTTTATGAATTGAGTCAGGCGTTTTCCAGCCATTCCAATCACCTGAGTTTATAATTTCTCCTTCACCTGAATAGGCCTTACCTTCAACGCTGTCCTGGGGTTGTATTACTTTTTTGACAGGAAGATCATATTTTTGGGCAAAGTCAAAATCTCTTTGATCATGTGCCGGAACACCCATAATAGCTCCTGTACCATATCCCATTAAGACATAATCTGCTATCCAAATAGGAATTTCCTCTTTTGTCATAGGATTAATTACCGAATATCCGGTTTGAACTCCGCTTTTTTCTTTACCTTCTGCTATTCGTTCTTGTTCTGTTTTAACAAGAGCCTTATCTATATAGCTCAAAATTTCTTTCTCAAGAGATAATTGACCTATTAAAGGATGCTCCGGAGCAACAACAAGAAAAGTAGCACCGAATAACGTATCCGGCCTTGTGGTAAATACTTCAATTTTTAATTGCGAATTTTTAATTTTGAACTCAATCCTGGCTCCTTCCGATTTTCCGATCCAATTCCTTTGGGCAGTCTTAACTTTTTCACTCCAATTCATCTTATCCAGATTGGAAAGAAGCTTTTCGGCGTATTTTGTGATTTTAAAAAACCATTGCTCAAGCTCTTTTTTTTCTACTGAAGCTGAACACCTTTCACAAACATTAAAAACGCCAAGATCTGTTTCTTTTTTAATCACCTGCTCATCTGATAAAACTGTTTTGCAGGACGGGCAATAGTTGACTTTTGCCTTATTTCTATAAGCCAAACCTTTTTTGAACATTTGGATAAAAATCCATTGAGTCCACTTGTAGTAGTTGGGATCATATGTTTCCAGTTTTCTTGTCCAGTCAAATCCATTTCCGATCTCGTGAAACTGCCTGTAGAAATTTTTTTCCGATATTTCAGCCTGCTCTTTCGGATGCTTTCCAACTTTTAATGCATAGTTTTCAGAATGAATTCCGAAACCATCAAGTCCAACAGGCTCGAAAACGTCATTCCCATTCATCCTTACAAACCTGCCGTAAATATCTGCTCCTGTGAAAGCATACATATTTCCTGCATGAAGTCCTTCAGCCGAAGGGTACGGAAACATCATTAGGTTATAAAAAGGCTTTTGAGCCTTATCCAAATCAGGAGAATAAATTTTGGATTCTTCCCATCTTTTCTGCCACTTAGGTTCAATTTTCTGCGGCTCATATTTTTCTATTTTATCTTTTGCCATATTAACTTCTAATTATACACGAAAGCCAAAAAACTAAAAATCAGCATTAACTTTGAAATTTAATTCAGAAGTTGTAAAATATCCTTATAACTATGGAAAGGCTATTTATACAACCAGGAGTAAACTGTTTGACCTTTATAAAAACTGAACATGTCGAAACCGGTTCGGGATTGGTCAAAGAAAAAAGTCCTCAACTTCTTAGTGATCTTGAGTTGGAAAGACATAAAGCTTTGTGTTCGCAAGAAATACCCGATGATGAAGTTGGCAGACTTGTTTCCTCTGCTGAATTAAAAGACCCAAACGGTTGGGGTGACCAATTCTCCGATCTTACCCCAAAGCAGAAATCAAATGCATGGCGTTTTTTCTTATATGGTGCATTAAAAAAACTTGAAGAAAGAGGCATGCCCATAGAAGAAATAAAGAATCATCTGAAAACCTATGCAGAAGCCTCAGAAAAAGAAAAAACAGGGCAAGAAGGAAAATAATCTTTCCAGCTTGTTTTTTTACTTCAAATTCCCTACTATTAACTTATGAAGATTTTTATTCAATCCCTTCTTCTTATTGCTTCTTTTACCCTTGTTTTCGTCTGGCAGAAAAGTTTTTTAGCCGACTACACAATTCCGCTGATAGGCTTTTTTATATTTTTATATATTCTTGTTTTTGGCAGAAAAAAAATTTCAAAAAACGGTTTTAATCTACAAGGCGGATCTTTAAGTATATTTATATTAAACACCGTAATTCTGCTTTTTATTTTCTCAACCGGCGGAATATCATCCAGTCTTTTCTTCCTTCTCTACTTTCTAAGCTTTGGAATTGCATTTGTTTTTGAGCCTTTTACAATATTTATTTTTGTCCTTGGGACCTTTGCTGTTTTCCTGCCCGAAGCAGTAAAAAATGACGTCCTCGGCAACTTTTTAAAAGTAGGCTCTCTTATTCTCATCTCCCCTCTTGCCTACCTTTTCGCCAAAGAATTCAAAGAAAGGGGAAAAGACGACGGCAAGACAGAAAGACTCAAGGAAAGGACAAAAGACGCGGCAGACACGATTTCAGAGGACGTAGACGAGGTTTTAAAAAGCAATGAGAAAAATCTAAAAGCAAAAGATGTTGAAAAACTAAATGAGATCCTTGAAGAAACCGAAGATCTAAGACTGGAATCAAAAGAATAGTTCAAAATTCAAAGTGCAAAATTGCAGTTCAAAATTCAAAATTTTTAAACTTACTACTTTTTTAGTTCTTACCTTAACTTTTAACTTTTCACTTTTAACTTTTAATTTGAGCGCTCACGCTTTAACCATGTCCAATTCTAACTACAAGTTAAAAATGGGATCGTTTAATACCTCTTCGGGAAAAGCAACCGGATCAAACAACACATTGCAGGGAACCCTAGGAACAATTCCGGGAGTATTTACAGGCCCTAATTACAAAGTAAGGGCAGGTTTTTCCTATGCCAAATCCAAATCATCATTTGCTTTTTCTGTTTCCGAAACCTTGATTGATTTTGGAATAATTTCTCCGACAAATCCGATCTTACACTCCACTCTTTTAACAGTTTCAAAAGGGTCTGCAAATTCTTATTCTGTTTTGACATCCGAAGACCATCCGCTTACAACTCAAAATAATCTTACTATACCTGACACAACTTGTGACAACAGTGATTGCAAAGAACAAACCGCAGACTCTTGGACAAGTATTCTAACTTATGGTTTTGGCTACAGGTGTGAAAATATTACGGGAAGCGATTGTTCAACTGATTTTCTATCTCCAACATACTCAAACTATTACAAACAATTCCCTGACATCTCAAGACAAGAACAAGCGGTTGCTGTTATGAGTGGCGGAAAAGATGCAAGTGTACAGGGAAAAATTACTTACAAACTAAACATATCGGGGGCTCAGCCTCCCGGAGCTTATTCAAATACAATAACATTTTTAGCTATCCCAGCATACTAATATGAAAGCTCAAAGTCCAAAGTTCAAAGCTCAAAAGCATAGGTTAAGGATCAAAATTTTTAAGCTTACTATTTTTTTAGTTTTTACCTTGACTTTTTGCTTTTCACTTTTAACTTTTAATTTGAGTAAAGCAAGCGCAGATGGCTTTTCCTTGGCAGTTTTCCCTCCTGTTTTCCAAATAGAAGCAAAGGCGCCGGCTCTTATCAGAAGCGAATTGGAGCTTGAAAATCTTTCAGATCAAAACCTGGACATCCAAATAACCCTGAAGCAGTTTGAGCCGAAAGAAAACGGAAGCATATCTTTTCTTCAGGAAGGCAAAACACAAGGTGAAAATCCAAAAATTGTTGATAGGGTAAGCATTCTTGATAAAGAAGAAAAGCTTAATACTTTAAAAATTGCAGCAAAACAAAAAAAGAAACTAACTCTGGCAATTGACATACCTCAAGACGAACCGCCAAGCGATTATTACTTCTCAATAATTTTTTCATCAAAAGACGGGCAGAAAAAAGAAAGAACCTCTTCTCTGACACAGGCAGGCATTGCTACAAATGTTCTTTTGTCAATCGGAGAAAAGGGAGAAGTCCAAGGCATTATCGAAGAATTTAAAGCTCCTTTTTTTCTTGAGAAGGGCCCTGTCCCCTTTTCCCTTAAAATAAGGAATAACTCAAAACATTTTATAGTTCCAAAGGGAGGAATAATTATTAAAAATATGTTTGGCCAGGCAATTGGAAAAGTGGACTTACCTACTCTTAATGTGTTGTCCGATAGCACAAGGCAATTTACAGACAGCCAAGGATTAAGCCAGGATAAGATAATATGGCAGGAAAACTTTCTGCTTGGTTTTTATACTGCCAATTTAAAGATTGCTCTTTCGGAAAACGGCCCAATTCTTACAAGAAACATTTATTTTTTTGCCTTTCCCCTACAAGGAATAATAAGTATTTTTATAGCAATTTTGATTGTTCTTTTAATAAGAGACCGAATAAAAAGATATCGAACTAAATCATAAAAGAGATAGGTTATTCTTCGAGCGATCCGGCAAAGCCGGCGAGTCGAGAAGTAAGTTTAAAAAGTTCTCGACAAGTTTATATCCTGAGCATGTCGAAGGGCTCGAACAATAATTATGAAAAAATCATTTTTAATAATAACTCTTACAGCTGTTTTTTTTCCTTTATTTACGATTAGAGCCTTTTCTCAATCCGCAACAACGTCCGGCACTCTTCAAACTAAAGTGACAATAGAAAAAAGCTTTACTTTTTCTATTTCCGGACTCAAAAATAACGAATTTGTAAATCTTGGAAACAAAGGCTGCACGAATTCCGAAAAGACAAATTCCGGATACAATGCCTCGTCTTCAAAAATAGATTTTGGAAACCTTAGCTTTTCAAAGATTAATATTTCCGGCCAAGTGATAAAAATCACAAGAAACGAGCCGGGAGGATACACACTCCTTGCCTCTTCTTCCGGCTATTTGAGAAATGCAAAGAAAAGCTTTGACATACCAAGCTCAAAAGAACCTTCGGTTATTACAACCGGAAATGCTTTTTTTGGAATACACCCATGCGGCAGGGACGTTGATTCAATGGTTTGGGGCCAAGGCAAAACAGGAATAAAAAATCAAGCTAAATATGCATGGCCATATAAAACTTCCCTTGTTGTTGCCAAAAATAATGGAACCGGCCTTATTGGAGAAGGAGAAGAAGGCGTTATAAGCCTTGAATACGGTTCTACCATATCCAAAAATACTCCTTCCGGCGCTTACACAACGTCTATTATATTCACAGCCTTACCTAATTTTTAAATATGAAAAAAGTTCAGGCCATTTAAGAAGATCATTATTCTTCGAGCGATCCTGAGCGAAGTGAAGGAGAGTCGAGAAGTTCAAGAATATTATTCTCGACAAGCTCGAACAATAAAGAAGAATGTATGAGAAAGTCACTCAAACTACTATTTAGTATACTATTTTTAATCTCTTTGAACTTAATTTTTAAAACGCAGGTGATTGCGCAGACAATTTCCTTTTCAGTCTCCCCTCCCACAACTTCTTTAAGTTTGATGCCTGGAGAAAGAGTCAGCACTCTAGTAACGGTTGTAAATCAAGGCCAAGACCCGGTCTTTTTTGAAGCAAGTGCAGAAGACTTTATTGTCGAGGGAACAAATGGCTCTATCTCCCTTGTTCCTGAAAGTTCTCAAAAATTTTCTGCCGCGTCCTGGATAAGCATTAGTCCCAAAAACTTCAAGATTGAAAAAAATACAAAAATGAGGCTAAATGTGTACATTTTTGTCCCCCCAAATGCTGCCCCGGGAGGACACTATGCAGCAATACTTTTAAAACCAAAAAATAATTCTCTCTCTCAGGAAACAAGCGTAGAAACAAGATTAGGATCTCTTCTATATCTTTCCGTATCAGGAGAGATCATAGAAAACTTAAATGCGGAAATTCTAAACCAAAAGTTTTATGAATATGGACCGGCAGAAACAACGATTAAGATTAAAAATTTGGGAAACATTCACGTTAAACCTTTCGGGAAAATAATCTTGTCAGATATCTTTGGAAGAATTATTGAAGCAAATGAAATACCAACAAACAATATATTTCCCGAATCGGAAAGGGACTATAAAGAGCTTCTCGGAACAAAACTTATGATGGGAAGATACAAGGTGAGTTTTGAAGGAACTTATGGAAACGGCAAAAATTTAAGAGCAGAAAAGACTTTTTGGGTGCTGCCATGGAAGTTATTAATGATAGGTACTTTTTCCCTACTTCTAGTATTCTTTAGTCTCAGGTACGTACAAAAAATGAGGGGCAATAATTCCTAATTTCTAATTCCTAATTTCTAAACAATATTTAAATTCTAAATTTATAAACTTCAAAAAAACACTTTAAAATTTTGCATTTTGATTATTGTAATTTGTTCAGTATTTAGATATTAGATATTAGGATTTTTTTAGGTTAATTAGATCAATTAGAAATTTCTCTTACTTCTTCTTCTTTTTCTTCGGCATTTTTCTCTTTAATACCAGTATAATAATCAGGATAAAAAGGCAGACAAGAAGAATTGGCCAGGCCAGGGAAAGAATTTTTGACAAGAATGACTTTGCCTGGTCTGTATAGCCAACTGCAGTAATTGCCATTTGCTCGGCCGCTGATAGTACTTTTAAAGATACCCCCTTTTCCTGTTTTAAAGATTCTTTTCCGCTATAAACTGCACCTGCAAAAAGAAGATAAGAACCTGCTTTTATCTTTTCCTCTTTAAAACTATAATATCCGCTCTTATCTGCTTTAACACTTACTTTTTTAGAATTAGTTATCTGTATAGAAACAATTGAATCAGGCATTGAAAAGCCGGAAATTGTAACGTCGCTTCCCTCCGCAACTTCATTTCTAAAAAGACCAATCGTTGGGGGTAAGAACAAACCATCTCTTACTATATCACCTGTTGAAGATTCGGAAAAACAAACCAGGGAATTCCCCTGGCGTTTAAAATCAACTGTTTCCAAGCAGTAGTCGGAAAGACCTTGGTTTACTTCAGTTTTTATCTCAAACTCTCCTTTGAAATCTGCAACCGCAGCATATAAAAACTGACCTGACTTTGTACTTAGAGCAATAGAGGCATTAGGAGATGCCATTCCCGAAAGCTTTAAGTTTAAACCGGCAACGTTTGCAACTACCTCTGTTTTCCCCTCTTGATTTGAAGCCTGAGCAAAGGATAGAATGGGAAAGGAAGTTAGAAAAAAAAGCAAAATTGCTTCAATTAGTAAAAATCTGATAGGAAAGAGGCTATGAGTTTTCATATCTAAAATTAACCTAATTATTCTAACTCCTAATTAACCTAAATAAATTACAATTCCCAATCTGACAATAGATGATAGACGATAGAAGGTAGGTTTTTGAGGATAGAAGCTTGAAGATTGATTTTTTTCTACCTACTATCTTTTACTTTCTATAATCTATCGTCTTTTTAGGTCAATTAGGTTAATTAGAAATTTCCATCTCTTTATTCATTATAACAAGAAAAATTGCCACTTTTCACACATTTAAAAAAGTTTTTAAATAAACCCCGCCACTACAATCCAAACTAAATATAAAAAATCCTTAGCACTTCTGTAATGTTTCTGACAAATGAAACTATAGCCTCGTTTTAAGAAAATTAATAAAAAAGTTGATATTGAAAAAAAATAAAACAAAATACGAAGAAAAAGCAAAAGCAAGAAAGACTTCTTTTGTAAACTTATAGGACATCTGCTACTCTTTTATATAGATTGATCCTAAAAATTAATCTAAAAATGCGAATTTTAATCGAAAAGAGGTTCGGGGAAAAAGCATATTTTAAATCTTCTTTATTTTTATTTTTGAAGCTAGACTCAAATTTTGTTTTATTACTCTGGGATATTGACAAGTTTAGCGAAAATGGTCTACGATAATTATAGAAATAGTCCCGATAATCTGTATAATCCGTATAATTTCGAATCTGACTATGTCATCCTGAACGGAGTGAAGGATCTCTGCCCTTATGAATTTATTAGAGCAATTTAGGAATTATTTACTTTCACAGAAAGATCCTCCGTCGCGTCTGACTATTAAAAACTACAAGGCAGACATAGGTCAGTTTGTAAGATGGTCCGAACAGAAATTCTCATCTTCTTTTGAACCGAAACACATAACTTTTCAGCTTATCGATCAATACCTTAAAAGCAAAAGTATTTCCGCACGTTCCCTAGATAGGCATTCATCCTCTCTTAGGAAGTTTTTCAACTTCTTAAAACTCGAAGGCTATATTCCCCAATCCCCATTTGAACAATTAAACGCTAAACGCTCGACACTAGACCCTGACACCTGGCACTTAAAAGACTTTAGAAATTTCCTTTATGTCTATAACTCTTCGCATCTTACTATTAAAAACTACCTCATTGATATCAAGCAGTTTCTAACTTGGGCAGAAAAAGTAACCCAAATAGAAAATTCATGGAACGTAAATGACAGAAATATTTTTGAGAAGATTGATAGCAGTTTTGTTTTGGAGTACAAAAAAAGACTCTTGTCCTCCGGACTATCTCCATTGTCTATAAACAGAAAGCTTTCTTCTCTTAGAAAATACTTAAACTGGCTAAAAAGCGAGGGAATAATCAAAGAGGTATTTCCTCAAAAGGTACCAAGCGTACCAAAGGTACCAAATGTATCAAGGGAATTTATTTTTGAGCAATTTACAAAATCACCCTCTCCCCTTGATGCTCCTGATACTCTTGATACACGTGGTACACTTTCGGTTTTCCCTCCTTTCAGGCTCTATCAAAATATAACAAAAGCTATCGGTTTTGTTTTTGACAGAAGCGTAATAAGCCTTATCTCAGACGCCATAGAAAACATTGAGTATTATTTCTGGAAGGCAAGAGGAGGAGAAATTTTTAAATCAAAATTAAAACTAAAAATGAATCAAAAAAAGAAGCTTTTTGCTTTTAAAAATGTTCCTAAAGAGTTTTATTCTCCGCACGAGGTCTCAACCAAATACTTTCCTTTTTCCAAAAAACTGCTCTTTCACTTAAGACACACAAGACCGGACTGGTACAAAACATATAGATCTAGTGCTATTTCTAATTATTTCAACTTTGCGGTCTTAATAATATTTATGGCTGCTCTTGGATTCGGCTTTTATCAAAAGTTCGTTGCAAAGCCTCAAAACCCGGTCTTTGCAACACCTGTTTCTCCTCTTAAGATCCTTTCTTTTCAGGGAAAACTAACAGACAGCTCTGATAATGCAATAACCACTTCAAAGAAAATGCGTTTTACGATCTACAATAGTTCCTCTGCCTCAGGTTCGGCAAGGCTTTGGGAAGAATTAAGGACAATAACTCCGGATTCGGACGGAGTTTTTTCTACACTTTTGGGAAGCAATAGTTCGGGAGAAAACGCAACCGTTTGCAACGGAGGAGCAGCTCCCGGAGTTCCGGCTCCGGATGTTTGCGGAATCCCTCAAAGCCTTTTTGGAGGCAATACCCAGCTTTGGCTTGGAATAAGCGTAGAACACGATTCAGAGCTGACTCCCCGCCAGCAGCTTGCAAGTGTTGCATATGCTACAAATTCCGAACTTTTGCAAGGCATGCCTGCAATTACCGATAGTGCTAATACGGGAAATACAAATGTTATTTTAGCTTTAAATTCAAGCGGAACGCTGTCAATTGGAGGAACGGCAACAACAACTTTTCAGGCCTCTAGCGGACAGTTTAAGATAACGGGAAAGCCATTAGTGCTTGAAACAAACTCAGGAACCGGGGGAAACATCACCTTAACTCCCGACGGCTTGGGAATTATAGATTTACAAAAACCCTTGCAGAACACATCAAATAATAACAACATCTCAACAGCTATTGGCGCACTGGAGGTTAATGATTTGGTCGCAATTTTGGCAACATCCAGCGGACAATCTGCTTTAACTATCGATCAAAACAGCAGCGGGCCAATCATTAGCGCCTCTGCATCTGGCACTGCTAAATTCACTGTTTCAAATAATGGAACAGGATATTTTGCAGGAAATCTCGGAATAGGCACGACAAGTCCTCTTGCCGAACTTGATGTTTCGGGGAATGCTTCTGTTTCCGGAAATCTTACGTTAAATTATTTAGGCTTTGTCCAGACAACTAAAAACCAGACATTAACCCTTGGAGGCGACTCAACAGGAAATATAACACTTGCTCCGCAAAACGGAGCTCTTGGTTCTTTTATTGCACCAAGGGTTGATAACCAGACAGATCTCGGAACACCATCTCTTGCTTTTAGAAATATTTATGCTTACAGTTTTATACCAAGCGGGACATCAGGAACTTTAGGATGGTGGCAAAGAAATAATGGCACAGTTTCCCCTACGAATATAACAGACGATCTCTTAATAGGCGCAACTAGTACAACATCAGCTAAATTTGCAATAAATGCAACAACAGGAGATGCATCAAGCTCCGGAGATTTAATTATCGGCCAGGGAAAACAAATAAAATCACAATATGACGACCTTTCTCTTGCCTATAAATCAGCCGAAGATGCCTGGACAACAGGAATTACGCTTCAGGATGTGACAGGCTATGTCGGCATCGGAACAACGACACCTGCTTATAAAGTTGATATCAGCACCTCAACCGTAAGTGACAGAGGAGTAAACATTGCAAACACTGCTGCAACAGGCACGAATTACGGCCTCT
>Ga0210057_1004851_pt1 | contig 17584 bp, 19 predicted proteins | sample CryGeyCG2114_010_2_FD_183968 | JGI IMG/M metagenome (GOLD analysis project Ga0210057, IMG submission 183968) | Groundwater microbial communities from aquifer - Crystal Geyser CG10_big_fil_rev_8/21/14_0.10 (SPAdes) (version 2) | ecosystem: Environmental > Aquatic > Deep subsurface > Groundwater ...
CCGGTCAAATTTAAACCTAGGCGTGAATTTTGTTTTGGGCATGTTGATACTCCAACTAAATATTTTCTAATATTTTAGAGTACCAAATCTTCCTATGACTGTGGTTTAGTATATCCAGGACTGATCAAGCTCAGCCACCGACAGTAATGGGTTAACCCAATTTGGTAGGGCCATGGAGGAACTGGATATCAAGCTGATCTTTGCCAACACCCCCCAGGCTAAAGGTAGGGTGGAGAAAGTCAATTTAACTCTTCAAGATAGATTGGTTAAAGAGATGAGGTTAAGAGACATTGGAAGCATGGAAGAAGCCAATCGGTTTCTACCCATATTTATCCAAGCCTTTAACCACAAATTTGCAGTAATCCCCAAGGATAATACCAACACCCACAGATCGTTAAAAGCAGATGAGAAATTGGATGAAATACTAATGATCAAAGAAACTAGAATCCTTTCAAAAAACTTGTCTTTCCAGTTTGAAAGATTGACCTACCAGATCAAAAGTAAAAGGCCAAGTTATGCTCTAAGACATGTCAAGATTACAGTCACCCAGGATGAGAATCACAGGGTGACTGTTTATCACCACAACAGAAAACTGGATTACCAAATTATCAACATCCAACCAAGAGCAGAGATCACCAACAGCAAATTACTCAACGTGACAGTAGATGAGATCAAACAGCAAGAACAGCTCATACTCACACAACAAGATTTAGATTACTTACCACACCTAAACCGATAACAACTCATTAACAATTAAACCCGAAAAGCGGACATTTTCGCTTTGGACAAAACCGGACATTTTCGCTTTGGGTTGACACTATTAGCTTGAATATAGATTATGAAGTATAAAGCAGGAAGCAAAGAAGTTAGCGGTAGTAGGCACCGACGGCCTCGGAGATGTTAGAGTAGCCATCTTGGTGGAGAAGTTGGACAAGGCCTTGATTGATAGCGCCGATGAGCTGAGGGCCTTGGTAGATCATGCCAGTGATGAGCTCGACGAGGGAGGCACCGCGTTTGATCTTTTCGTAGGCATCCTCGGCGGAGAAGATACCACCGACACCAACGATGATGATGTCTGAGCCAAATTCTTGGTAAGTGTGGCTAATAAGGTCGTTACTTAACTTCCAGGTTGGTTTGCCGGAGAAATTGCCTTTCAAGTGTTTGATGGTTTTGACTTCCTGTTGGTTTAGGTACTGGCTGTCACGGTGCTTCAAAAGATTACTTTCGATGATGCCGGCTACGCCCTGGTCGACCATGATCTTGATAAGCTTTTTGGCGTCCGGCCAATCTATCTCTAGTTGGAATTTGACGAAGAGAGGCTTTTTGAGTTTGAGTTTGTTGATTTGCCCGAGGATGGTTTTGAGGTCTTTGGGGTTGGCCATAGAACCGGAACCGGCAACATTGGGACAGCTGATGTTTAGTTCGTAGTAGGCGAATTTTTTGGCGGTGGGGTGGGAGAGAAGGAATTCAAAACTATTGATGATGTCGGCCATTTGGGCCTTGGGGGTAGAGGTGTCAGGAGAGTTGGTGGCGCCAATGGAGATGCCGATATTGTAGTTGGAGTTATTGAATACTACGTGGTCCAAGACTGGGTGGATGCCATGGCTTTTGAAGCCTTTGTTGACTAAGAGGGACTTGGATATGGGTAGTCGGCCGAGGCGAGGTGGGGGGTTGCCTTGATAGGGGAGATAAGTGACGGTACCCATGGACTCAAAGCCAAAACCAACGTCACCAAGGATACCGGTGAGGTCGCCGTTGTAATCGAAACCGGCAGAGAGACCGACTGGGTTAGTAAATTTAATGTCGTGGATCTTTTGGGTAAGAGCGGGATGGTGGTAGGCAAATGTCGCCCGGGTGAGGTCGCGGGTAGTGGAGGAACGGGCGAGAAGAGAGCCGATAGTGGTGAAGGAATTATGGACAGCTTCGGCGTCAAACTGGAAGAGAATCGGTTTGAGGAGATGTCGGTAGGAAAAGTCGAAGAATTGGGTTTGGGGATGGTAAGAAAGGTAGGACATGGGGAAAATTGATCTAATTAACCTAATTATTCTAATTTCTAGTTAAATCCTAATTTCCCAATTAGTGCTGGTGCTCGATTAGGTCAATTAGGAAAATTAGAGCAATTAGAAATTAAAAAGGGTGGGTGCCGTGGGTGAGAATCGAACTCACACGAGCTTGCGCCCATAGGTTTTTGAGACCTACGCGTATGCCAGTTCCGCCACCACGGCTAAATCTTGTTAGTTGTTAACTAGCCTCTGGGCTAGGCCAGTTCTCCACCTTCGCTCTCAAGATCTCGTCTCGACCATTTGTCGTGACTCGATTCGGGGAGCTACGGCGGACAGGCGCCACCACGGCGCGTGATAACAAGTATGTAGTATATCGTATGATGTATCTAGGGAAAAGAGCGGACGTGATTTAGGCGAGCAAAGCGATGATGATGAGCAGGGCAATTTGGGGAAGGAGACCTTTGACCATGTCGGGGGTGGAGTGGTGGAAACGGCCATGGAATTTGTTGATGGGCTTTAGCCAGGCAGGTTCCCACTTAAAGAAGTTTCTGGGAGCTTCGAGGAAATCGGGGATGAGGGCGACAAAAGCGCCATACCAAGCTTGGTAGTTGATGCCTTGGTGGGAGAACTGGAAAAAGACAAAGATGAATGCTCCGGTGAGGGCGAGGTCGATGAGCTCGTGTTTGAAAGCATCGGCTGGCTTTTTGCGGCCAGATGAGAGGCCAGTGCCAACGTCCCAATGAAGAACCCAGTCCTCAACGTAGTGAGAAGCAAAAATTAAGGGGGTGCTAATGAGAGGGTTGGGGATGGCAGCAGCAATGAAGGCACCAGTGGCTGAGTGAGCAATAGAGAGCATAGGGCTTGACTTAATTATTGGAGCGAGGGTGATTATAGTACAAATAGGGAAACGAGGGCAAGTTAAGGGGGATATCTGATGTTAAAATGGAAAACTTCGGCCTATATGCAGGTCAAATTGGGGAAGCTGAGTATATTTTTCATTGAGGGAGACGGCGAGGTTAACTTGGTAAGTTTTGCCCCAGATTAAGTCGTTGGTGGGGATGTTGATGCCAAAACGGGAATCAGGGCCAGTGGTAGTAGTATAGTTTTTAATACAATCTGGGTTGGAAGAGGGATCTTGACAGTCTGACAAGGTGAGTTTAAGGGTGACCTGACTTTGGTCCCAGGATATCCCGAAAAAGGTGGGATTTGTCGACCAAGTGGTATAAGAACTTTTGAGGTGTTCCAAGCTATAGCTATTGATTTTGGGGTCACCAAGGCCAGTAATGTTGATGACTGCTAGGGGAAAGTCGGGGTCAGTAGAGAAGAAGGTGTCTGGAGATGAGTTGGTGGTGAAACGGCGAGAGCCAGCTTCGAGGTTTTGGCCTGAGACAGTAACGGCGATAGCCCGCCAATCGTAGGTACCTTCGAGTGAGCTAGTTTTGGAGTGGACTTTGATATGGGATGATAAGTCGGTGTAAGTGGCGTAGAAGTCATTGGTTTCAAAAACCCCGTCGGTGATATCTTCAGATGAGTAGTGGTCGTGTTGCAGATTTTCAGACCTGTCTTTGGCTTGGTGAAAATTAACGGGGATGTTGTCGATATGGACTTGCCAGTCACCCGGACTGTTGTTGGTGATGGGGCGGATTTGAATTTGGTAGAAACTAAGGTTGTCTTTAATTTGGTCCTGTTGGCGGTTGACACTAAACTCAAAATCGGGCTGCTTGGTAGTGATGCGGGAATCGGCTTCGGGCTGAAGCAAGGTGAAGGGGGCAAAGTAGAAAAAGTGGTCTTTAGTATCACCGTTGCTGTTGGTGGAGCGGATACGAAGAGTATAGCCTTCCAGTTTTTGGCCGGAGGTATCGGTAACTGAGTTAGAGTTAGGATCAAATTCAAGTTGGTAATCTTCCTGGTTGGTATCAAAGCTGCCGTCGGTAGCAGCCGCTTGAGAGTAACTGGCCCCGTTAAGAGCATACTCAACGGAGGCAACGGTGTAGGGTGAGGTAACGGTGGCGCGGCCGGTAAAGCGAATGAGGTTACCGGCTTGGTCTTGGGGAGCGGCGTTTAGTGCCAAAGTAGGAGTGATGGTTTGATTATTAAAGATGAGAACTCTATGCTGGCCACGGACCGCGACAAAGAGCTGGTCTTGGTACTCAAACAGTCCGGATGGGGTAACGATATTTGATGAGGTTGCCGTGCTGGGGTTAGTGTAGGTTTGGAGATTGGCTTGGCCGAGGACTAAGTCGGCAGGGGCACCATTGGTGGTGGGAATGGAGTTATAGATGGTGATCCGGTTATTGTAGCTGTCGCTAATAAACAGACGGTGGTTGCTGGCATAAATTCCCCTAGGGTAAATCATCGAGGTGGCGGAGGCACTAAAATTGCCTGAGGTGGTAAATTGAGGTTGACCGAGGACGACATCGGCGGGTTGACCAGTATATGTGGGCCGGGAGTTCCAAATCAGTACCCGGTAGTTAATCTGGTCAGCGACAAAAAGGCGGTTGCCGTCGGAGTAGATAGCGTTGGGCCAATATAGAGTACCGGCATTTTCACTGGCGGTATTGTATTTATTGATCAAACAGGAAGTGAGACTATCTTGACCCAGGACTAAGTCAGCGGGGGTGTTGTTGGCGGTGGGGATGGAGTTATAGATAAGGATCCGGTTGTTGTATAAATCTCCAAAGTAAAGACGTTGGCCGTCATAAGCTAGTCCGGAAGTATTGTTGATAAAGTCGAGAGTATTGGCTTTACAGGCACCGCCTTGGTTGCGAAGTTTTCCGGAAAAATCTACTTGACCAATAACGTAGTCGGCGGCGGTGTTGTTGGCGGTGGGGACGGAGTTGTAGATAAGGACACGGGAGTTGCTGCGGTCGGCAACGAGGAGCTTGTTGTCGGCACATAGGAGGGCGTTGGGGCTAGCTAAGGTTTTGGCGGTGGGAGTGGACAGGCCTTGGTTGGCAGACCTATTAGTAAAGTTGGTTTGGCCAATAACCACATCAGCTGGAGCATTGTTGGTGGTGGGGATGGAGTTGTAGACAAGGACACGGGAGTTGCTGGAATCAGAGATGATGAGCTTGCCATTACAGATAATGGCGTGTTCTGGAGAAGAGAGAGAGTTAGCGGCGGCAGTTGCACCACCCTGATTAGAAGTTTTGCTGGTAAAGTCTGGTTGGCCAATGACGACTGAGGCGGGCATGTTGGTGTAGTAGGCAAAGGTAGGTTGGGGGTAGAAAAGCCCGAAAAAAACAGCCACCAAAAGAGATAGCCAAAACCTCACCTGATGGAAACAGGCTTGAGTTGAAGGCATAGACTAGTAATAATTAAAGCATTGATATACTGGCGGAAACAATTGAGAAAGAGAGCGGGGAGAATTGTGAGGTGATTTGAGGCAGAGGGGTGGTTATAATGACTGCTATGATACCGATCATTTTATCGATTGGGCCAGTGGTGATCTATAGTTTTAGTGTGCTGTTGGTGGTGGCGTTTTTGTTGGGGAGCTTTATGTTTTGGGAGAAAGGCAGGGAGGAGCATTATGATGAGGTGGAGTTGTTTGACCTGATACTGATGGCGGCTATATGGGGTTTGGTGGGAGCGAGACTGGGGTATGTGCTGGTCCACTTTGATGATTTTGGGCTAAACTTGTGGTATTGGTTGGCTGTATGGCAAAAGCCGGGATTTTTCTGGTTGGGGATTTTTATAGGAGCTGGGGCGGCGGTCGTGCGGTTTTGTAAAAAGATGGATTGGGATGTATTTAAGGTGTTGGATCTGTTGACGATTGGGGTAAGTTTGGGACAAGCAGTGGTGAATTTGGGGATGTTTTTGGGTGGGGGGACAGCCGGGAAGATGACTAATTTACCGACAGGAATGGTGTTCCCGGGATTATTTGAGAGGCGGCATCCAGTGGGACTATATGGGTTTGTGATCTGGATGTTAGTTTTTTGGTTGTTATGGTGGTTGGAAGGTAAATACAGGAAGTTTGAGTGGTACCAAAAACATAAAGGTGATGCACGGCCCGGGTTTTTGGTGTTTTCTTATTTAGCGTTGTTGGGGGTGGTAGGGTTTTTGTTGGGACTGGTGAGCGAGTCAGTGTGGGTAGTGTATAGCATCAATGTGAACCTGTTGCTGAGACTGGGGTTAATAATTGTGGGGATAAGCGGGTTGTTGATACGGTCGGGGATTAAGTGGTCAGATATAGGCAAGTTGGTGACGATTAAACCAAAGCTGGTAAACGGGAAAAGTAGCAGCAATGGAAAATTAAGATGAGACTAAAGGAGGAAGGGGGAGCATCATCTTTAGGAGAGAGGGGTAAGGGAGAATCAGGCGGTAAGTTGTTTGAAGCGGAACGGTCGATAGAAGAACCAACGGTAAGTTGGTGTGTTGAGCATCTGGCAACAGTAGACTTGCAATTAGTGGGAAGACGACAGTGAAACTTAAACAAGTGTTGATTTGGTTGGGGGTAGGCGGAGGAGTGTGGGCGAGTGATAGGTTGACTAAGGTGATGGCCGGGAGTTGGGGATGGTCGCAGTTAAACCAGGGTGGCGTGTTGGGGATAGGAAGGGGGATATCTTGGCAAGTGGTGATGATAGTGGCGATAGTAGGACTAGGGGTGTATTGGTTGAGGGTAAGGGAGAGAGAGCGAGGGGTGCTGGTGATAATCATGGCGGCGGGTTTGGCAAATTTATGCGACCGGTGGTGGTATGGAGGGGTATGGGACTGGATCCATTACCCGGTGATCGGGGTGGTGGGGAATTTGGCAGATGTGTGGCTGGTAGTGGGAGTTATAATCCTTTTGGGTTATAACTTAAAAGGCAAATCTAATAATGGCAAGCAATAAATTGATAACCAATAAAGTGGGACTTGAACCAAGAGTGGTGTTTGAGGATGAGGTGGTGGTGGTGGTGGATAAGCCGGCGGGGTTGGTGGTGAACCGGGCGGAGTCGGTGGAGGGTGTGACGGTGCAGGAATGGATGGAACGAAAGTTACAAGTTACAAGTTACAAGTTAGAAGTGAGCAAACAGCAGACAGAAGAAGAACTGCTGTTTGCGAAAAGAGGAGGGGTGGTACATAGGCTAGATAAGGAGACTAGTGGGGTAATGGTACTAGCTCGGACTCCGGCAGCATTGGTGGAGCTGATGCGCCAGTTTAGGGAAAGGGAAACCAAAAAGGAGTATGTGGCATTGGTACACGGGAAGTTGTCACCCAAAGCGGGATTTGTGTCGGTGCCGATGCGACGGACTACCCGGGATAGGACTAAGTTTGGGGTGGGACTGGGAGGACGGATGACGAGAACTGATTATCAGGTAGTGGGGGAGTACACGAGCACTAATTCTAAGTATAGTGATGGATTTTGTTTGGTGGAACTGATGCCCAAAACAGGACGAACACATCAGTTACGGGTATTGTTAAAACACTTGCAGCACCCGATAGTGGCTGATGATAAGTATTTGGGGGGAAAGAGACTTCGAGAGGATAATAAGTGGTGCAGGAGACTGTTCCTGCATGCGAGGAAACTAGGGTTTATCCATCCAAAAGATGGTAAATGGGTAGAATATGAAGTTGGGTTGCCAGAAGAGTTGGAGGAAGCCTGGGGACGGATACGTTGATCTAATTTCTAATTGACATAATTGTTCTAAAAAAGCACCAATGACAAAAACGTTTTCATACAAGTTGCTTGCAAAGAAAGGGAATGCGAAGGCAGGGGTGATGCAGACGCCTCATGGTGAGGTGGCGACACCGGTGTTTATGCCGGTAGGTACGGTGGGGAGTGTAAAAGCGATGTCACCAGAAGATGTGCGAATGGCGGGTGGTGAAATAGTTTTGGGCAACACATATCACTTGTACCTGCGACCGGGTGATGGGCTGGTGAGAGAGATGGGAGGCCTTCAGGAGTTTATGAGATGGCAGGGTCCGATGTTGACTGATTCTGGAGGGTATCAGGTAAGCTCATTGGGGTTATTTAGGGAGGAGAGCAAAGAAAAGTTGGCCAAAGTTAAACCGACAAAGATTGATGAAGATGGCGTAACATTTTGGTCGCACTTAGATGGATCTGAACACAGATTTACCCCAGAAAAATCCATAGAGATCCAGGAGAATTTGGGAGCTGATGTGATCATGGCGTTTGATGAAGCTACTCCTGACCGAGGCCGAGAGTATGCCAGGGAGGCGATGCAGAGAACACACAATTGGTTGGTGAGAAGTAAAAAGCGGTGGGAAGAGATGGAGGAAGAGAAAGGAGAATGGTGGCCGCAGGCGTTGTTTGGGATAGTGCAGGGAGGTGGTTACGAGGACTTGCGGCGAGAGTCGGTGGAGTTTGTGGTGAAGCAAGATTTGCCGGGGATGGCGATTGGGGGAGGATCGATAGGGCAGGACGCGGCGGAAACTGAGGAGAACGTGAGCTGGATCAGGTCACAATTGCCTAGTGATAAACCAGTATATTTGATGGGAGTAGGTAAGAGTCCGAGCGAGGCAGTGGCGGCGGTGCTATCTGGTGCTGATATGTTTGATTGTGTGGCACCCACACGGATAGCTAGGATGGGCGGATTGTATGTGGGAGAGTTGGAAGTTGGTGGTATGACGCCAAAGTTTGCAAGCGAGCACGAGCACGATAGGATGAATATTGATAACCGAAGATTTGCTAACGATAGGGGAGTGATCGATGACAAATGTGATTGCTATACCTGCAGACAAGGGTTTAGCAGGGCATATTTGCACCATTTGTTTAGAAGCCATGAGCTACTGTATTACCGGTTGGCGAGCATTCACAATACCAGGGTGATGATTAGAACGGTTGGGCAAGTGAGGGCGTGGGTGATGGAGCAAGGGTAGGGCTGGGGAAGATACTGATGTGGCCAACTTGGGAGAGGAGAGTGAGGATAGTGGCAACCCCGAGGAGAGTGAGTCCTAGTTGCCGGTTCCTGGGGCTTTGGAAACGAATGCCCAAGGCGAGAATGCCAACTCCGACTAGACCGAGGATCAAGACTAGTTTGGTCATAGGGAAGCTTCGTGGTTTAATGATAATACAGGTATTTTAGCTTTTATTGATAGAAATTAGCAAACCAGTGGGTGGCCAGCTGGAGATGTTGGTGTGTGGTGGTTAATAAATTAGTAAACAATGTTAACTATGGTGAATTTTAAGAAACGAGCGGTGGGGAGCCGGAGACGGAGAAAGGCGGGTAAATTAAAGCCTAGGATAAAGACCGGCAAGTGGAAGATGAAGGGGAGGATAAATTCGAAACTGGTGCAAGTGGTAAGAAGGGTGGTAGTGGCTTTGGTGGTGGGCGGATTAGGGTTCATGCTAGTGGGGTGGTGGTGGGTGGGGCACCAAGGTGGTTGGAATGGGGTGAATAATATTAATGTGCTGGTAGTGGGCAGTGAAAATAGGGAAGTGGAATTAGTAAGCTATGCACCAACCAAACGGCAACTGAGTTTGCTGTGGTTGGGTGGAGAGGTGGAAGTGCCTACAGTGTGGGGATATGGGCAGTACCGGTTGGGAGTGCTGAGAGATTTGGGTATACAGGAAGGTTTGGGGTTGAAGCTTTTGGAGAAAAGCGTGTCTGATTGGTTGGGGATACCAATTACAGGAACGGTGGTGGTGAGGAAATTAGAGCAGGAGAAGTTGGGATCGTGGAATAGTATGAAGTGGCAGCTATTGAGATCGACGAGAGGGGATTTGGGGATTGCGGATAAGGTGAAGTTGTTTCGGGCAACAGCGGATATTTATCAGAGCCAAGTGACTAGTGATGACCTGATGGTGGGGAGTTGGTACAAGAGCGAATTTAATCCGGCTGGAGATAGGGTAGTGAGACCGGTGGCGGAGAGGATCAATAAGCTGACCCGGATGTATTTACAGGACGAACAGGTGGTAGGGGTAGCAGGTAGAGAGGTGGCGGTAGTAAATGCTACTAGCCACGAAGGGTTGGCAACGAGAGCGGCGACGAGCTTGCAGTCGATGGGTTATGATGTGGTCAACATTACTAATGGAAAGGAAATGAAACAGCAGTCAGAGTTGAGAGTGGCGCCGGAAGTGATGGAGCAAAAATACTACTTGGAGCCGATGGAGAAAGTGTTTGGGATTGAGCCGATGGTGTTGGCGGAAGTGGAAACAAAGTATCGGGCAGATGTGGTGCTTTTGGTGGGGGAGGATTATTACCAGTTGTGGTATGGGAATGGAGAGTAGGTAGAGAAGTTAGAAGAGGTAGGGGAGTAAGAGAAGACAGAGAGGGTAGGGGGGGTGAGAGGTTATTCGTCGTCTTCGCCGGTGGGAGTTACGTCTAGGGGGACGTCGATTAAACTTTGGGAAGTAATGATGGAGAAAGGAACTTTGCTGGGGCCTGTGGCCGGGAAAGAGGGGACTTGGAGATATTTTTTGGGACGAAGCAATTCTTTGATAAAAATACTGACTGACTTGGGAGTAACAGATTTGACAAGACAATCATATTTGTAACCATGTTTTAGGAATCTGACGAGCTTGTAAGTGACATCATCGGGAAGAGAACCTATATAGGTGGCAGAGGAAGTTTCGACGTTGACCCGGAATTTTTTGGGGACAAGCAGGAGGGAAGTGCCGATATTGAGGCTAGCGAGAATTTTGGTGTCCGCTGGTCTGACAAGGGTGACGGTTTTGGTTTTGCCCGGTTCTTCCAGAAAGGAAGTTTTAATGGGGGTGGTGGATTGGTTGTTTGTGATGACAACACCAGTTTTGAGGAGCTTGATCTTTTCAAGGCTTTTACCGGCAATGTTGTTATAAGGATCTAGGGCCAATGTTTTTTGGTAGGCGCGGGCGGCTTTGTCGAGCTTGCCCAGCTGCAGATAGGCATAGCCGAGGCGGTTGCAGGTGTCAAAATCCTTGGGGTTTTCGTCGAGATAGGCTAGGTTTAGATCGACTGCTTGGGCCCATTCGAGCTTGGTGGCAGCATTGATAGCTTGTTTCCTGAGATCTGTAGTCATATAGTGAAAATCTGGTGGTGACCTTTTGGTAAATTTAAGAGGCTAATTATAATTGAAAAAGGCTGGATAACAACTCCCAATGTGGGATAAAGAGAAGATGATGATGGAAAGGAAGGTTCATGTTGGTTGGGAACGTCGAAGGTAAAATTAGAAAAGGGGCTGACGACATTTTCCTTTAAAGAAGTAAACATGACATAGGTTATTGATGTCAAGAGGTATGATACAATTTGGGCAGAACTGGGGACTAAATTAGTCTAGGAGGTTGAGGAAATGAGTGGACATAGTAAATGGAGCACGATCAAACACAAAAAGGCAGCCATTGATGCAAAGCGGGGTAAGATTTTTTCAATTATCTCCAAGCAACTGACGGTGGCGGTTAAGGAAGGTGGGAGCGGAGATCCGACCCAGAACCCGCGGCTAAGGTTGGCAATGGAGAAAGCCCGAGAAGCCAACATGCCACACACTAATATTGATAAGGCAATTGAAAAAGGACTTGGCAGGGAGGGTGGTGCAGAGATTGAGACAATCATCTACGAAGGTTATGGGGCTGGAGGGGTGGGTTTGATGGTAAAGACCTTGACAGATAATCGAAACAGAACAGGATCAGAGGTGAAAACTTTGTTTGACAGAAATGGCGGATCGCTGGCTGGACCGGGAGCCGCAGCTTATCTGTTTGAGCGGGATGGAGACGGGTATAGGGTGAAGGTGCCACTAGTTATTGGTGAAGAGGATAAAAGGACGGTTTTGGGGTTGGTTGATGCCTTAGAAGAGCAAGAGGATGTAGAGGGTGTGTGGACAAACATGACTTAATAAATTTCTAATAACCTAATTGTAATCAAGTCTAAGCTCGTCAATTATGTTTGTTTGAAAATATGAGTAAACGTCGTAAATTTGTAATTGCTTCTTTTTTGTTGTCTTTGGGATTGTTGTCGACGCAGTTTGTGACAGTGGAGTATGTATATAGGTATGTGGCGATTTTGGTGTTGTTTGTGGTGAGTTATCTAATCTCGGCGTGGGCTTTGTTTGAGGATTTGAAGGGGGTGGAGTGGTTGGTAATAGTGCCAATGCCGGGTTTGTTTGCGGTAAGTGTGGCCTTGTTTTATTTTTTGTTGCCGGAAGCATTGCTGAGCCGAGTGGTGATCTTTGTGTTGTTTGCAGTGGGGGCGTATGCGTTGTTTTTGACCAGCAATATCTACTCGGTAGCAGCAATTCGAACGATCCAGTTGTTGCGGGCGGCGCATGCAGTGGGTTTTTTGCTGACGCTGGTGACGGCGCTGATGTTTTACAATGCAATCCTGTCGTTTCGAGCGCCGTTTTGGGCTAATGCAATATTGGTGGGGTTGGTGACATTTCCGCTGATAGTTAACGGCTTGTGGTCGATCAATCTGGACATAAAGGTAAGTTCTAAGGTGTGGTGGTTTTCGGGAGTGATAGCCTTGGTGTTGGCAGAAATGGCGATAGCGATATCTTTTTGGCCGGTAACTGTGTGGATAGGGTCGTTGTTTTTGGTGGCGGGGGTGTATTTGTTGCTGGGTTTGTCGCAGCATCATTTGCAGGAACGATTGTTTAAAAAAACACTTCAGGAATATTTGACGGTGGGGGTGTTTATTCTGGTAGTGACAATGTTGGTAACCAATTGGCGGTGAGAAAAGTGTTTGTGATCTGAATGTGAGGTTTGGATTGATTCGCAGGGGTATCTTTGGGAAAAGGAAAATGATTAAAAGTGATTTGTAGCTGCTTGGTTGGTGGTTTAGTGGTGTGGGGATTTGTGAAACTTTTATGGAGGAATTAATGGCTGTAAGCGAAAAAAAAAGTAAAAGCAATGGAAAGTTAAGAAATTAGAGGGCCAAAAAAAATTGATCAGAGGTAAAGAGGGGAGTAGGGGGGGTGAAAATTGAGACTCATCCACAAGGTAGGGGAACCATGTACCTACCTTGCACAGCCTATAATTATATTGGTTTTCACAAAATTATAGGCCTGTTTTCACACTAGCGGTGGGTGAGTAATAGTGCTAAGTGGGCGTGAACAAATGGATGTATGACCAGGCGAATGAGCTTAAAAAGGCGGGTGAATGAGTATATATCAGTGACCTAAAATGATATAGATAGTATAGGTCTATTCAGTGGGGAGTAGATATAGAATGATATAGTATGATCATATGAATTAGCCTGGTACCTCTGGTGGAAGAAGAGGAGGCTAAATTATACAAAGCACTTAATCAAGTTAAAACACTAGCCTGACTAAGATTAGAGAAATGTGGAAAAAACCCGAATGCCCATGTTTACCAAGGTTGTTGGGGAAGAAGGGAAAAGAGGGTTTTTATGCCTGGAATTAATAGAACAAGAAAGAGGATGGTAAGTAAGTTATGGAATATATTGGTGAATTGAAATGATTGGTTGTGGTGTTTCTTCCCTATTGAATAATAGGCTTCAATTGGCAATATGTACTATGACGCACAACAATACTTTTACGACATGTCAGATGAGGGTGTTGTGGGGGAGGCCGATTGGTGCTAATACACAAAGTGACACAACAAGGTAAAAAACAATTAATACAATTAGACAGCTGATTTATTTTGGTTTTACTTCTCTGAGTTTGTGCTTATGTTACTTTTTGGCCCACTTGTATATTAACCCGAATCTTAGAATTAGCTACTAGTGACTAGCGTTTAGCGACTAGTTGCTGTTTAAGTTGCTATATCCGACAAAGTATGAGGTGATTTTTACCGAAGAGAGCCTTTGGCAATGATGGATTGTATAGCTAGTATAGGGAAAACCCGTTTTAAGGGCCTTAGAGCGCGTTCCTGCCTGGTAGAGCCACGGTTTTTGGTTATAAAAGCTTAAATGTGGCTAGTTTCGGCAGCATATTGGATAACTTTGTCAAAAACAATTGATTGAGGGAAAGACTGATGAACAAACGGATCGCTTTTTGGGAATCGATAGCAATCATTACCATATTGAGACTGATGGTTGATGTGGATGTTGGATAGTTGTAACGAATCTATGGATATAGTCAGAAACTAATGACTAATGAGCGTTTTGAATAAAAGCTTTGACGATAAGTATGAACTGATTATGTAGAGTTGACGACAAGTCCCAACTGGCTGATATCCAAAAGAGGGCTTGGGCATCTTGGTGACTGGGGATTTGTTTGAGTGCCAAGTGTGCCATCTGAATGCTCACGGGCAGATGAAGAGACTGCACTTATATTTGAGACAAAGCTTTGATGAAGTGACCACAAGTGGAGTGATGATGGTTTGAAGATAAGGATAGGTTCTAATGTGATTTGGTAATACCGTATGAGCAAGCTGAATACACATTTAGCATTATAATTACTGGCAATTCAGCTAAGTTAATATATCAATTTGATATTATCTATATCCTAATGAAATACGTTAATTGTGCCTATAGTAAATTGGCTGATGTGTGCGGATATTAGTGATTATTTCTCTGGTAATCCCCTATTTGATCCAGGGGAAAAATGACAGCGACTCCCCTACTCCAGAAGAGGTGGAGATGAAAGATAATCACTGAGGTTATATTGAGAAATTGGTAAATGAATGTGAAGTTGGCAGGGAGATTTTGTAGGCATGGGGTGAACGGTGGTCTTTTGGTTGGCTGCGACTGGAGAGCTTGGGTGTGTGAGCATCTGTAAATCCGATGCACTCTAATGTGTTTGACTGAAAGTATGAGTTGGTGGAGCTTTGGAAGGATCGGTTGGTAAGATTTTGGAAGCTGAGAAAAAGCTGAGAACTTGTGAGCAAGTGGCCGAAGGCTTTATTTTGGGACAATTGGTAGTGGACGAGCAGGTAGAATGAAGTGTGGGTAAAGTACTTGTGAGGAGAGAGGGAGATGTTTTAGTGGCTCTGCGGAAGTGGTTGAAAGCATTCGCCTTCAGTTAAAGCAATGGTTGTAGCGATGCAAGAGCAGAACATTCTGAAGCATGGAGACTAGATTATTTGTATAGATTTTGGATCCGCTATGCTGACGTTTGGTTGTTCGGAATGACAAGTTAAGTTAACTTCAAGTCGATTGGGATTGAACCTATTGGCCTTAGGGTTGAGGAGGGCTTGATTCTCTTTTAGAAATACCTACACCGCAGTTTTGCTGCGATAAGAAATAAATTGGTATAGATTCCGGGTAAGGCTACTGATGTGCTTTTACCAAAATGACAACGGAACGAATGTAGATACTCCGTCAGCTGGCTGCGGGGAGCATCATTGGGTGGTATTGGAATGAAATAAGTTGTAGGTAACAATACACTGATGAAAAAAGGCGGATGAGTAAAGCTGATATCCTTGATGAGTGTCCGGCAAAGTGGACAGAAAAATGTTGGTATGGGTGGTGCTTGGTGGCTGGAGTGGGACACAGTTGGCAAGACGGGGGGGGAATTGTTTTTGGGTAGATTGGAAACAGGTTGTCTATGGCAACAATGGACCGTTAGGTTGCAAAATTGTGGATTGGTCGTAAATGGAAATGAAGAAAGAGAAGACACCCCAAGTAAAATTGTGAGTATGTTGCAAACAGGGATAATTGGGAAAGGTGGGGAGGGAAATGTGATGGAGTTTGATGGAGATAGATAGATTTGGTGTAAATATTGGAGAGCTAGTATGTCGCACAATGTTGACGAGGACTCCCCTATCGTGTTAGGGTGGAGAGAGAAGAAAATTAGGGTTGAAGCATTGGTTATTTGGAAATAAGTATTGAGAAATGGTGATAAATTGGGCGGTCGTTGTAGACTTTGGAAGTTATAGAAACACCAATTACGATTAAGCACACTAATGTGTAGTCGTAAATTACAAAGATTTGGAAGTGAATAGATTATTGAGGGGATTATTGGAAAATTGCTGATTCCAGTCCCCTACCAGATATGGTTAGAAGCAATAAAGTGACTTATTTGATGATGTTATGGGTTATTGGACAAGTAAAAGTTGATTTGAATATGACTAAGTATATCAATATGGATCAGGAAGATTAAGCAAAATGGATTGATGTATCAATTATGTATATCAAGAAGGCTGGCTATCAGTCTTTGATATAGACTGATAGCGTCTTATAGTGTTTGAGTGAGGATTATACGTTAAAAGGAGGATAATGAGGAACTTTGCCACCGATCAGCTGATACTGGAGTTTTTAGAAGCGATGGAAGTAGAGAGAAATAACAGTAGACTCACCATAAGAAATTATCATCATTACTTGTCGCGGTTTTTGGCGTGGTATGTAAATATGGTGGGAGGCAATGATATTCGAGAATTGGATTTGGATACGGTGCGGCGGTATCGGATGTACTTATCACGGTTTAATGATGCTCATGGAAAGGGCTTAAGTTTGGTGACCCAAAGTTACCACATTATAGCACTTCGATCCTTTTTGAAGTGGTTAGTTAAGAATGATTACGAGGTGTTATCACCGGAAAGAATTGACCTGCCAAAAGCGGAAAGTAAGTCATTAAAGTTTTTGAATGAAGGACAAGTGGAGCGATTGATGAGTGCTCCATTGGTGGGGAGTGAGCCGGGACTGCGGGATCGAGCGATATTGGAAGTACTGTTTTCAACAGGTTTGCGGGTATCGGAACTAGTGGGGTTGAATAGAGATAAGATTGATTTTAAGACCCGAGAGTTTGGGGTGATTGGTAAAGGGGGGCGAGCCAGGGTAGTGTTTTTGTCCAGGAGAGCGGCCAGTTGGTTGGAGAGGTATTTTAATGCCCGTGAGGATAAATGGAAGCCGGCGTTTATAAGGTATTCCCGCCACAGGGCACCCGAGTATGGGGATGGATTGGAGATGAGATTGACGTCGCGGACGATCCAGAGGATTGTTGATAAATATAGAAGGATTGCGAAGCTGCCGGTGGAAATTACACCTCATGGGCTGAGGCACACATTTGCTACGGACCTATTGAGCCATGGGGCGGGGCTACGGGAAGTGCAGGAAATGTTGGGACATAAAAACATTGCTACGACACAGATATACACGCATGTAACTAACCCGCAGCTAAAAAAGGTGCATGAGAAGTACCATTCGGGGAATTAGGGATTCGTAAGATGTATAACGTATTACGATCAACGAAAAAGTGGTTTGATAAGGAAAGAAATTCCGTGTGGTATTGGGTAGGGCTGTTGATGATCTTTGGGGTGTTTGTAGGGTTGCATTTTTATAAACTGACGGACCAAGAGTTGATGGGAGATGAAGCGGCGCCGATGCTATTGTCAGCGCGGATTTGGGATGCGATTCGGCTACATGACTGGAGGCTATTGGCTTACCCATTTTTATTTTTCCATGAGCCTTTCCGGGCGCTGATGTCTGGAACACTGCTGTTTTTCTTTGGCGTGGATAGAGTAATTGTGCGGTTGCCGGGGATATTATTTGATTTGCTGACATTTGGGACCCTGGTGTGGATATGGAGAAGGGAGAAGGTAAGAGGATGGTTGAGCGTACTGGGAATGGGAGTGTATGCGGCCGGGGGGTATTTAATGCTGACGAGGTTGGCTTTGGAGGAGGGAAAAACGAGGTGGTTGATATTGGTAATTGGATACTTGATCTGGAAGGCAGTGGAGGAAAAAAGTGGCAGCAGGTGGAGGCAGGCATGGTGGGTGTGGGTGGTAGGAATTTTGTCGGTCATGGATACGGCGGCTTTGGGGA
>Ga0210057_1004852_pt1 | contig 17584 bp, 13 predicted proteins | sample CryGeyCG2114_010_2_FD_183968 | JGI IMG/M metagenome (GOLD analysis project Ga0210057, IMG submission 183968) | Groundwater microbial communities from aquifer - Crystal Geyser CG10_big_fil_rev_8/21/14_0.10 (SPAdes) (version 2) | ecosystem: Environmental > Aquatic > Deep subsurface > Groundwater ...
CTCATAACCTGCTTTCCAGGCTCTATAGCCTATATCGATGTCCTCCCAGTAGGCTGGAGCAAAAAGTTCATCTAGTCCTGAAAGTTTATTCCAAATACTTCGAGAAAACATCCCACTGGCTGCAAATACCCACAATGTTGGTCCAAATTCTAAGCTAGTGCTAGCCGAATGAATTAAAAAGCCTCGCTTAAATTCTCCTTGGCTTTTACCTCGTTGCGTTTTGTCTGCTAACTTTTCTAAAGCGCCAACAGCAAATAAATTGTCTCTATCCATGAAGTTACGGGCTAGATTTTCAATGGTATCTTTTTCTAAAGCTACATCATTGTTCAAGAGTAAAACTAAGTCAGTCTCAGCATTTTTGAAACCAGTATTAACCGCAGCAGAAAAGCCTCTATTTTTTGTATGTGAGATGACTCGAATGTCTGGATAGTTTTCTTTGAGCCACCGAACTGAGTTATCGGTTGAAGCGTCATCTACAATAGTAATTTCAGCGCCATAAGAGTACTTAATTACTCTTGGTAAGTACTTCTCGAGTAAGTCGTTACCGTTATAGGTAGGTATGACTATACTTATAGACAATTTCATGTTCGCCTTGTGTGATTTTTAACCTGCGTAATCCATACCAGTTTTCTACCTTTATAGCTTCTCCATCTATAGTTGCTTTCCAGTCTGGGTAGTAGGAGTCACTCAAAATTAAGTAACCTGACTGAAGCGCGTTGACTTTTATTGTAACTTGGTTTGGCCTGTATTCAAGAATATCTACAGACTGGTCAACACTTATTGTCTGATAATCATCGTCCCCGTAGGCAACAAAAGCTCGAGGTAAAACGTTTAGGTTCTCGTAAAGCTTAGTTTGTCCTTCCTCTAAAACAAGCTTAAATAGCTCGGGATTGAGTTCATCAAAACTCAAAATGTATTTTACTCCTAAAAGATTGACAATAGGACTTTCCACAAAATCTGTAGTTACTATTCGATTAAAAGCTTTTGACGTTTGAGAGTAGTTTTGATCGGGTTGTTCAGTTGTGTAGATAAGCCTACCATAGTCATATAAATACAAAGGGTCATAACCTTCGATAGTATAAAGATCGTAAGCCATATTAATGTTGGGCGCCATTATTCTCCGATCATTTGTCATGTATCGATATAAACCAGCATTTTCCTGTAAATAACTAAGTACAGTCGTTTGTGGATACAAGAATTCTGGATTCGTAAAAGGAGTAAATTTGTTGGCAAACCGAATGCCACTAAAAGTAGAGAGTCCAATAAAACCTATAAAACAAAAAGTTAGAGTCTGTTTTTTAATAGTCTTTTTAAACGAAGTAACTAGATAGTATAAGCAAGTCAAAGCCACTAAACCAACAAACTCAATCGTTGGTAAGATCAGGTTTCGTTTGGCCACAGATAGATTGTCCAACAAGCTTTGAGATTGCCAGATTTGAGGTGAAAGTATCGTTATCCATAAAGCTACAAACACTGCTGCAAGTAGAGCTAAAGAAATCAGTGAACTTTTGAATCTTTTTAAATATCCTTGACTTCCATATGCCGCCAAGATGGCCAGAGTAAAGTTAGTTATGACCAACCACCTAGAAGGTTGAGAAGAACCTAAAAATGGTAGATTGTACTTAAACTGAGCCACCGATATGACATTACGGGTAGAAAGTAGTAGTGAAATAAACATAAAAAGAATAAAGAAGATGAGTTTCCATGATGTTTTGTTCTTTTTGTCTCGGTCTACTACAGCAGAGACTATTGATGTCAAAGCAAGAACAACGGGAATTACTCCTAGATAGCTAACAAACTCGGTATAGTTAAATATGCCCCAGTAATTTCCGGTGGTAGGATTACCAAAAAAATCTGGGACTATCATTTGAATTAGTTGTGGATAGGGCAAAAACCAGTCGACTTTCTCTAAAACATTGCCTTGATCACTGGTTCGATTGCTCATTCCAGAAAATTCCAAGGTAGAACTCATTTGTGGCAGGATTAAAATCAGTAGTAATGTATAGCTGATAATCAGAGAAGCTACTGGAAGCGTCAGGTATTTAGAGTGATTTTTACCAAAGGATATGAGATTGACTACAACATACACTCCTTGCACTATACTTAAATATAGCCATGGCTGAGGGTAGCCAGCATAAAACTGAGCTACTAGACTAAATGTCAGTAAAGCATTCCAACGAAATTTCCTACCTTTGACTTTGAAGATTTTGTCTATCGATAAAAGTACTAGTGGAGTCCATAGTGCCACATGACCAGCTGTATTCCATTCAAGCCAGACAACAAAAAAGCCAGAGAATATCCAAGCTAGAGAGCCAATTAAACTAGAAACTTTTTCTAGCTCCAGTCCCTTTCTCAAATAAAGGTACATAAAAATACCACCAAGTACTGATTGTGAGATCACGAGTAGATTCCATGCTTTTGTAAATGGTAGAAACCAAAAGACGATATTAAGTGGGTAGAAAGAGGCAGATTGGAAATTAGCAAAATGAGGTGTGCCTGAAAAATTGTAGGGATTCCACCAGGGCATTTGTTTTTGTTTGAGCTGTTCAATTGAAAACTGACGCCAGACATATTGTTGTCTGATGGAATCAGTGATTAAAAAATTCTTATAAGGAGTACCATTAGGATACTCAGTGGCTACAGCATCTCGAAACGGGTGATAAAGACCAGTAATGGTGTCAGCAGGGATAGGGTTTTTCCCTTGTGCCCACACAGGATAATAAAAAATTATTATGGGTACAAATAAAAAAAAGAATGGGAGTAAACTCAATAGTTTAGTCTTCATAGAAGTTTGTCTAATTTTTTGCAAAAGGTTTCTCGGCTAAAAACAGCAGCTGTCTCACGGGCATTAGCCCTTAAGGTATTCTGCTTTTCTTTTGTCAGGCTAATTAGAGTAGTAGTTTTTGAAACCAACTCATCAACAGTCTCAAATAAGTAGCCGTTTGAACCCTCATCAACAATTTCTTTTTGTCCACCTTTATTGATAACAATGGGAATGCATCCTGCGGACATCGCCTCTACTGTCGATATGCCAAAATGCTCAACTGCTTCAGGATGCTCTTTTTCATCGACCTCATAGCCTGATGCATGCCAATAGATTTGAGCTCTCGCATAGGCTTTATCCAAGGTTTTATAGTCAGCATTAGTAATTATTTCCACAGCAAGTCCTTGTGTCTTATCCCTGATTTGTTTAACCATTTCGCCACCTTCTTTATCACTTCCTATCAACAAAAGCTTCCAGTTTTTCAAACCCTTATTTGAAAGCTTTTTAAAAGCCTCAACTAAAACATCTTGACGTTTGTTGTGCATAGCGCTGGTAAATCTTCCCACCCCTAAAATAATCTTTTCCTTTGGAGCCTCATTTCTCATCTCTACTGGTGGATAAAGTACTTGAGAGCTAATACCAAGTTGTCTATCTATAGTATGTTTAGTGAACTTAGAATTACAAATGACAGTTTGATTAAGTAACTTCAAGCGAGCTAAGAAAGATTTGTCTAGGTTTGTAAATGGAACCTGAAAATGAAGAAAGTTTTTCTTTCCAAATAAAAAAGGAATACTCCCATCAGATAGGAAAAATATACTGTCATACTTCTTCGTTTTTTGATAGGTAGCCCAAGGAGATGATTTGTGAGTGAACAAATCGTATAAACTTGAGTTGAATACAAATTCAGATAGATCTAGATTAAATCTGTCTTTGTACGGAGAGATAATGTCTTTATCTTTCCAAGCCAACTCAACTTGATATCCATTTTTTTTAAAGCAGGTAGCAAAATTGAGCGCATAGACTTCTCCACCCCCAAATGAATCAAGATAAGGCGAAAATATAAGTGCTTTTTTCATACTGATGATAGATTTGTAACAATAATCTTACTTCTTCCTACAAACCGCAACTATTAGGGCTGAGTAGGTAAAGGGGGTGATAAAATCTAGTACCGCTTTGATGAGTGTGCCGGTACTGTTTAATGCAAAAAGTTTTTGATTTGGATGTCTCAGTCTTGGGAAATCACTCCAAAGCATAATACTTCTATTCTTATCAAGGTCATCTTTGGGTAGCATCTCAACCAGTTCAAAACCAGCCTCCTTAACAAAATCTTTCAGTTCATCAGTAGTGTAGCGATACTCATAAAATTTCTTTTTTATATCAGGTCTTTTTTTTCGTATTCCTAAAGCTTCTATAAGGATTTTTATAGGTAACTTTAGGGAAACTTTAAGTTTAAAAAGTAGTCTATCTATTTGTCTAAGTGGAGAATCGTATGGTACTTCGATCAAAGCTATGCCATTGGGTTTCAAGGATCTAAAAGCTTCTTTAAGTGGTTGTTGTGGTCCCTCTTCAAAATGTTCAACTACCCCCAAAGAAATATAGGCATCGATAGCATTATCTTTAAATCCCATTTGAGCCACATCAGCTCCTACTAATTCAAGGTTTGAATCAAAGTCTCTTAAAGTATGCAAACCTTTTACATAGGTATCCAGACCAATAATTCGATAACCTTTTCGTTTTAAGTCTATTACCCATTTCCCCAGACCACACCCGGCTTCGACATTGATACCATTTTTTTTAAGATACTTTTTGAATATAGGTTGAAGTCCATCAGACGTGACAATATCTAGTTCTTTTTCGATAGAGGTCTGACTCCAGTAAGTATCCCAATCTTCACTGGTATCTGGTACGTATTGTTTATATGACACAGTATTAATTCTTAAGATCTAATTTATAAAAGTTTACTTTATTTCGCTTGAGATTTTTTCGTCAATAACTTTATACTTTTGTTCCATAGTTTTCTTTTGCTGGAGTTCCCACAACTGTACTTGAATAAGAAAAGCATTGAAGGTTTGATATAAAATTTCGACCCAACCAATAAACCCGTCTTTCCAACCGTGCTTCTTTACTGCTCGAAACCAGAATTCACGCACCATTGAACCAAAAAAATTTTTAACCTTTACTTGGGGATGACCATCCTTTTTTAGGATCTCAGCTGTAATTTTTGTGTAAGCTCGAGTTTTTTCTAAACTCCAATCAATACCTCTATGAGTCAAATGATACAAATCTGCATCTATCTTCCCTATCTCACCTTTTATCTTTGGATACTCGTGTAACTCACCGACCCAATCAACTAAACCATTTTTTTTAATAAGTCTTGTAACACGGTCTGGATACCAACCGCCGTAGGAAACTGACTTGCCCATAATGAAGTTTCGTCGGTTAATCTGATAGGCATTGCTCTCAGGAGCTTCTAAGATCTTGAGTATTTTTTGGCGCAAAGGCTTACTTACCCTCTCATCAGCATCAACATACAAAAGCCATTCATTCTTAGCCAATTGTGCACCGTAGTTATGCGCATACCGAAATCCTTGCCAAGAATATTCGACCACTCTGGCGCCAAACTCTTTGGCAATCGACACAGTCGAGTCTGTAGAACCTGAGTCCAAAACTAAAACCTCGTCAGCAAAACTTACTGACCTCAGACAATTAGCTAAAAACACTTCTTCATTTCTGACTGGAATAATTGCAGTTAGTTTCATGATTCTCGATTATACTTTAAAGACAGCTCCAGCTGAATTTTCGTATATAGGTTTGTAATCAAAGTTTTTATCTTTAACATATTCTAAGTCTTCTTTATACATAAAGATGTAGTCAATCTTGTAGGTTTCTATAAATGTTTGTCTTTCAGCCGTATTCATATTTTGGAAAAAACTCAGTTCTTGCTCGTATCGAGTATCGAAATCATGGCCAGTAATTACTGACAAAGTCCTGCCTGAATAAAAAGTGTCTCTAGCTGACAAAGCCGCAAATTCAAGCGTAGCCACATTTCTGTGAGAGGGAAAAACTATAAAAACTGAATCAGTTGGGGTTGACTGTTTAATGTAGTTAAAAAGAGTAAGTTCATCGTTGGTTACTAAGCGAGTATCACCGGTGGTTCTGGCTTTAATGCTGGTATAGTTTGAAGGAGCTGATAGGAAGATAGTAAATATCACTATAGGAACCCATGGGAGTTTTATACTAAATTTTTTATCGATCAAATCTGAGGTGTTTTTTACTAAGATTACGGTGGCTATCGATGCCAAAACTAGAGCATACGGTGCAAATTGCTCTATGTCATAGGCCATTCTTCCTTGGTTAAACAGTAGTGGTAAAACAAAAGAAGCAATCGAAATCGAAAGTACACAGATTTCAAAAGTTTTTAGCCGAATAGTCTTTAATGACAGGCCGAGGATTGCAAAAAAACCAATAGCACGAACCCAGTAATTTCCTAAGAAATAGACCAAAACCCATTTAAAGTATAGTTTTGAAAGTTGAAGCCAATTTTGTTGAAAAATAAAGGTCTCTTCTTGCCACAGGTCAGGAATGTTGTTCCACCTATCTGCGTCATTGAGCATTCGGTGTAAACTCCAACCAGGAGCCCATACTGGACTAGCAGAGGTCTCGGGTTGGTAACCAGGAAGAAAAAGACCAGCCGAAATAATTCCTGAAAGCATTAAGGCTACAAATAACTTTGGATCACGATACTTTAGTAATTGCCAAAGAGCTCCTACTCCCAGCATTCCATGGATAAGCAGTCCACCCCAAGCTTTGAAACCTATCATTGAACCGGCAACCAAACCGATAACTATCACATGCCAGTAGTTAGTTTGCTTATAAGTTTTGACTAACAGGAGGACAATTAACATCTGAGCTAATACAAATATCGAAGCTGGATTTTGCAGTATATCTACGATTGGGTTAATTAGAAAGGTATTTGCTCCCCAAGTAAACTCTGTTCCACGAATGTATTGTGCGTAAAAGGATGCATTGGCGGCAAAGATTGTAAAGACTACCGCCAAGTTTGAGGCAATTTCACTTCGAGTTAATCTCCTAGTAAACACAAAAATACTCAAACTAAACACAAGGGAAATAAAGATTGGATAAATCCGATAATAGGTATCATAGAGCGAGACAAAACTGAAGCGTGTCAGGGAAGCTAAACTTGAGTCTATTAAATAGTGATAGTTTTTCAACTCAGCTCCTCCAAAACCCGGATGGGTTACATGTCCGGAGTTGTAGAGTCTTTCGATAAAGCTAATATGTTGCATTGAATCGTGGAAAGATAGCTCTACAAAACTAATTCCTTGTGGAGTTTGAATACCGCTTCGGAAAAGCACTGCAGAGTGTATCAAAGCAGTACCAATTGCAAGTATGACAAACAGCGCTTGTTGCTTAGTAAGCTTGATTTTTTTTAGTCTCAGTCTAACGCCATTTTTTCTTATCATTCCAATAGATAACAAAAGCAAAATTAGTTCACCAAACCAAAAAGGGAGCCCAAAAAATCGAACCCCATATACAAAAATACTGTAACAACCAAACCCCAAAACTAAGCTTATGGTAACTTTTTCAAGTTTTGACACATTTAAATCTCGAACGAAAAGCCAAGCAGGTAGGAAAATAAATAAGTAACCGTAAGTCACTAAAACTGATATTGATACAAATGTTCCCAAAATTGTTTGCCACATAAGTTAGATTATATAGTTATAAGTGAGACTTCGCCAAAACAATGTTAGACTAGTCCAATTATTAATTGTTTTACAAACAACAGGCCGTGCACCACTCAACAAAGTAGGAAGCTCTACTTAGATGGAGTAACTCAGCGGTCTAGTACCAACTTTCATGCGTAAAGATCTCTATTTAGAAATGTACCAACTTGAAGAAGCTTATTGGTGGCATGTAGCTAAACGAATGTTGGTTAAAAAATTACTATCAATGTATGTCGACAATTACTTTCAAAAAAAGTTGGTTGACGTGGGTTGCGGTACTGGAAAATTTCTTCAAGAAATGAATGTCTGGCAAGATTGGGGGGAATTACTAGGTTTGGACGGTTCAGATGAAGCTATTAGGTTTACCAAAGAACGTCACATAGCCAATGTCAAAAAAGCTAACTTCGAAAAAAAACTTCCTCTCCGATCCAAGACTTATGATGTGATTACTAGTCTCGATGTTGTCGAGCATATTAATGACGATCAACATCTAGTAAATGAATTTTATCGAGTTCTAAAACCTGGAGGTCTTGTAGTAATTACAGTACCAGCACACCAGTGGCTATGGACCTACTGGGATGAAATGTTGGGTCACTTTAGACGACACAATAAAAAAAGTGTTACAAGTCTATTTAGTACAGCCGGCTTTGAAATTGAGAAAATAAGTTATTTCTATAGTTACTTGCTTCCAATAGCTATTATCTTTCGCTTACTAAAGTCATCAAATAAACACAAACAACAAAGTTCTGACTTTATTAAAGTCCCATGGATAGTTAATGTTATTTTGCTCATGAAAGCCTTTTTAGAAAAAGAAACTATTCAATACTTCAATATTCCGTTTGGTTTATCTGTAGTCTGCGTAGCCAGGAAAACTTAACTCTGTCCCATAATCTTTCAATTTCAATCCCGGGATGTTTTATCCCGGGATTGAAATGATTTTCAGGTGTATTTAGCTGTCAGGTCATTGATCCTAATTTTTATCAGACCTATAAAGGCATTTATACCGTCTTCTAACATATTGACCTTTGTTCTCGGATCATTTTGCCATTTAACTGGTACTTCTTTTATTTTGTAACCAAATTTTTGTGCCAAAAATAATATCTCTGAATCAAAACTCCAATCGTTTATGACACCAGCAGCAAATAGTTTTCGTCCGACATCTCCTTTAAACAATTTGAAGCCACAAGTCACATCGGATAGGTTTTTGGTAGCCAGTAAATTAGTGAGCATTGTAAAAACCCTACCCAAATTTTCTCTCAGATAATTCTGACGCCTAGTCACTTTGGCACCAGCCATCTTTCGTGAACCAATTATGACTTCATAATCTGAGGCAAATTCCCAAAACTTTTCTAGTTCATTAATTGGTGTCGATAGGTCAGCATCCATAAAAAGGATCCACTCACCTTTAGAAGCACGGAAACCTTCTCTAAGAGCTCCTCCCTTACCTTGGTTTTGCTTGAGGTCAACTATTTTGATTAACTTTGAACTTTTTGCTTTATTGCGTATAAATTCAGCTGTGCCATCGCTCGAACCATCATTGGCTATGATGATCTCTTTGGTATATTTTTGCTTACGAAAGTAGGTCAGTATCTTAGGAAGAGTTTTCTTAAGACGTTCTTCTTCATTATAAGCCGGAATAACAACTGAAAGTTTCATTACATTAATGTTTAAGGTTTAAATTAATCATCAAACCTCAAATCTTGATTCTATTTCTAATAATCGCCAGTTTAGCACGTAGCGACGCATAGCGCATAGCAAAGATAAAACGACTCCGGTCGACTAAATCCCTCTGTTGCTTCGATCCTGATCCTCCAGTTGAGCTGGCATTTTTGTGCCACATCTTAGATTGAGGAACATAGCCGATACTAAAACCTTGTTTTTTTGCCTTCATACAATAATCATTGTCTTCAAAGTAAGCTTTGTATGTGTCATCCAAGCCACCGATTTTCACAACAACCTTTTTGTGTATAAGTAAACAGCACCCAGAAGCAAACTCTATGTTCTCTGGTTTTTCCCATTGTCCGTGATCAACTTCATTTACGCCTCGATGGTGGGGAATAACATTGGCCCAGTCATTGCGTCCACCTGCGTACCAAATAACTTTGCCTCTCTCAGATTTTGTATAATCACTTTTATGAAACTCTCTTCCTGGATAAAAATAGATTTTGGGAGATGATAGATCAAATTTATTTTCAACTGCACCTAGCGCGAGTTTTTCAAAAGTATCGGCTTTAACAGTAGTATCATTGTTGAGCAAACAAACATAATCAGCGCCATCTTGTATTGCCTGATTGATACCGACATTATTGCCACCAGAGTATCCTAAGTTTTTTTTATTTTGAATATAGTGGTAATCAGGAAACTTGGCTTTAATTTTACTAAGTTCCTGGTTCCCAGAAGCGTTATCAACTATATATACCAACAACTCTATCTGAGAAGTTTTACTTTTTGAAATTGATTCCAAACACTCAAGTGTATCGGTTAGTCCATTCCAATTTAAGAGAATAACGGCAATTTTAAGTTTTTCGGCCATAAGAGGACAACACAGCAAATAATAAATGTAGCCAAGGTTATGGCTGTACCAATTTTAACAGAATCAGGCTCGTATCTGAATGTAACTTGGTGCACACCAGATTCTAGGTCAATTTGACGAAAAGCAGTTTCAAAAGGTAGTATGTCGGTTTCTTGACCATCTATATAAGCTTTCCATCCTGGATACCAAGAATCTGTTAGTACTAGTTGATCGGATTGTTGATTATGGACTTCAAGGTTTATGGTAGTGGGCGTATATGAATTTAAGGTGACACTGCCTGCTCCTTTAATAAATGCCCGGTTTAATACATGATCATTTTGATAAACTTTAACTTCCTCATCCCAAATTTTGTTGTGTGAGTCTAAGTTGGCAGCATAGTCTTGTGGAAAGCCAGTAATAATATATTTCACGCCAAGGTTGCGTAGCCGATAGTCGTCTAGAGATTGAATATCAACTGAATTAATTTCTTCTGAATGCCAATAATTGGCATAATTTTCCAGGACCACTGCCGAATAACCTGATACGTTATATTTTTTATTAAAAGTATTTAAATTCGCTGGTAGCATAGACACTTCTTTACTTAGTCGGTTAAAGGAAACTAGTTCAGTTTCATCTAATTCCGGACCAAATGGTTGACGCACTCGTAGATGATTCCAATAAACATGTGGTCCAGTAAAATCTTGAACATCTGAACTGGAAATATATCTATCCATACCGAAATTGGGAAATACTGTACTTACCTGGGCGACTTCAAGTGGGGCTGTTATTAAATTACCTCTACCAAACAAAAATAGTTCCACAAGAACTACCAGAATCAGGACAAATTCAAACCACTTTCTCCTGAACTTCCAGCAGAAACTGAGCAGGAGTAACAGTCCCACTTCGATACCTACATTAGTCACTAAAGTTTTGACTATTAGGTTAATTTTTTCGGGTGTATATATATTTGGATCTAACATATTCAAAACCATAAGCAGATAAAATAGAAACAGAAAAAGTATATATCGTTAGTATTCGAGCAGGAGATCTGAATCGATCAAATAAAGGTAGTACATTTCTGACTAACACATACAAAGGAGTAACTGATCCAAGTGATAAAACCAACGATAAAAGTGCAACCCCTATCCAAAAAACAACCACTTTATTCCTTTGTTTGATTATCTGGACTAAAGCCAAAATTAGAGCAACGATACCTAAAAAGCCTCGGCTATGAGCCCGGCCCGTTTCTAGCGGTGCCGAAAACCCCCAAGAATTACCATTCTGCCATGAGCCATAAAAATGGCCCAATAAAAATTGTGGTAAGTCATATATTTCTATGGCATTAGTATTGGCAAACTGATCTGAGTCAGGCCGATGAATCAACTGTGTCAACTCTACAAAAGGTACTAGTTCTACGGCGATTAACATGACAGTTAATCCAAAAATTAGAACTATCGAAATTAATTTTTGTCTAAGTCTTTGTCGGCCGAAAATCAAAAGATTGCCCGTTAATAATAACCAGGTATAGTAACAATACTGAGGATGCCCTGAGACAAATTGTAAGGCTAAAACAAAAGCTAAAACTATTCCAAGTTTGACTCGGTTGTTAGCAACTATATACCGCTGAGATAGCCATAAAACCCAAGGAATAAACACTACTGCCTGAAGTGAATTAAGATCATTAATGTTTGATAGGGTGGTTCCAGAAAAAGCAAATAAAACTCCTCCTAAAAACGCAGCCAAGGTCGGCAATCTTAGCTCTTTGAGGAATAAGTACATGCCTACAGCAGCAAAAGGTATCAATACAACTACAAGAACTGCCAAGCCACGATATACATCGTTAAAAAGAAAAAACCAAAAGTTTAGTGGCGATAAAGTATTTGTCATTGGATTGGCAAGCTGTGGTACACCAGCAAAAATATAAGGATTCCACAAAGGTGCTTGACCTTGACTTATTTGATCTCGCCAAAATTCCATATTGGGACCAACATGGAGCAAATTATCTCCAAATATGAATACTTCCTGATTGAATACAATTCTCCAGAAAAACAGGCCACTGATAAATAAATACAGTAGAATAACAAGTAAAGTAACTTTATGAATTGCAAGGCTCAATTTAAATTTTGACTCAAAGGAATTAATGTGGCGTAAATTTTTCGGCATAACACTAGCTTTAATTATAGTTTCTTGTCAGTCCAATACCAAGCTTTTGGCTCAAACCGAGTCTACAAGTGATGCTTATGTTACTCTAGTCACTTTGGTTAGAGGCAAATCTCGCTGGATCAATCAAGAACAAAACTGGCTGGCAAAACATCAAGATCTATATCAAATACATAATTTCCAAAGTACTTGGTTGCTAGACTACGACGCGATTATAGATAAGAGCATAACTACTTCATTAGCCCCACTCGAAACAAAAAGTGATATAGGATTGTTTCTTGAAGTAACTCCAGAGTTGGCTCGAAAGCTAAACTTGAGTTACGACTTTGCTTCACCACCTCATAAACCTCATAATGCCTTTTTGAGTGGGTATTCTCTTGCTGACCGAAAGAAGATAATCGACTTTTTGGTAAGCCAGTTCAAACTTGAATTTAGTCGTCAGCCAACCAGCGTGGGGGCTTGGTTTATAGATAGCTGGAGTTTGAAGTATTTGAATAGTGTTTATGAAATTGATGCGGTTCTTCTGGTAGCCGAGCAATATGGTACTGATCATCACACAATTCGCGGACATACTTGGCAAGAAGCCTATTACCCCTCTCAAACAAACGTATTAACACCAGGTTCAAAAGATAATCAACTCGAAAGTGTAATTGTTCAATGGGCGGCTCGTGAACCCCTTAGAGGATATGGATTTTACAGGGAACATTCTAACTATAGTGTCCAAGCCAATGATTACACTCAGCAAGGTTTAGAGGTAGATTACTTTAATGAATTAATCGACACCTATCTTATCAATAAAGATGCCCCACTAAAGCAACTAACAATCGGTATTGAAGTAGGCCAAGAAGGCGCCGAGTATTTTAAAGAGTATTCAGACTTGATTGAAGCCTTATCTTCTAGAGATAATCTCCAAGTCACAACTCTTAATTCCTTTGCCAATACTTTCAAATCGACCTTTGATCAAAATCCCGCACTCCGTTTTAGCCAGTGGCAGAGTGAAACTCAAGATGAATGGGCTGGTTGGATAACTACCACATCGTACCGGCTTGGAATTACGGCAAAAGATGGTGACTTAACGATTAGAGATCTGCGGGTTTATAGCCAGAATCAAGACGACAGCTGGATGTATGCTGACAGCCGACATGATTTATTTAGACAGACAGAAGCAATCATTGACCAGGTTGGCTTACAAAACAGTTGGCTCCTAAGTTCAGACTTGCAGGTTGCTTCCCCTGAAATAGATTCCTCCACAGATGAATTATCACTCAGTTTTGGTGACGTGTACCTTCGTTTTAAGGAGAAAAGTGTAGAAACAAACCTCGATTTACTCCAAATGCCAAACCCCTTGATAACGCTAGAAAAAAATAATCTAGATAGTAGTCGACTCCACTTTAACACTTTAGAGGTATCAAAATCTCGTAATTATTTTGTAATTCTTATGCTATTGTCCACCTTCATACTGGTAGCACTGCTTGCCTATCTAAAGGCCGAGTATAGTTGGTATTTGTCAGTGGTAGTTGCACTTATAGGCATTAGTTTACTCGACCTGGAAATTTGGCTACTTACTCCTCTCAATGATCTGGGGTTTAATTACTTTTTTGCATCAAATCCTGCTCTGTTTGTCACAAAACTTATAGCCTATGGACTAACTCCACTTGTACTGACTTCCATAAGTATTGGTCTGTTTGCATATTCAAAAATGAGAACAAAATCTATTTGCTTTAGTCTCAGTTTGCAGTGGGCTTTTCTACTAGGTAGCGGCCTTGGTTGGCTGTTTCCCCTCTATAGGCAACTCCCTTTGGATTCAAGTTTGATTACCGGAACCAAAACAAACCTCACAAGTTTTATCTGGTGGTTTAAACTTTTGGACTTGAGCAGACTTGAGTTTGCTTTTTCTGCCGGACAAATGCATATAGAGCCATTAGCAAAGCTTGTTTCTTCACAACTATTTCTAGTACCAGCACTTGCCTTTGTTATAGCTAACTGGGGTATATTGCTAGTTGGCTTTGCCTACTTAGTCCTCTTGGCAGTTAAAAATAAGTCTTACATCAAACTCTTTGCTTTATTTGCAGTACTAGCTTTGGTAGCCAGTAGTACAAATAGCCTAGATGTAAGGGCTCCAACTGTATTTGATCTTGGACTCTCTCTTATTTGTGTGTGGGGAATTATAGAATTAGCCTTTAGGCTCAAACTCAAATCATGGTCAACTTTCTTCTTATCAATCATCCTGTTTGTCTTTACACTTCCAGGAACTGTATCTCTTATCGAGAGAAACAACGAGCTTTCATTTCGCCTAAATACACACTGGTCCGATAGAGGAAAAACAATTCACGTACTCCAACAAAAAAATAGAGTACAAGATGTCTTTCTCCCGAAAAATAAGGCTATAGATATTTTTATTCCTATGGGAATTCAAGATTATTCGTTTATTGATCCTGTGGAATTAAAAAAAGGAAATCAAATATTACTCGAAAATAGCTATGGAGTAGTTATACAAGACAACTAGTCTCATTTAGATTCTTGATTTCAATTTAAGTTGAAGGCGTTTTAAGAGATTGCTGTCTTTGATTTGCTCGTGAAGATACCAATACTTTATTTGTTTGTTGATATTTTTAAATTCTTGGTTTGCTTCGTCTAGTTCTATTTTTTCTTGTTTAAAGCCTTGTCTTTCCCAAATTTTGGCAAAAACAATAAACATATAGAAAGCTTGCAAGATAGACAGGACTAAGCCATGCAAACCATCTTTGTAGGCTTGCCTGGCAAAATAGTTAGAAAGAAAATCTTGCATCGGAAAACGAATCGCATCGTACCAGTATATTTTCCCCTGTCGATCTAAATACGTGTCGACTTCATTATCTGAATACTGCTTATCAATTTTCTGAACGTATTGTGTGATTGTTTGATAGTTATGGTGTTGAATATGGCCCTTTAAAACTCCAGGATCGCCTGTAATCTCTAAGGCTTCGTGATTGTGAATATCAGGAAACTTTCCTCGGCCTTTACGAAAAAGCCTGAGTTGATAATCTGGATACCATAGCCCATGTTCAATAACTTTCCCAAAAATAACATTGTGACGGGGGATTTTGTAGCCATTTAAGGGAATATCTTCTTTAGATAAGATGTATTCAATCTCTTTTTTGAGGTCGTTTTCGACCCTTTCGTCAGGATCTAAGCTTAAAATCCATTCATGACTGGCTTTTGTAAAGCCAAAATTTTTACTTTCGTTTAGCTGTTTAGGGTTGTTGTGATGTTTGAATACCTTGGCCTGGTGTTTTTTTGCTATCTCGACTGTTTTATCGGTTGACTCGTTATCGACTACAATAATTTCATCAGCAAAGGCAACTGACTTTAGACAGTCATCTAAAAAGTTTTCACTATTGTGAGCGGTTGTGACGATAGATAATTTAGGCATCTTACTTCCCTATCTTAACAAACTTATGAAGTGATCTTAATTCAGAGAAAGTTTTGCGTCTAAATACACCCAACATCATGAATGCATAGGTTAATCCACCAATACCAATCAAGATACCCACTTGAATCAGTGATTGATCTAGATAACCTGATAAAGACTTCACTACAACAAACATGAGTCCTGCTGAAATTAGTGGTGGTAGGGTCTCTCTAAAGACGTTTACCGGTAGATAATGACGTACCAGAGGGATGACAATAAACGAGCTTAAGGAAGTTATCGCCGCGGCAATAGCCACTCCATTGAACCCAAACGGTTTTATCAAAGCTAAGGTCAAAGACCAAGTTAAAACGATCCACATAACCATAAGACCTAAAGTTCTTTTAACCTTGCCGATTGAATTTAAAGTGTTAGTCAGGACTGTCGAAACAGCTGCAATAATCATTACTATGCCAAAATAGTTAATTGCCGTTGTTGCCGGCAACCACTTTTCAAAGCGAGGAAAGTTAGAGAAAAAGGGCTCAGAGATTGCAATCAAACCAAAAACAGAAGGGAAAACACTCAAACTCACGAAAAAGATTGCCTTGTTGATGGCTTTAGCCAGCTCCTCTTTATCATGTTGGAGTCTAGAAAAAACTGGGAAAGTTACTGAAAGAATGCTGTTTAAAAAGGCACTCAAAGGCATCTTTGTCCACTTTTGGGCCCAAGTTATGTAACCCATTTCAGTTCGACTAAAATGGCCTCCAAGAACGGCGATCAGTAAGTCATCTTTGATAAGTGCCAACAGGCTATTGAGTTGAAAAGGGGCACCAAATGAAACGAGTCTTTTGGCTACATCAATTTGTATACCTAGTTTTGGTACCCAAGGTTTTAAAATATAAATTGAGATTACTCCAACAATACCTCGGGCAATAACTGCATAGGTAAAACTAGCAACTCCATAGCCCATCGAGGCAAGCAGCACCGCAATACCGTAAAAAGTAAAATGCTCCAAAATTTGTGGAATAACAACTTTTTCAAACGATAATTCTCTTTCTAACAAAACTGAAGGGATCGTTTTGAGAGAAGCTAAGAAAAATGAAAATACTAGAGAGTAGTATAGAAATACTTCAGCCAGAGAAAAGTCATAGTATCGACTAACAAATCCAGTCCCCAAAAAGGCTAAAAGCATGAGAGTCAATGTTAGTATTTGTTGGATTGTAAAGGTAGTTTTTAGATCATTTTCAGTAAGATCTTCCTTCTTCTGAATTAGAGCTGCAGCCAAACCAATATCTGAAAAGTAATTTAGGATAGAAACAATTGAGAGCACCAAAAAATAGGTGCCATATTCAGAAGGCAATAATAGTACTCCAAAAAATATATTGGCAACCACCGAGAAGCCTTGGAGAACATACTGTCTTGATACAAGGGCCAATACACCTTTAACTGAACGTTGCTTTATTTTATCGGTATCAAGTTTTTCTTTAGATTTGGGCATAGTTATTTTTTCTTCAGATAGATCATTATAGTGGGCTTTATGAGAAATCCAAGCATAAGCCCACAGACAAAGATTGAGATCAGGTTTGCTACTTGTCTTACTGGAGTATCTGTAAACCTAATTGTCATTAGATGAGTACCACCTGTAATAAGTGAAGAAATTAATTTGAGTCTGTTATCATCGTTAATAGCAGTTTTTTGGCCATCAATATCTAGTTGCCAGCCTGGAAAATTAAAGGTATTGAACTGAATCAGTGAAAGATCCTCTGCTGCAACTTCGATTTGTTTGTAAGTAGGAGTGTCTTTTATAACCTGTATGCGAGCTTTGCCATTGACTACCTCGGCGACACTGCCAGCAACTTGGTCTTGTGTAATAGCTAGTTGAGTAATACCCAAATCATTTTCAGTTGTTGTTTCTACTTCTTTTGGCGAAAACTCAAAACTAGTTTTACTAATTTTCCATTTTGTGAACTCATCTGAAGTGTAGTAGTCGTCTGTTACATCCAAATAGAACTGAG
>Ga0210057_1004853_pt1 | contig 17583 bp, 29 predicted proteins | sample CryGeyCG2114_010_2_FD_183968 | JGI IMG/M metagenome (GOLD analysis project Ga0210057, IMG submission 183968) | Groundwater microbial communities from aquifer - Crystal Geyser CG10_big_fil_rev_8/21/14_0.10 (SPAdes) (version 2) | ecosystem: Environmental > Aquatic > Deep subsurface > Groundwater ...
AAGACCATATGATACCTTATTCTATAAGTGCAATGACTCGCTCTTTCAACTTCCATTAAAGAATAAGAACTTCAGAGATTATTAGCTTTGCCCAGCCGCAGCAAGCTGCGGGGTAAAACGATTTAATATAATATCAAGATTTCTCTTTTTTGATATCATTGCAGAAAATAACTCATTAGCATCAATAACAATAAACATTAGATTTGTCCTCTTTCTTTAAAAAATTCCTCCCTTCCTCTCTTCAATTTCCTGCCTAATTCTAGGGAATCATTTTCTGTTAAATTACTTCTTGAAGCAATTGTTCTTAATGCTATCAACTTAGCTATCTCTTCTCTAATAGAATCTTCTGCAATCCGAGTTATATCTATATTTAACACTTTTATTTCTTCATTAAAATTGTCAGGTAAATTAATAGATATTTTGACCATGAATGATTAAAGTTTCATTAATTTAAATAACTTTCTGAAAATTTATTTTTATTTTTATAGGAGTTTGAATAATCCTTTTTGCAAAATTTGCAAATTCTTCTCTTCAAGCAGTTGAGATTAAACCGAAACCATGAAAACCTATTTTATGAGTTTCAATCCGTAACCTTGGAGTCTCTGGAAATGTTTGATATTGTGCGTGAAAAATTCAATATCATTCTTTATGCAAATTGAAGCGACGAATAAATCTCTAAAATCAATTTGAGTTCCTTTTTTCTTAAGTTCTTTTCTTATATTTCCAGAAATTATTGCTGATTCTTTATCAAACTCTAAAATTTGAAATGATGACAAAAATTCTTCCATTTTCTTATCATTGCTGCGTCCGCTCCAAAGTTCAAAGACATTGACAGAGGTCGTATAAAATCGCGCTTCAAGAGTCAATATTTTTTTTATGATATCTTGATTATCTCTAAGTATTTCTATTGCAATATCAGAATCTAGTAAGACTTTTCTTTCCACCCTTTCCACCCTTTTTTTATTTCTTCTATCTCTGTTTTATTGATGATGTCGCAGCCAGCAAATGAAAGAATCCTTTCTTTATTGCTATTTTCTTTCATCATGCTCTTGATTACGACCGTATAACTTTTATTTCCTTTTAATTTTGTGAGAACTTCATATACTTCATCTGAGACACTTATTATCTTTGACATGGTTATATATACATATACATATATATAAATGTTTGGATATAAGGGGCTTCATCCCATATTACAAAAATTAATTTATTTATAATAGAGATTTTGTTTGGTATTAGGGCGAGAGTTTACATTTTGTCAAATTATCTAATCAATTCAAAATGTGGGCTCGAGTTGGGACTCGATTTGGGCGAGCAACTTCGTGTTAAGAGGTAAGGTCTTGGTTGGTGGTCGAAGTTGTGTGTTTGGCAAGTAAATTACAAACAAAATCTCACAAAAAAATTTAATTTGGGATGGAGTCGATATAAGGGAGTGTGGGACACTCAGCGTTCTCAAAAGATTTTTATAGTTTGACTGGGTGTATTTTAAATGGAGATTACTGTTTCAAATAAGACTAAAAAATTGATTGATGAAGTTTCACATAAACTTGATTTGGATAGGGAAGAAACAATAACAACTGCTCTAAAATCTTATATAAAAGTTTTTGACGATCCGGTTCTCAAGAAGGAACTCGAGTTGTGGGAAAATGCAGGACTGGAAGATTTAAAAGACTTTTCTGAAGAAAATGATTTATAAAAATTGAACAAATTTTCTAATTGGCGAAAGGCTTATAATGTTGATTGAATTATAATTTGGATGGAAATTAAAGTAGAAATTCCGGAGGATTTGAAGTTTATAGAAAATGTTTCAAATTTAGAATGGAATATCTTGGTTTCAAAAATGCTAAAAGTTAATTTAGAAAATATTTCACAATTAAAAAAGAATTTATCTCACTCATCGTTAACTGAAAAAGATGTAGAAGAATTTACTAATAAAATTAATATCTCATTAAGCAAGAGATATAACTAAAATGTTTATTGTAGTGGATGTAAATGTAGTTCTTTCTTCTTTATTGACAAAAGGAGATTCATTTAATGTGTTTGCACTTAATTCTATAACAAATAAATTTACTTTCATTGCGCCAGAATTCTTAATTATAGGACTTGAGAGTCATAAGAAAGAAATTGAAGCAAGAACAAAAATGCCTTCAAAAGAATTTAAGGATAATATTAATTTTGTTCTAGATCAAATAAATCTTATTTCGGATAGCGAATTTAAGGATAAAATTGAAGAAGCAAATAAAATATTAGTTAATCATAATAAAGATTCCCCTTATTTAGCAATGGCATTAAAATTTAAATGTCAAATTTTTTCTGGAGATAAAGAATTCAAAAAAAGATGTCCTGCAATGGTATTAAATCCTAAAGAAATGTTAGATATAATGTATTAAGATGAATAACATAATAACCCCCGACAAACTCGAAAAATATTTTTCAATTACACAAAAAGCATTTGAAATCGTAAAGAAAAAGATAATCAAAGGAAAAGAAAAAGAAGCCAAAGAAATTATTGATATGGCAGGGAATTATATCCTAGATGCGAAGCATTTTGAAACTCAAGGCGATTATGTTTTGGCTTATGGGGCGCTCAATTATGCGCACGGGTGGATTGACTCTGGAGTTAGACTTGGGGTTTTTAATGTGACTGACAACAAGCTATTTACTATAAAATAATTTGTTGTCTTACGATTTCATCGGAGGCAATTGGAAATTGTTCTTCAGTGTTTTGAGGAAGTTTAAAAGAAAACAGGGGGCGAGCGATTTCACGTTTGGGGGAGTTTCCGTTATTGGGGCGGAGTGAGGTCGCGAGTTTTCTTTTAGATGATAAACTTTTTACGGTGAAATGAATCAAGAAACAACGATTTCGTAAATCCACCATCCACCCTCGCGACCTAGCCCACCTCCCATTCCTTATCCCTTACCACAAAATCTCTCGCCCACTAATCTGGGAGGAGCCTCTACCTTCGAGGTTGAGGGGGGGAGGAGGGAAAGAAAAACTGATTAATATTTTGCTGCTTCGCAGATTAATGCTCACAAATTATGCGACACGGAGAACTGGAACTTTGTTCGAACGAATAAATTAATCCAAATTTTTTTAATAATATTTTTTTATAGAAGATGTTGATAATCTTGAAATATATGTGATAAAACTTAATACAATACAATCGTAAGTATACCCCGCCATTTAGGACGAGGAGTATCTCATCCTCAAGGAATACTTGAATTTCCGAAAGTTTGTCTAACACAAAAAATTATGTTTTTTATTATGGACCTGTCATTATACCAAAGAAATATAAATCATTTTTACTTTCTCTTTAGATGAAAAAGAAAGTGATCGTCCTAAGTCTTGGAGGAAGTTTAATTGTTCTGGATGAAATTAATTATTCTTATTTGAAAAAATTTAAAGAAGTTTTAAAAAAACATTATAAGGATTATAAATTCGTGGTGGTGTGTGGTGGTGGAAAGACAGCACGTCGTTATATTGAAGGAATTTCTCATGTTTCAAGCGATTTACATTTAATGGGGCTTGCTGGAATAAGTGTGACTAGGATGAATGCAAGATTTGTCAGTTATTTTTTTGGAAATGAACGAGAAGAGATCGGTGCTCCTCATGATATTAACGAAATAAAAAAAGTCCTTAAAAAAAATGATGTTGTTTTTTGTGGTGCTTTAACATATAAGACTGGAGCGACGACGGATTGCCAAGCGGCAATAATTGCAAAAGAGTTCAAGAGTGATTTAGTGAATTTGACAGATGTCGACGGACTTTATACAAAAAATCCAAAAAAATACAAAGATGCAAAGTTCATTCCTTCTATTTCTTGGAAAGATTTTGATACAATGGCGAACGCAATAAAATTTTATCCCGGACAACATTTTGTTATAGATCAAAAGGCGTCAAAATTTATACTGAAAAATAAAATACGGACTATCATCATAGGAGATAACCTTAGAGAACTTGACAATTATTTGAAAGGAAAAAAATTTGACGGAACGATTATTGAAAATTGAAACTAATTTATACCCTTTCTCACATTTTATAAACAACAAACTCTTTCTGTCCTTATGGAATATTATATTATAAATGAATCAGTTTATGAAAAAGTAAAAGCCCGGATAGCATCAGCTAAAAAAGATAAAGCTAAAATTGTTTTTACAAATAATGACGACGAGTTTTCTAGAAAAATATTAGAGAAATTAGGAAATGAAATTGATATTTATTTAATTAATTTAGCGTGGAGGCGGGATATGCAGAAGCAGAGGGAGGCAGGATTTAATCAAGTTATCGCCAAGATCTGTGCAAAAGCAAATATTGTCATCGGTATAAATTTCGATGAAATAATTGAATCAAGGAATTTGAAAGAGAAGAGTGAAATACTTGGACGAATCAGACAAACTATTAAATTGTGCAATAAAAATAAATTGAAAATGAAATTTATTATATTGAAGAAAGAGAATGAAAGAAATATTTATGATCTTAAATCTTTAGGACTAATTTTTGGAATGCCGACTTGGATGACGAGCAATTTGTTATATATGATTTAATTCTTTTGCTAACGCGATTTCGATTCCCACCATCCACCCTCGCGACTTCGCCCACCAACTCCACCTTACCCCTTACCACAAAATCGCTCGCCCCCGCTAATCTGGGATGAGCCTCTACCTTAGAGGTTGAGGGGAGGGGGAGGGAAAGAAAAACTGATTAATATTTTGCTGCTTCGCAGATTAATGCTCACAAATTATGCGACACGGAGAACGAGATTTGTTCGAACGAATAAATTAATCCAAATTTTTTTAATAATATTTTTTTATATAAGATGTTGATAATCTTGAATATATGCGATAAAATTTAGTCCGATACGAGCGTAAAGATACCCCGCCCTTTAGGGCGAGGAGTATCTCATCCTAATACCAAACAAAATCTCTATTATAAATAAATTAATTTTTGTAATATGGGATGAAGCCCCTTCCGGAGATAAATTAATATACCCTATTTTAAGACTGTTTTTAGGGTAAGAAAACTAGAATTTGAATTAGATGATATGATTCATTATTTTGAAAACTCTCCCCTATCTAAAATATATTCTGATTTTTATACAGAAGGTCATATTCCTTCAGTGGCAGGTCATGTTGTTTGAATTAATTCTGCAATTAAATCAAGACTTTCTAATTTAGGGAATTTAAGTAGTCTGGATAATACGATTTTCAACAACCTTACTTCAGACTAGTTGGAAGCCCCGAATATGAACATGCAAGAGAAGGTATTGAACAAACTATTGGTGAGCGTGCAAAACCTTATTTGAGAGAACATAACTTGATGGGTGAATATCTTAATACTCTTGATGTGACTTTAATGTCATTATTAGCTTATTCTTTACCCGATTCTTCAGAAGAGATTAAGGATATGGTTCATAGTGATGGAGGATTTTCTGAAGAGATGAATGCTCAAAAATTAAATAGGTTTTTGGAGTGGTTAACTTCTAATCCTCAGAAGGATAAAACTATCATTCATGATACTATGAGGAATCTTTTTATTCCCCGATTATATGGACGAATAAGAAATCTTTCTGATTTTTATGATAGTGATGAAAAACCAGAATTATATTTTCAACTTTCTGAATTTGAAAGAAAGGATGTGAGTGGTTTTAGGAATAATTTTTTTGATTTGTGGAATTACACTTTTGGAAAGAAAGTTTTCTAAACACGTAACCTTTTTTAATCCTTAAATCATTGAATTTTAATGGATGAAACGGAAAAGATAATAGAATATTTGTCACTGAATGAGAAGAAGATTCTTCCTTATGTAATGTTGGGATATGAAAAATTGATTGAGGAGTCTGGACTTGATGAAGTTTCTATCATGAGAGCGCTCGAATATTTAGCAAACAAAAATTTAATTGCGCTAAACGTCGAGAAGAAAAAAATTGTTGAGCTTGGAATTAATGGGGTTAGGTATAATAAAAATGGGCTGCCTGAAAGAAAACTTCTTAATTATTTGAATGAAAATAAAAATAAAGTTCCAACTCTTGAAGAATCACAGAAACAAAGCAAGCTTAGTGATGATGAATTTAAAGCTGCTCTTGGTGTGTTAAAGAAAAGAGCGATGATTGAACTTAAAAAAGGGAAGATATTACTCAATGCAAATGGCAATGAAGTTGCAAAAAAAATGCTTGAAGAAATATTTCTTGAAAGTTTACCGCTCGAACTTGAATCATTAGCTCCTGAACAGAAACATTCATACGAAACTTTGAAAAATAGGAAAGAGATTGTTTTAATTGAAGAGAAAAGGTTTATCTCTATTGAACTAACTGAATATGGAAAGAAATTATCGAATGTGAAATTTGACGAAGATAAAACCGAATATATTGAAGCTCTTACTCCTGAAATTATAAAAAACGACGGGTGGAAAGGGAAAAAATTCAGACGATATGATGTCGCCGCGAGCGTTCCAAAAATTGAGATAGGGAAAAGACATTTTGTAAATCAATCTATTGATTATGGAAGACGAGTTTGGACAGAGATGGGTTTTTGCGAGATGGAAGGAAAAATGGTTCAGGGATCGTTTTGGAATTTTGATGCTTTATTCACCGCTCAAGATCATCCTGTTAGAGAAATGCAAGATACATTTTTTTTAAATAGAACCGAAGAACTTCCCCCAAAGAAAATTTTAGACAGTGTAAAGAAATTTCATGAGAAAGGGGATAAATCGAGCAAAGGATGGAGATATGAATGGAATGAAGATGAATCAAAAAAAGCTGTTCTGCGAACTCATACGACTGTTCTTTCTGCTTTGACTCTTGATAAAATGTCGAGAGAAAAAAGAAACACGGACTTCTCGGAAAAATATTTTGCTATAGGTAAATGTTTTAGGAATGAAACCGTCGATTGGAGTCATGGCTTTGAATTTAATCAAACAGAGGGAATTGTCGTCGATAAAAATGTGAACTTCAGACATTTACTTGGATATTTGAATCAGTTTTTCAAGAAGATGGGCTATGATAAAGTTAGATTCAGGCCGGCTTATTTTCCTTATACTGAACCGAGCGTTGAAATAGATGTTTATCATCCGGAAAAAAAAGTATGGCTTGAACTTGGCGGGGCGGGAATATTCAGACCTGAAGTCACAATTCCTTTTTTTGGGGAGCATATTCCTATTTTGGCGTGGGGTCCTGGATTTGACAGAATACTTATGGATTATTACGAAATTAAAGATTTAAGACAGCTTTACAAAAATGATATAAGACAGCTTCGTGAAATGAGGTTTTGGATGAAATGAGATGGAAAATTTAGTATTTAGAACGTTTAAGAAAAAAGATTCAAGAAAAGTTAGTGAATTTATTATTAAAATCTTTAAAGAATTTAATGGGAAACATTTAACAAAAGAAAGTGTTAAATTCTTTGTTGAGACTTATAATAAAGAAAATATTGAAAAAAAATGGTTAAAAAATTTCGTCATAATATCTGAGATTAATGATAAAATAATTGGAGTTGGAAGAGCAAAAAAAGATGGCTGGATAACTCATTGTTATGTTGATAAAAGATTTATGAGAAAAGGAATTGGAAGTGTTATAATAAATAATTTAGAAAATTCGATAAAAAAAAATAAAATTTTTTTAAATTCATCACCTTATGCTCTTAAGTTTTATAGAAAATTAGGATATAAAAGATGTGGAAATAAAAAATTATATAATGGAATTCCACTTTATCCAATGATTAAGAAATTAGACTAACATGACAATCATAAACATAAACAAAAAAAGTTTCGAGAAAGAAATTGGAAAGTTAGACGAAGTCATGCTCGGAAAGATTGCGATGTTTGGAACTCCGGTTGATTCATTCGATGACGACGAACTTGTAGATAATTTTGCGATAGAAGTTTTTCCTAATAGGCCAGATTTACTTTCGTATCAAGGATTTAAGAGATCTTTTTTAGCTTATTTAGATAAAAAAGGAAAGACGGGGCTTATCGATTATTCAAAATCTTTGAAAAAACCAGCTAAAGATTATGAGGTCATAGTAGATAAATCACTTGAAGGAATTCGTCCATATACCGCGTGTGCTATTGTAAAAAATTTACAACTCAGTGATTCTAGAATTAAAGAGATAATCGATATTCAAGAAAAACTTCATACTACTCTTGGCAGAAAAAGAAAAAAAGCGGCGATTGGAATTTATCCAATTGAAAAAATAAGTTTGCCTATTACTTTCAAAGCACTTGAAGGAGACAAAATAAAATTTGTTCCGCTTGACTCGCCTGGAGAAAAAGAGATGACCGGTCTTTCGATTTTGCAAAGACATCCTACCGGAAGGGATTATGCACATTTGCTCGCTGGAAAGGAAAAATTTCCTATTTTTGTTGACGCTAAAGAAAATATTTTAAGCATGCCTCCGATAATAAATTCCAACTCGACGGGAAAAGTCACGAATGAGACTCGAGATGTATTTATCGAATGTTCTGGATTTGATTTTGAGATTTTGAAGAAGATTTTGAATATTGTTGTAACGACGCTGGCGGATTTTTCAGATAAAGTTGAGATATACCAAATGAATGTTCACTATGGAAAGAAGAAAGAAATAACTCCTGATCTAAAACCCGAAAAGATGAAACTTAATATTGAGAATGTCAATAAACTTCTTGGACTTAATCTGAACTCGAAACAACTTAGGGGATTTTTAGAAAGAATGGGTTACAGCTATAATGAGAAAAAGAGAGAAGTATTGATTCCAGCGTATAGGAATGATCTTCTACATGAAGTTGATCTGATTGAGGATGTCGCAATCGCATATGGATATGATAATTTTGATCCTATAATCCCCGCAGTATCAACGATAGGAAGTGAATCAAAAAATGAGATTATCAAAAGAAAAATTTCTGAAATAATCAATGGTGCTGGATTTATAGAAATTTCAAATTATCATCTAACAACTAGAGACGATCAGTTCAAGAAAATGAATGTTGCCGATAAAGAAATTAAAGATTCAGTTATTGAGGTAAATGAGTCTAAAACAGAATATAATATTTTAAGAAATGATCTGAGTCATTTCGCGCTTAAGATCTTGTCGGAAAATGTTGATGCGAGCTATCCACAAAAAATTTATGAGATGGGCAGAGTGTTTAATCTAGATAAAGAATCTAATTCAATCAATGAAAAAGAAAAATTATGTTTGGCTTATAGTCCGGCTAATTATACAGATGTAAAAAGGATAATTGAATCGCTCTTTAGGATGATGAAAGTTGAAATTGAAATTAAAGAACCTGAAAGTGGCGAGGCTTTGCCGAGTCATTTTATTGAGGGGAGAATAGCAAAAATATTGATTGATAATGAAGTTATGGGTCATATTGGCGAGGTTCATCCTAAGATTTTGAAAAACTGGAAACTGAAGATGGCTGTTGCGATGTTTGAAATTGATCTTGAAAAAGTTTTTGAGAAGATATGATTGAGATATTATTCTTTAGAGTTTTTGTAATTTTTTGTGTTAGGAATTTCCCACTTGAATTTCTTCATTCTGAAGAAAAACCCTACTCGCGACTTCGCCCACCAGCCATACCTTATCCCTTATCACGAAATCGTTCGCCCTATTCATATCTGAATTTCCAAATGATTGTCAAACATAAAAAATTTATTTTTATTTTAATGAGGTCATTAGAGAATATAAATTCTTATAAATAAACAAATTGTTCTAAAAAAATGCCTGAAGATAATTATATTACCAGACTTGAACAATATGCAACGTATCTTAGAAGCCAAGAGGTTTCTTATGATATAAATTTCAAGTTAGCAAAAGAAGGGAGCAGAGAGCAAAAAAATGCGGTTTTAGCTAGGGAAGTCGCAAAATCCCACAGAATAAAACTTGAAAGTTTATTTCCTGATATTGCTATTGAGGAGTAAAATTGAAATCTATTAAGAAAATATTATTGTTCATTGATGGGCTTCTGTTGAATTTTTTTTCGTTTTTGTGTGTATTAAGGATTCCCATTTAGATTTCGACTTTCTCGAAAAACTCGTGATCTCGCCCACCTTCTCACAACCCCCCTAATCGGGAGGAGCCTCTACTTTAGAGGTTGAGGGGAGGGGGGAGGGAAAGAAAAACTGATTAATATTTTGCTGCTTCGCAGATTAATGCTCACAAATTATGCGACACGGAGAACGAGATTTGTTCGAACGAATAAATTAATCCAAATTTTTTTAATAATATTTTTTTATATAAGATGTTGATAATCTTGAAATATATGTGATAAAATTTAGTCCGATACGAGCGTAAAGATACCCCGCCCTTTAGGACGAGGAGGATCTCATCTTCTCATAACCCCACACTTACGTCCTTATCACAAAATCACTCGCCCGCTCCTGTTCAAACACTAAATTATCATAACAATAGTCTAACACAAAAAAATTATAACTTTTTCAACAGAGCCTCATGGATAATTAGATTTATAAACTCTAAAAAATTAAATAAATTATGAATATCTTGCTATGGGTGATTGTTGCTGTAATTGCGTTTGCTGTAATCATTGTAGTATACTATTATAATCGGTTCACGAAGCTTTCTAATCGAATAGATAATTCTTTATCTCAAATAGATGTTCAATTAAAGCGAAGAGCTGATTTGATTCCTAATTTAATTGAGAGCGTAAAGGGATATATGAAACATGAAAAAGCGGCGATAAAGGCTGTGACAGATGCACGAACGGTAATGATGGGCGCTAAAGATCTGCCTGGAAAGGTAAAAGCCAATAATGTTCTTGAAGGAGCATTAAAAACAATTTTTGCTCTAGCTGAAAATTATCCTGATCTTAAAGCAAATACTAATTTCTTAGAACTTCAAAGAGAGCTTGCTTCAACTGAAGATAGAGTCGCTTATTCAAGACAATTCTATAACGATTCAATTTTAGAATATGAGAACAAGAGGAAGACATTCCCTGGAAATTTCTTTGCGAACACATTCGGTTTCAAAGAAAAAGAATATATTAAAATTGCTGAAGCTGAAAGAAAAGTAGTGAAAGTTGATTTTGAGTGATTGAAAATCCCAAGGGAATTTTAGAAAAGATTGTAATTTTTTTGCCGAGTGAATCGGACAAAAAAATGAGATAAATTTAAGGAGATTTTGAAAAAGATAAAATGGCAATAATTGAAGCACAAAGTAATTTTAATTCATTGTTTTATATTGTTATCTTATCAACGATCATTGTTATTGGATTAATCATATTTTTTATAATGAAGTTAAGACATAATTTTAAACAAGTTGGAAAGGCATTGGGAATCTCTGCAATAATAACATTAATTATTGAATTTTTTGTATGGATTTACTTTTCTTTTATCAATCCAGGTCAAGTGTACTGCAAAATGGGAGCAAATTGTCCAAGTTCATCCTTTCTCTCTTTTTTATTCGTATTATATTTCTTTGTTCCAATTTTACTAATTGTTTTATTCATTTATTACTTAATTGTTTTTATTAGAAATAAGAATAAGAAATAATTTGGAACTCGCTAGACTCGTTCTTATTAATGACTCGAAATCAGACTTTGTCATGATTTCTCGTTACGGATAAATTTAATGATATTATTTTAAATGGATACGACTTTACAGAAATATGATGATTATTTTCTCTTCCGATTTGCCTAAGCTTATCTGTTTTTCTTAAACATTATCGCAAATATTAAAACTAAGAATGATCCGATTACTCCTAATATGAATCCGATGATTATTGGAACGTCTCCGATTGTTAATCCGTAAAGAAACCATGTTAAAGTACCTAGGCTAAATATTAGAAAAGCAAAAATTGAAACGTCTTTCGAAGACTTGTTTTTATAAATTTTGTATGCCTGAGGATAATATCCCAACGACATTACAACACCCATAAATGTTGCAAAGACTTTGATGAATGGAATCCATATCTGTTCGCAGAATGTCATTTTACTCTTTCCCCCGATTTATCCAAAAACTTCTTCTGGAGTTAATCCAGCGTCTTTGATTATTCTGTTTAAAGTTCCTTTTTTAAGAATTGGATGATTTGGTACGGTGATTTTTATAGTTTCATTTTGAGAATTTTTTTCAAGTCGCATGTGTGAACCTTTTTGTCTGACAAAAACAAAACCAAAAGCTCTTAATTTTTTAACTAATTCGATTCCAGAAATTTGAGGTAATTTCATTTTAAATGGAGACGTTTGAAATTTCTATGTTTCCTTTATTTTTGTAAATAATTATTTCGTTTTCTCCTGTTTCTAGAAATAATTCTATCGCTTCTTTTATATTTGAAAGTGCCTCTTCCTTCGTCTCTCCTTGAGAAATACATCCTTTTAAGGAAGGTACAAATACAGTGAAACCGCCTTCTTCCTGAGGTTCTAAAACTACTTCTATTTCCATATTCTGTCAAATTTTAAAAGATTTATATAGTTTTCTAATTTTTTATTCTCTTCCTCGATTTACCCACCATTGATCGTCTTTGTCGGCGAACCACCAATCATTAGAATCTGTTTTCATTATTTCTTCTGCGATTATTTGAGCAGCCGTGGTCTTGAGTCTTTTAATTGTAGGAATGATCCAACTTTCAGCTCTGATGTTTCCGATGTCGATCTGTTCTTTCAATGAGAGTATCCATTCAATGTTGTCGGCGTCTTTTGCAATAATAGATTCTTTAGTCTCTCTTTTTTCATATTCTTCAATCAATTCTTTCATATCTTTTCCGAAAGGTAAATTTTTAGTCAGATCTTCGACTGCTTTTTTTTCGTCTTTTTGAATATATTTTTGATGGACATAATTTAAGTCAGAGATTCTTGATTCAGTCAAGTCGTGGAATAAACACATTTTGAGAACTTTTAACATATCGACATCTTTTTCTAATGAAGCTAAAGTGTAGCCTATAAATAAAACTCTATTGTTGTGTTCAGCTACAGATTGTGATCCGCTTCCTAAAAAATGAAATCCGCTTCTAGGAGTTTTTGATAAAATCCCTACTTCGAACAAAAAATTGATAATGTCTTTCATAGAGTGATATAGAGAACTAATTATATAAATATTTGTTTGATAAAATTAATATTGACATCTCACTTTAGTTTTATTAGCTCATAAATTCGCTAGTATTTATGCTCAGAATTGCGACACGGAGAACGGGATTTCTTCGTTAACAGATTCTAAGGTGGCGAATTTTTTAATAGATATAAACCTTCCAGATAATATTTATACCAAATTTGGGTTTTACTTAATATCGCATAAATTATTAAATATTCATCAATTAATCGAAAAATATGGAAGTTGATCGTGATTTAATTAGTAAAGTTTTGGAGTTGTACAAGCCAAATTATAAGTATCTGATATTAGCTGAAATGGAATTTCCAATTATTCGAGGAAGATTTCAATTAAAAGAAACAGAATATATGGAAGCATTGCATCATATGACTGATGTTGAGGCTCAATTATGTTTAAACCAATTGTCTTATATATTTTTTGGACAAGCGATATTAGATAAGCGATGGCAGGATTTTGATGATGTGAGTTTTGATCAGTATCTGGAGTTTAGAAAAGAAAATATGTTTATCTCCGATTCACATAAATCATTTAGAAGAGAGACAAATCCAGTTTATCCTTTTGATGGAGTATTATCTCTTAGAAAACTAAAGAAAGAAGGAAGTCTTTATGTCGCTAAATTAGATTTTGATTTGAACGATCAGGCATGTCTTGGAGAACTCACATTGGTATTAAGAAAATAAATTTATCTCATAAATTCTTATAAATATCTTTTTATATTCAAGAAAATGGGATTTGATTTTAGGTTTAGATACGCCGAAAGCAAAAAAGAAATTGATGGACTTATTGATTTTGTTTTGCTTCAGCCTCTAGGTTATCCGCACTTTGAAGATTGGGCTGTTGGCGTTGCGAGGGAAGAACTACTTTATGGAAATAAAGGGGCGATTGTCGCTTTTAGTGATGAGCAGATTGTAGGAAATACAATTTTTCAGGATCATAAAAGTCTGAAAGGATTTACTGAGATAAAAAATGCGCGAGTTCATCCTAGTTTACAACGTAGATTTTTTACTCCGTTTATGTTCAGGCAAGCTGAAGCTGAAAGTAAAAAAGAAGGAAAAGTTGGCGTTGTATGTGATTGTCGAAGTGATAGAAATGATGTCATGAGTTTTTTGAAATATTGCGGTTATGAAGAAATCGCGCGAGCGTCTTTATATGACAATTATGTTGAAGATGTCGTGTTTGCAAAAAGATAGGATATGGGTGAGGGGGGAATTTATGTGGGGAGGAGGAATTGAATGGAGAGTATCTTTATTCTACTTTCAATTTCCAATAAAGTAATAAACTTCAGCTAATTAATACATATATGAAAATATTAGCTTTTACAGATTATCACTCTGGTCCTAATGATGAAATCGAACAATTGAGAGAAAAGTCAAGAGACGTTGATTTGATCTTATTTTGCGGGGATCTTTCTCTTGCAACCGGAATCGGTCTTGAAAAATCGCTTGCGATATAGAATCCTTGGAGAGAGACCCTGTAATCATAAATGGAAATTATGAAACTTACGAAGAAATTGTTGCAATTGCTTCCAATCTAAGAAATCTTTTCCGATTCATGGAACTACATTTGAGAGAAATGGACTAGTCTTGTTTGGGTATGGATATAAAAATATGAAACCTTACGATGAGGAATTTGAAGAAGCTATAACGTTACATATAGATGAAATATCTCAAGTAAGAAAGAAAATATTGATCACTCATACTCCGCCTTCTAATACCAATCCCGATATTATTATAGGCAGACATGTCGGAAATAAAAGTTTTTCTAAATACGCGCCGCTTTCCGATTTATAGTTTTGTGGTCATGTCCATGATGTCTATAATCGGGAAGATAAAATTGAAAATTGCAGAGTCATAAATCCTTTTCCGAGAGGGATGGTCTTTGACATTTAAATCCCAAATCTTAAAAACCTATATCGGGAGACTTAAATATTACTCCAAGTTTTTAAATCTCCCGAATATAGCAATAGACAAATTGAGGAATTATTAAAATCAATTTCTATAAGAAGAAAAATTTAAATACTCTGTTGTATCAATAGATATAACATGAAAGATATGAATATTTTTGAGACGAAGAATATTACAAGATATCCAAGGCTTGATACCGTTTTAATGGTAGAAGATTTTATAAAAAAGTTCGATGGTGAATATAGAAAAAGGGCTTTATGGGAACACTTGCCGAAAAAAATGATGTATCAAACCTTTTCTGTCATTATTGATTATCTAATCTATTCAAGAAAGATTTCTGTCGATTCAGTTGGGAAAATCGGATGGATATATTATCCTCAGCTCGCTAGAAAATATTATAATAGGAAGGATTTGAGGTGGAAGAAATGAAACTCAACTCTATTCCCACATTTGCAAATAAGAATGTTGAAGAATCATTTCTTCTTTTAGAAAATGGGGATCTGTCGGATAAACAATTATTCAAGTTTATCAATCAAGCATTAACAAATATAGAAGAAAATGTATTTTGCGGGGTTCAAATTCCTAAACGTCTAATTCCCAAAGAGTATGAAGTTAAATATGGAATAAAGAATCTTTGGAAGTATGATCTGCCTAAGGGCTGGAGATTGATGTATTCAATTGTTAATGAAGAAGCAATAATCATCAGTTTAGTGCTTGAATGGCTTGACCACAAAGAATATGAACGGAGGTTTCATTATTGAATCATGGAAGAATATGGACGAATTGATTTTAGAGATCAAATTTCTAAAAATAAATATAAAACGTTATTCTTAATCGTATGCATCTTTTTGGTGTTCCTTTTAATGGGGTTTGTCATTGGCATGGCGATGGGGGAGGGTTTCGTTTTTATAATTATGATAATCTCTATAATTATTTCAATAATTTATGTTTTGTTTAGTTATTATAAGTCGGCTGAGATCGCGATTGCTTCAGTTAGAGCTCGTCCTATTAATTCTTCAAATCCTGACGAAAGACAATATGAAAGACTAGTTGAAGCGTTGACTGTGGCATCTGGACTTCCTAAACCTAAACTTTATGTCATGGAAAATGAAATGATCAACGCTTTTGCGTCAGGACGAGATCCAGAGCATGCAGTTTTATGTGTGACGAGCGGAGCTTTAAAAAAACTTGATAAGAAAGAACTTGAAGGAGTTTTGGCGCACGAACTTGGTCACGTCGGAAATTATGATATAAGATATCTGACCGTTGTCGCGGTGATGGTCGGGATGATCTCAATTTTTTCCGAGATATTTTTAAGGAGTTTATGGTTTAAGAGTGGAGATAATGATAGTAAAGCGGGGGTCGTTTTTTTAGTTTTAGGGATTGTCCTCGCGATTCTTGCGCCTATAATTGTTTGGCTTGTCCAAATGTCGATTTCTCGAAAGAGAGAATATGCGGCTGATGCTACTGCGGTAAAGTTTACTCGTTATCCTCAAGGATTGATTGGAGCATTAAAAAAAATTCAAAACGATCATGGCGAATCGTCGAATAAAGATCATAAAATTCCTAAGGCGACAGCACATATGTTTTTTGCAAATCCATTCAAGAATTGGGGCAGTACGCATCCGCCACTTGAAGAGAGGATAAGAGTTTTGGAGAGGATGTGAAGATTAAAATTTCTGATGAGTTAATAGTGAATTATTTTGGTAGCTTGGGGCATGTTTCACTTTTAAGTATGCAAGTATAGTATTTAGAATTTCCACACTTACCTGTCGGAGGAATTGGGCATATTTTTCTTCCTGGTTCGCAATACGAATCATCTAGAACTCTTTGAGTTGCGTATACTGGACAGTTTGACTGTGATGGCAATCCTCGTTCGTTAACCTTTTGACAAACACTTACAGGAGATATATTTCCTTTTTTGCATTGTCTATAATTTCCAGAAGAATCATCAGATCCAGAATACTGACAACCATATTTTATCTTAATTTTTCCCTTTATTTTTACTTTATAATATCCACAATCTTCTACTACATTACATACATCTTTATATGGTCCCTTTCCCATATAGGGTGATTGATAATATTTTTGTCTGCAAAGTATTGTTAGGGCTTGCGCTTCCAAACATTTATTGCCTTGTCCACCATCTTCATGGAATGCCATACAATCACAACAAGTTTCACATGATTTGGTAATTGGGGTAACGACTTGCTTTTGTTTTTTAACAACCACTGGGGCAGGCTTTTTTTTAGCTGGGGCTAATGATGGAGGACTAGTCATTGGTCCACCCGATGAAGGTGGTGGGCCACTATCATCTTCAACCCAGCAACATTTGTAATTTAATGGTCCCCCTTCGATATCTTCTATCAATTTTCCACATCCACAATAATCTTTTAACAGATCATATTGTTCTGACTTAATAGAATTCGTTGTGTCTCCTGGAATTGAACAACAAACTCCCGGATTATTTCCCTCCGTTGGATCTTTATATGTTTCTGCTGATCTTCTTAAATTTGTATATCTAAAGTTAAGGACGTAAATATTTCCCCATATTCTGCTTGAATTCAGTATATTTCATAAAGTATCTTAGTTCTTTCACCATCCTTTCAAAACTTTCATGAATTCTACCACCATTAACTTCTCCTTTGGTT
>Ga0210057_1004855_pt1 | contig 17573 bp, 16 predicted proteins | sample CryGeyCG2114_010_2_FD_183968 | JGI IMG/M metagenome (GOLD analysis project Ga0210057, IMG submission 183968) | Groundwater microbial communities from aquifer - Crystal Geyser CG10_big_fil_rev_8/21/14_0.10 (SPAdes) (version 2) | ecosystem: Environmental > Aquatic > Deep subsurface > Groundwater ...
TGGGCCAGCAGCTTAGTCAGCTGATTTCCATCGATGTCGTTCGCCTGGTGGATGGGTACTCCCAGCTTGTCGAGCACCTGCTGTTGAACGAGGGCATTCTCCCCCAGATCGCGCCGCTCGCTAGCCAGCACCACTGTCACACCGGCCCCAAAGTTTATCAGGTGACGGGCCGCGCCCAGCCCGTCGCCGCCGTTGTTACCTTTACCAGCCAGCACCAGTATTTTTTTACCAGGGAGAGTGCCGCCTAATAGTCGCTGAGCCAACCGAGCTGTGTTGATGCTGGCGTTTTCCATCATCATGATGATGTCGACGCCCACCTCCTCGACCATCAGCCGGTCTACCTGGCGCATTTGCTTAACGGTGACTACCGGCAGCCGGTGGATAGGCAGGCTGGGCAGCTGGCGGTTGGTGTTGGCAGTCATCTTTTTTGTGTCCAGGTTTTGTGCCCACAGCTTTTGTTAAGCTTTACGGTGCGTTTAAGAAAACGGTTTTATGGTTTAATACTACTATGAATTCTGTGCTGTCACGGCTTTGGCGTCGGTATTGGCTGAGGGTAGCCGCAACCATTATACTGGCTTACTTATTCATTGCGATCTACACTTGGCTGGTTAGCCGCAACCCCAACGTCACCAGCGTCCCCATCCTGACCCCGATCTGGCTGATCCCGCTCAATGTGTTTATTTTTACGCTGGCGGCGCTGGCAGTCTACCTGGCCCGGGGCAGTATCGAGGTCCGTGCCCAGCTCAAGCCCAGTCTCCAGATTGGTGCCGCCACCACTGCCGGTGTGGCGCTGCTGCTGTTGATCTTAGAGCTGCTGCTGGGTGTTTTTAGGTAGCGGCCGAGTAGCCACAACTCTATCCTGTAGCTTGCTTGGCGGCCTGGCTCTGGCTCTTTTCACCGACCATCTTTTTGAGTAAAATTCGCTCGATATCTGGAGACCAGTATGTTTGAGGTATCAAACTTTACAACAAACTGAAGGCGCCTTCGTCTAGCGGCCTAGGACATCGCCCTCTCACGGCGAAAACACGGGTTCGATTCCCGTAGGCGTCACCCAGTTGGGTAGGCTACGCGTAGGTGATTAATGCTCTGGCACTGAGGAAAGCAAAACTGGCGGTTAAACCCATAGCTCACAACGGGCTTTTTATGTTCCTTCAAAATTAATCACATTTACAGGACACAACATCATCACTGTTTAGCATACACAAATCTATTAGTGGTGTTAAGTGGATACCCAGATTTCTAAATTGTGTCTACTCCACTGCTATACTAAAACAGCAGGATTTGTGCCAACCTTAGAGCTGCCGCCAACCAGCAAAGAACGACCTCGGCCTAGTCGGATACTTATTTGGTACTCGGGAGCGTTCGGCACAGAAGCAGGCGCGAGAGCAATCTTCAGCGGACTGAAAAAAAACTTGACTGACACTTCGGTGCGGGCGGTTCCCTCCAAGGTTTCCAAAGATGCCGCCGGACAGAACTTCGAGATCGATATTAACTCGGTAGAAGACCAGGTCCGCCAGGGTGGCAAAGTAACCTTGGTGAGCCATTCCAGTGGGGTGATTGAGATGATCAACCACCTAAGAGTGCTGGAGCGGAACTTGACAACTACCGGCAATACTGAGTTGCTGACCAAAAATGTCGACATTGTGCTGGTGGCGCCGGTGGGATTTGTCCACAGCTGGTCAGAACTGGCGGCTATGTTTCGCGGTGTGGCAGAAATAGCCAGGTCTAACAAATCTATTCTACCGATTGGTCGGCTGATCTCGTTTCGCCAGGGCATTGAGTCAATCAACTACTTGCCGCCTACGTTTACCCACTTGAAGCTGGAAGAGTTCAACCAAGTGTTGACCGAGATTTTTAGTCAGCATACTCAACGCCAACGGGGAGTGCTGTCGACTGAGTTTGCCCCAGGAGAAGAAAGTTACTTTAATCAACTGGCACGTGAAAAACCTGCCCAGGCTGAACGGACCAGGGCGAAAACTCAGGCCCAGCAAGCCAAAGATGCGCCGGCCCTTGATCAGTTGTTAGAGAGCAACGTAGTTGAGTATCTAACGGCTAAGCGCCGTAGCCAGCACCAAAAACAGCAGCGCCACGCTCGGGCGATTAAGTCAAATCTCCAGCGTCGTGGCCGGCTGCTGGAGCCGGAAATGACTGCAGCTTATGCAGGTGAGGAAACTGGCGGCGGTTGGCTAAGTGTGTGGTGGCAAGCACTGCAGGGCTTGTTAGAAATTACTAAGCAAGCTGCTCGCGGTGAACCGTACCGGGCATTGACCAGGTACCGCGACATGGGTGTTAGGACTAAGTTTGTAGTGCCGGAGTTTGATCCGCTGGTTTCGGTGGAGCAAATCCGCCGCTTTGCGCAGGAAGGCAAGCAAGACGATCATCCATACTGGCTGGCCGGAGTGAATTTTCCCGATCAGCACGCGAACGAGCTAAACTTGTTAAATCGAATGACTCGAGAAGAGTGGCAGATGATTAAGGAGATGGACCTCCAAGACCCCTTCTCGGACATGGATAAAGAAGACCCAGACCTACTGGACATCATGCTGGTAGGCACAGCCACCCACTCTTCGCTGGCGTTTGATGCCGGCAGCCTCGGTAGGGCCATCCGCCAGTTGCTGCACGGCAAGTGAGCGTCGGCCGCACCGCTCAGGCTTTCTTCTCTTGCTCCGACTTGGCTTTGTCTTCATAATGATTTACATGAGCTTGGTCGAGACACTGCGGCATTTGTTTCATCCGCGCCGGTCAAACAACCACCGGCCGCGACTACTCCACCCCGAGGCATACCTTTCTTTGGCGCTGCTGATCGTGGCTTTCTCGGCAGTACTACGGCTACTGACCACTCTCAACCCCGAGTACTCGCAGATCCTGGGCTTTGCCTCCGATATCACTGCCGAGGAAGTTGTAGCGCTGACCAACCAGCAACGCTTGCGCAGCGGCGCCGGAGCCGTGCAAGCCAACCCTCAGCTGACCGCCGCGGCGACGGCCAAGGCCAGGGACATGTTCGAAGATCAGTACTGGGCACACGTAGCGCCGGACGGGACCGAGCCGTGGACGTTCATCCAACAGTCGGGCTACTCGTACCGGTTCGCGGGAGAGAACCTGGCGCGCGATTTCGACCACACCCCGGCTATGATCGCCGCTTGGATCGCTTCACCTTCACATCGGCAAAACTTACTTAACTCGCGCTACACCGACATTGGGGTGGCGGTGGTTGATGGCGTACTCAACGGCACTGAGACCACCTTGGTAGTTCAGATGTTTGGTACCACCCCTGCCCAGGCTGCCCAGCTGCCGCCGCGGTCGGCGGCCATCGACATCAACACCGAGTTCGTCCGGCCCGTCCAGCCACAAGCAGGTATCAACCCCAGGGAGCTGGCGTTCTTGTCTACCGACCAGGAGGTTTTGGCGGGTGCCGACCCTCAACAACTGGCTGCCCAGCTGCCGCCGCTGATCTCACCGCTCGAACTCAGCAAAGCCTTCTTTTTAGCTCTCATTTTTGTGCTGGTAGTGACGCTGATATACGATACGGTAGTGATCACCAACAGCAACGTGGTTCGGCTGGTGGGCAAAAACATCGCCCACATCATGCTGTTGACGCTGGTGGCGTACATCTTGATCTTTTTTGAAGCGGGAGTAGTTGGGTAGCGGCTGGAAAGCAAGCAAAATGAGAGAGTTTATTATCAACCGCGAGCTCAATCGCCACCGGCTAGCGTACGCCGTTTTAATGATCGGCTTGTTGATGGCGATGGCGTCGTTCTGGCTGGCTTGGCCGAACCGCTTTTATCAGCGGTTGATCGTGTTGGGCCTGGTAGCTTTTTACGTAGTCTGGGGAACGCTGGCCCATCTGCACACCGATCACGTCACTCGCCGAGTAGTGTACGAGTACTTAGGGGTAGGGGTGGTAGCCGGCTTAGTGCTGCTGCTGGTGACCCTGTGAACTCTTAAGTTGTAGAATAGCGACGGAGTATCAACGCCACAGAAAGGACGGATGAAAGGTATTATTTTGGCGGGCGGCAGCGGCACGCGCCTCCGGCCTCTCACCCGAGTGACCAGCAAGCAGTTGTTGCCGGTGTACAACAAACCGATGATTTTTTATCCGCTGGAAACGCTGATCCAGGCCGGCATCAAGGACATTCTGATAATTGTGGCCCCCGATCACGCCGGTGACTTTTTGAAACTACTGGGCAGCGGTAAAGAGTTTGGCTGCCGATTTACATTTGAAATCCAGGACAATCCGGAAGGTTTAGCCCAGGCGTTCTTGATCGGTCGCAACTTTATCGGTGGCGACCAGGCAACGCTCATCCTGGGAGATAACTTGTTTGAGGACGACTTTAGCTCGGCTATTCAGGGATTTGAGTCCGGTGGCAGGATTTTTGCCAAACAGGTACCCGACCCTAATCGGTTCGGAGTGGTGGAGTTTGACGATCAGCGGCGGGTGCTGTCCATCATAGAAAAACCTCAGCAGCCCAAGTCCAATTACGCGGTCACCGGTATGTATATCTACGACAACAGCGTGGTGGACAAAGCCGCTTCTCTCCAGCCCTCTGAGCGAGGTGAGCTGGAGGTGACCGACATCAACAACCTGTACCTCAAGGAAGGTAAACTGGACGTGGCGTTTGTGGAAGGGGAGTGGTTTGACACCGGCACGTTTGAGTCGCTGTTTGCCGCCACTCAGTTCGCTCGGCGCCAAGCTTTGGCCGCGCAGCCGGACGGCGGATGACGTGAGGATGACATGATGGTACCGTTTAGCGCTGTCCGTTTCTGGTTGGTTGGCAGTGTAGTTGTTGGTTTGTTGATCGGCTGGCAAGCGGCGGTGACAGGTTTGGCAGAGGCGAGCAGGGTGAACAATCTGATCGGGGTGATCTCGGTGCGGGCCCAGTCACCGCGAAACAGCGGCCCTGGAAGTACTTCAACCGTGTTGCGCAAAGAAGGCCTGGCGGACGAGATCGCCCAACTTCGCCAGACTTACGGCGGACAACTGGCCGAGTACCGAGCTGCTTACAACGACTATCAAGTCAGCCGAGCCGAGCTCCAACAGCTCAACACTCTCAAGTCTCTCGAGAAAGCGGTCCAGTCTACCAAGGAAGCGATGCGGCTGCGCGACATGGTGCTCAAAACTTACTTAACGCTGGTCAGGTTGGAGCTAATCGATACTTTTGGAGTGACCGCCGAGTACCGGCAACTAGCTGTGGACAACATCGATGCCACCATCGCCCAGCTCGACAACCATCAGTTCGAAGCTGAACAGATCGGAAACAGGGCCGAAGTAGTGGCCCTAGCTGACCGGTTTGGTCCGATCGGCACTGCCGCTGATCAGAACGCGGCTTACGCCAAGATTTTGCTCAAGTTAGGCCGGCTGCAGAATGTTTTTGAGCTAGCTGAGTCACTCAATGAACGGATACAAGCTACCGACATTACGGACTTGCCGCAGCTCACTCAAAACGAGCGGTTACGCGCTTATGACCAGACCAACCTGGAGTTCAGCCGGGTTGAGGTCAAGCTGCGAGAAACAACAGCAGGGTTGGCGCCCGACGACGGCAGGAACCGACTGCAAACTGACCTTAACCGAAGGCTATCAGAAGTGTTTGCCGAGTTGTCCAGGTTGGTGGCGCTACTGGACGAGCTAGCGGGGGAGGTTAGTGATGGCTAAGCGCAACAGCGACAGTCAGACTGAGTTTCAGGCCCAAGCCCCGTTGTACGAGCGGGCGGGGTCACTGGACGAGCTGACGGCCGGGGACGGGACCGGACCTGGCCCGGACCAAGCCGATCCAGCCAACCATGCCGATCAAGCCGATCAAGTCGATCGAGCGGACCAAGCTCGGCAGCTGGCCGCCGCCCGCTCGCCGACACGCCGCCGTCGGTGGTTAATACTGGGTGGGGCGGTAATTGTGTTGATGACGGTAGCGGCGGCGGCGCTGTTACTGTTGTCCGGTCCCCAGCAGTCGGTTTCCACCCAACCGCCGCCGCTCAAAGTTACCCCTCCGGCCCAGCCGTCCAGCTTGGAGGAGCGCGTTGTCCAGCTGGAGCAGCTGCTCGATGAGGCCGATCCCTCCGGCAGCGAACTGCCGTTCCCACCGGTAGATATGGACATCCGCTTGGAGCAGTGAATCAGTGATCTTTATCAGCCGGCTCCACTTCACCGCTGCTCGCACTCACTACTTTTGTTTGGGCGTCGTCCCGCCCATCGAAAATCGCCACCAGAGAGTGACATAACTCAAGATCAGCCAGAAAGCCACTACAAACACCGGCAAACCGGCCCGGACCAGTTGGGGAGCGAAGGCCCAGACAGTTAACTGGGCAACAAGTTCGGCTACTACCATCACGTGCAGGAGAAGCTGGATGATTTCTCGCCTTGATAATCCCAGGCTCAGTAACAGTACCAGCACGTACGCCAGCACTAAGTCGAGTAAGGACGTCACTAACCGAAAAGGCAGCAGTAGCAGTGGTAGGACCACCACCCCGCCCGCCCGCAGTACCGGTGTCACCATCATTACTTGTGCTGTCCAGGTGTTAACCGCTTGGCCCAGCGATCCACTGGTGACAGACCAGGCTTGTTCACCCAGCACTGTATCGAGTCCCAGGCTACGTTGAGCACCAAGTTGGTCTTTGATCAAGATTTGGTCAGCGCTCAACACCACCAAAGCGGAGGCGGTTGCCAAGCCATCGGACCGGCTGGTGTCAATGACGGCCAAAGAGTCCAGCCGACGGCTGACCGGCTCGAGCACCAGCGGCACGGCACTCAAAGGGAACGGTACTTTGATCACGGCTGGCGGCTCGGTTTTTAGCCGCCCCTCATCCCAGCTCAAGGTAGTACTTTCAGGGAAAGCCTGTTGAAACTGTTGGCCCACGGCCAGGCTAAACTGGGACCAGCTGGGCGCGGTGACCACCGCGAACCTGGCCCCGGCTACCAGTCCCAGCAACAAGTAACTAACCACCACAAACCCGAGGGCCTCTGTCCACCTCAGTCGGGCCAGGCGCGAATAGCTGGCGGCCGAGCTCAAGCTAGCCAGCCAGATCTGCCGGAACTGTTGCCAAAATTGCTGCCAGCTACTTAACCAGCTTCTCAGGATTAACACCTGGTGAGTATAACGTGTCTACTAGGCCTAAACAAACTCTGGTAAACTCTGGTAAAATTGGCCCATGGCGTTTGACTTTAGTAATTTTTCGGGCAAGATTGACAAAACCATTGATCACATCCACGCCGACCTGGCCAGCTTGCGCTCTAGCAAAGCGGTTCCTCAACTCCTGGACCCGGTCCGAGTAGAACTGTACGGCAACCGGCTAAAAGTTCAGGAAGTGGCCTCAATTTCGATCCCTAACGCCGAGTTGTTGCTAGTGTCACCCTGGGACAAGAACGTTATTGGGGAACTAGAGCGGGCCATCGCCAAAGCGGGCCTTAACCTTAACCCGGTGGTGGACGGCGATGTCATTAGGATTGTTGTCCCGCCGCTGACAGCGCAACGGCGCCGAGAAATGGTTTCATTGCTGCACCAAAAAACCGAGGACGGTAAAGTGATGCTGCGCAACATCCGTACCGCTACAAAACAGGCTATCGAAGCACAGCGGGGCCAGGCTGGGGTGAGTGACGACGACGTGGAGCGCGACCTAGCTCGGCTGGACGACCTGCTCGGACAAGCGATGACCACCATCGACAAGCTAGTTGAGTCCAAAGAATCAGACTTGATGAAAGTCTGACCGGCCACCTTAGGACAGCCTGGATACACCTCATGACACTAGTCAGTATTATTACCTTCAGTTTAGTTCTATCGCTGATTGTGTTTGTCCATGAACTGGGACATTTTTTGGCGGCGATGTGGGCCGGCGTCAAGGTTGAGGAGTTTGGACTGGGTTTTCCGCCGCGAGCAGTCAGACTGTTCAAGCGTTGGGGGGTGGAGTTTAGCTTAAACTGGGTGCCGTTTGGCGGGTTTGTGAAGATGGAGGGAGAGGAACCGCCTGATGACGCCGGTTGGCCGTCGCGTCCTCGGCAGTCAGATAAACGGCTGACTCAGCTCTCTGGTCGGCGACAGCCGTTTTACGCCTTGTCTGCGGGCAAGCGGACTGGGGTGATCGTGGCCGGGGTAGCAGCCAACTTTATTTTTGGGTTGGTGGCGTTCACAGTAGTCTTCTCCCGGGTGGGTATTCCCACTCAGTTGGCAGAACCTCGGGTAGGCCAGGTGGCGGAGGACTCGCCGGCGGCCCAGGCAGGACTGCCGGCCGATGTGACGATCACCGCTATCCAAGTGCTAGGACCAGACAGTGCTCCTGACCAGTCAGCCGGTCAACCGAGCGACCAGTCAGCCGACCAGCTACCCGACTTGCCGGCTATCCCAGTCAAGACCCCAGACGATGTTATCGCCGTGGTCAACACCCACCGCGGCCGGCGGCTGCGGCTGAGCACCACCGGTGAGTGCAACAACCACGTGGCCTGCTCGTCCCAAGCGCAGCAGTTTGACATTTATGCCAGAACGGCCGAGGAAACACCCCAGGGCGAGGGCTCGCTGGGAATTGGGTTTACCAACTCAGCGCTGAAGTTCTTCCCGTGGTACGAGATGCCGGTCAGGAGCGCTTGGGTAGGTTTTCAACAGACTACTATCCTGATCCTGTTAACACTTCAAGGATTGGGACGGGTGTTCCTTCAACTGTTCGGTGGCGTTGTTCCCCAGGATGTGGCCGGTCCGATCGGCATTGTTCACCAGGCCCAGCAGAGCGGGATTTTTGAAGAAGGGGCGCTGGCCCTGCTCAATTTTGCCGGCATCATCTCGGTCAGCATCGGAGTGATGAACTTACTGCCCATCCCGATTGTCGACGGTGGCCGAGCAGTGTTTGTGGGCTTAGAGCAGGTATTGGGGAGGTCCCGGGCCAGTCGGATCGAGGGCTATGCCAACTATGGCGGAATGGCGCTGATTGTGGCGCTGATCGTGGCTGTCACGGTGCTCGACATTTCCCGAATTATCAGCCCGTCTTAACTTTAGTATGATAGGCAGACGGACAAAGTATCAGCTAAAAAATGTCTGGCCGCGGGTATCGGCAACCTAGCTTGCCGCAGTCGCAGTCATTGATAAATGCTCAGCAATTGGGGACAATAAGATTTAAGAGCGTTATAATACAGCCTCCGGAAAGGTATAAACTCAATGTCAAAAAAGAGCTTAGTGATAGTGTTGCTGTTGTACGTAGTCTCCGCGGCGCTGTCTTTTGGAGCTTTTTCTATTTTGGCGAGTCGGCCGGTGCCCGCCCAAACCGGGCCCGAGCCGGAGGTGACGGCCAGCAGACTGTCCAGTCTGCTTGTCATCGACCCTAACGAACCGCTCGACCAAGCTTGCCCGCTTAGCGGCCAGCTTTATACCCAGACTGAGCGGAACGCCTGGGAAGAGAAACGGCCGCTGGCGGTGATGATCGAGAACGCGCCGGACGCCCGGCCCCAATCAGGCTTGTCTCAGGCAGACGTGGTGTTTGAGGCAGTGGCCGAAGGCGGGGTAACCAGGTTTATGGGCCTGTTTTACTGCGATGTCCAGCGCGAGGACACCACTTTGGCTCCGGTCCGCTCAGCCCGAACCTATTTTGTGGACTATGCCTCTGGTTTTAACTTGCCGCTGTACGTCCACGTGGGCGGGGCCAACGTTCCCGGTCCCACTGACGCGCTGGGCCAGATCAGCGACTACGGTTGGAACGGCCGCAACGACCTCAACCAGTTCTCGATTGGTTATCCCACTTTTGTTCGCGACTACAATCGGTTAGAGGGCAAGGCACTGGCTACCGAACACACCATGGTAGCTACCACTGAAGGTCTGTGGAAAGTGGCTGCCGAGCGAGGATGGGGCAATGTTGAGCCTGATCGGACCGTTCGCGGCCAAACTGTCGAGGGCAAGCCGTGGCAAGAGGGCTACCGGAGTTGGCAGTTTGAGGATGGGGAGACCGCCACCGAACCTGTCCAGACCATCAGCTACGAGTTCTGGACGGGCTATGACCAGTACGCCGTTGACTGGCAGTACGACCAAGCCACCAATACTTACCTTCGCAGTCACGGCGGGGAGGCCCACATCGACCTTAACAATGATCAGCGAGTGGCGGCAGCCAACGTCATTGCCCTGCTGACAACCGAGAAGGGCCCGATTAACGAGAAAAAACACATGTTGTACGGCACCACCGGCACCGGAGATGCTCTGATATTCCGCAATGGAGAAGCGATCGAGGGCAGTTGGTCAAAGCAAGACCGAGAGTCAGAACTAAAGTTTTTTGACGACCGCGGCCGGGAAGTGTCGCTGGCCAGAGGCATGGTGTGGATCTCGGTGCTCAACGAAGCTACTCAGGTGCAGTACCAATAATTGCCAGCTGTGGCAGTTGGCCGATTTACAGCGTATACATTGACAGCATGAGTAGACAGCATCAGTAAACAGAACATCGGCATGGATACCATGCCCATCGGCATATGAGTAAACTTCAAGACTTTATGATCTCTCGGACTCGAGCGAGAATGATGGAGTTGTTCTTCCGGCAACCAGATGAGATGTTTTATGTTCGCGAAATTACCCGAGCAACCAAGGAGGAAATTAACGCCGTCCGGCGCGAGCTGGGGCGGATGACCGGCTACGGCCTGTTGCTGAGCGAGCGGCGCGGCAACCGGCTGTACTATCGGCTCAACAAAGCCTACACATACTACCCGGAGTTGTTACAGATGGTAGCCAAATCAATCGGGCTGGGCGCCAAGATCCGCAAACTGCGCCGCAAGCTGGGTAGTGTGGAGTTCGTGGTGTTCTCGACCAAGTTTGTTCGCGGCCAGCGACCGCTCCAGGATGAAGTAGATATCTTAGTGATCGGTGACGTGGTTTTGCCCGAACTCCAGGCTTTGGTCAAAGAACAAGAAGAAGAGCTGGGCCGTGAGATCAAGTTTGCCGTTTTTGACAATGGTGAGTTCACTTTCCGCAAGAACCGCCGAGACCCGTTCATGATGGACATTCTCTACGGCAGCCGGGTAATGGTCATCGGCAGTGAAGAAGAGTTCGTGGAACGCCAACGGGCCGGGTTCTAGAGTTCTAGGGGTTGTTGGAGTTCTTAGGAGTTGTGGGGTCGCGGTTGATTATCAAAGTTTTGCCGGCAGTAGCGCTTACTGCTGACGTTGCCTGGCTGCCGAGAGCAGTTGGTCACGGGTGTTCTTTTCTGGTTGCTCTAAGACCACTTCAAATAAATGATCGAGAATAGTCCCGATTTCTGGCCCCGGTTTGAGCCCCAGCTCGCGTATCAGGTCGTGGCCGTTAATAGCTAGGTCTGTTACCTCCAGCGGTTGGTGAAGTTGGGCGATCATTCGTTGCTTCATTTCCTCGAGACGCCAGCTTGTCCGCTTGGCACCGGAGCCCAGTCGGTCAGCCTCACGCAAGTCAAGGATGTCGTCGAGATTGTCGAGGTTGACTTTGCGCATAAAGCGGCGAATAGCACCATCAGTATTTTCCGGCTGGTAATGGAACATGTGGTAGCGCACCAGGGTGAAAACTCGGTCCTGATCTTTCTTTGACAGTCGCAGCCGCTTGGCAATGCTCTTGGCAATCCGGGCGCCGACGACTTCATGGTTATAAAAAGTGATGGTGTTTTTCTGAAACTGCTGGGTTTGCGGTTTGGAGATGTCGTGAAAGAGGGTGGCCAGTCTGACCACCGCGTCGGGCGAGGGGCACTCACGAAGCGAGTCCAGGCTGTGCCTCCAAACATCGGTAGTGTGATGGCCACCTTGCTCAACGCCTTTCGTCTCGAGCAGTTCCGGTATAAGCTTGGCCAGCAGCCCGGTTTCGTCCAGCAGTTCGATGGCCTCAGCGGCAAAATTAGTGGCCAGCATCTTCATAAACTCGTCACCGATCCGCTCCCAACTGACGTGGCCGATCAAGTCCCGGTGCCGGCAGATGGCGTCAAAAGTCTGCTCGTCGATGCCCATGTTGAGCTGGGCTGATAACCTGACGGCTCTGAGCATCCGCAGGGCATCTTCTTGAAACCGCTGATGGGGGTCACCGACGGTTTTAATGGTGCCCTGCTGTATGTCGGCCTGACCGCCAAAGGGGTCGATTAGCTGGACTGCTTCTGCTGGAATCGCCAGCCGCTCGGCAGCGGACCGCCAGTCGGTCCGGTTTATTTGGTGTTCCAGCTGATCAGGGCTGATGGCCAGCGCCATGGCATTGATGGTGAAGTCTCGCCTGGCCAAATCTTCCGAAAGAGAACTGCCCCAGCTCACTTGGCTGGGTCGGCGATGGTCGTGGTACGAGCTTTCCGAACGGAAGGTAGTGATCTGGTAGTTGGGGTGGTTTTGGCCGGGCCCAGAAGCCGTGGCGTCATCGTCAGCTTGGTTTGCTGAGCGCTGAAGAGAGCGATGGACTTTGCCGGCCCTGGCCAAGTCAATGATCCGGTCCGAGGCCGGTCGCGAGCGGTGGTGGGCCGGCTGCTGTTGCTCAGCATTCTCGGCCGTGTCTCGGCCCAGCTGGGCTAGGGCTTGCCGGTGAGTCAGGCTGACTGTCCCAAACTCGTTTTCGTAAAAACTTTCCGGGAACAAAGCCATGATCTGGTCAGGGGTAGCATCGGTAGTAAAGTCAAAGTCGATCACACCACTGGGCTCACTGGGCGTCCGCTCACCGCTTGTTGGCCCAGGTAAGCGGTGACTGACCAGCACGTCGCGGACCGCCCCGCCCACGATGTAAGCCTGGTGGCCGGCCACCGTTAGGGAACGGAGGATAAACAACACCGGTAGAGGAAGGATGAGATCTTGCTCCATGAGCCGATTAGTTCAGGGTGGCGTCAGGTCCAACAACATCTCAAGTATACCAGGGCAACCCGGTGGCAAGTGGCCCAGACACTCACCTTTGCAGCATCATTTTGTTGAGGTGATTGGCGTGTGAAGCGCGCTTAGGTTCAACCCCGCCAGATTTAACGCCAGATTTAACTCTCCTCAGATATCCGGTAATTGGTTACACTTAGGCCGATGCGCTGGCACCTTTCCCAACCGTCCCTGCCGCGTGGCCCCGACCAGGTGATTGATCTAGTGTTGGCCAACCGCGGCGTCAGCGACCGTCAGTCGTTCCTTGGCCCAGCCCATCCTAGTTCGCTCAGCCCGGCCAGGGTAGGAATTGACGACGACCAGCTGCGCCGGGCGGTGGACAGACTGGACCAAGCCCGCCGCCGCCGGCAAAAAGTGGCGGTGTTTGGTGACTACGACGTGGACGGCATCTGCGCTGCCGCGGTGCTATGGCAAACCCTATACCGAGGCGGGTGGCAGGTAATGCCGTTTATTCCGCACCGACAGCGTCATGGCTATGGTCTGACCGATGCTGCCCTGCGCTCGGTGCGGGCCGACCACCAACCGGACCTGATCGTGACGGTGGACAACGGCATCGTGGCCTTAGAACAGGTCAAACGGTTGGTAGACCAAGGCATCGACGTCATCGTTACCGACCACCACCTGCCCGAAGAGCGGGCCGGCCGGCAGCTGCTGCCGCCGGCCACGGCGGTAGTTCACACCACCCAGCTGTGCGGGACGACGGTAGCCTGGGTGCTGGCTCGGGAAGTGGCCCGGCAGTTGCTTGATGAGAGTGATGATCAGGCCATCAACGATCAGCTAGACTTGGCCGGCTTAGCCACCATCGCTGACCAGGTAAAGCTCCATGACGCCAACCGGTCGTTTGCGTTCCACGGCATCGAGGCCCTGCGCCGGACCGGGCGGCCGGGCTTGACGGCGCTGATCGCTCAGGCCGGGATTGACCAACAACGGATCTCGGCCGGTCAGGTTGGCTTCGGGCTGGCGCCCCGGATCAACGCTATGGGCCGGCTCGATGATGGGCTGGCGGCGTTGAGAATGCTGTGTACCGGCGACCCGGCTCAAGCCAATCGCCAAGCCGCTCTTCTTGACCAGACTAACTTAGACCGGCGCAACCTGACTAAAGAAGCGATCGACACAGCCCTGGCCCAAGCCGATGACTGGCAAGATGAGCACTTGATCGTGGCGGCGTCACCCCTGTTTCACCAAGGCGTGGTGGGGCTGGTGGCCGGTCGGCTAGTCGAGCAGTTTGCTAAGCCGGCTATCGTGATGAGCGTTGATGACAAGGTTGTCAAGGCCTCTGCGCGGTCCATTCCGGGTGTGGACATCGTCGAACTGGTCCGCCAGGTTAGGGATGACTTGTTAGACGTTGGCGGCCACCCAATGGCGGCCGGTTTTTCGTTGGCGCCCGCCAAACTGGAGGCGGTCACCAGCCGGCTCTACGAACTGGCCCGGCGGCAGATCAGTCCGGAACTGCTCGAGCCCGCGGTGGTGATTGACTGCCGCTTGCCGCCGGAGTTGGTAGGGCTGGAGCTGGTTGGGGAGCTGGAGCGGCTGGAGCCCCACGGCAGCGGCAACCCCCGACCAACTTTTTTGCTGGAGGGCTGGCGCCTCGACCAGTTTTCCACCGTTGGTAAAGAAAACAGCCACTTGAAGTTGCGGTTGAGCCGCGGCGGCCAGCGGGTTACTGGTATGGGGTGGAGACTGGCTAGGTTGTCCGGTTTGCTGACGGCCCCGGGGGATGTCCCCGGCCACCCCCAGCTGGACTTGGTAGTAGAGCTGGAGCGCAACCACTGGAACGGCCGGACTAGCCTGCAGTTGGTGGTCAGGCAGTTTCGGCTTGACCGACAGCGCCGGAGTAGCTAAGTGGCAGCTGGGGAAATAAATTAGTTCAGCCCTTCGGCCGCTGATCACTGATCAAAGATTGAGGGTTTTCGTTTTTTTGGAGGTCTATCAGTCCAATTAGGCCAGTTTCCGTTCGGCCCAAGCGACAAAATCTCCACCAAGGTCAATACCGAATCAATAAGCTCCGCCTGTTCTTGCTCTAAAAACTGCTTGCCAACCCTGTTTTCCAAGCTTTCAATCCTCCGGCCCAAATCCTCACTGTGACCCGTATTGTCACCGGAAACCGTCTTCACTCGGAGCCGTAAATTATTCAGAAATATAAGCAGGATTAGGCCAATTTCGTATTGATACTTTTGTTGATACTCTTGCCCATCTTTTTTTGTTTCGGCATTCTCCATAGCCACACCGGATGCGGAGTCTATGAATTCACTCTGCCGAACTTCAGTGCTGTTGACTTCTTTAATTAGCTCGACCGTCTCTTTAAGTAGCTGTTGTTGCTCGAGGGTTAAGAGAGTCCGGAACGCTTGATCAGCGGTTAACCGCGCCTCGGGTGGCAGCTGGGAGGGGTAAGGCGTCTCGGACATTGGCTGTGGTCACTTAGAAACCATGGTACTTAACGGGCTGTACCACTTTACTTGATTTTCTTAGGCTGGTGACGGTCAGCGGTGATCATTAGTAACCAATATTTCGACTACCCCAGCCTGACGAAAAAAGTATTATAACAGTTTTTGACAGCCATATAGCTTTATTTTGGAGGCAGGCTGGAAATCCTGCTACAATCAACTGTCTGTTGCCTGAGGTGGCAGCGGGAAGTACTAGTAACCACTCTACCGCAGTAAAGACAAGAGATGTCCAGAACACTGGCAAACAACACAGTCGATCAAATTGGTCAGCAGGTCACCCTGGCCGGCTGGGTGCAGACCAAACGCGATCACGGCAAAATTACCTTTATTGACTTGCGTGACACCAGCGGCGTGATCCAGTGCGTCGGAGCGGGCACCATGGGCGAGCTGACAACCGAGTCGGTGGTGGAGATTGCCGGCCAGGTCAGGGAAAGGCCCGCCAAGATGGCCAACCCCAACGTGCCAACTGGCGCCATCGAGATAGAGGTGCGTTCATACCAAGTGCTCAACCCGGCTGAAGAACTACCGATCCAAGTAGAGGGTGACGGCCGCCAGCTCGGGGAAGAGGTTCGCCTCAAGTATCGCTATCTTGACCTGCGCCGCCAGCGGCTCGGGCAGATGCTCAGACTACGCTCGCGCTACTTTCAAGCTTTGCGCCAACAGCTCTACCAACGCCAGTTCACAGAGGTAGAGACGCCGCTGCTCACCAAGTCCACTAAAGAGGGGGCTCGCGACTTCGTGGTGCCGTCGCGCTTCCAACCAGGCAAGTTCTACGCCCTGCCCCAAAGCCCCCAGCAGTACAAACAGTTGTTAATGGCCGCCGGCGTGGAGCGCTACTTCCAGTTTGCTCGGGCAGTCCGGGACGAAGACTTGCGGGCCGACCGCGGTTTTGAGCACACCCAGCTGGACCTGGAGATGAGCTTTGTTTCTCAGCAGGAAGTGATGTCGATGGTTGAGGAAGTAGTTACGGCCGCGGTACAAGAGGTCGGCGGCCAGATTAAAGACAGCCCGTTCCCGGTGATTGAGTACGACGACGCTCTCAAGCGTTTTGGCGACGACAAGTTTGACCTGCGCTCTGAAGACGAAAAATCTCGGGGAGTGTTAGCCTTTACCTGGGTGACCAAGTTCCCGTTCTTCAAGAAAGTGGACCGCACGGACGCCGCCGAAACGGCCGATTCCAAGAGTGGCTGGACCTTCACCCACAACCCGTTCAGCCAGCCCCTGCCGGAATCCCTGGCCGATCACCTGGCCGGCCGGCGGCTGGACGGTATCGTTTCAGCTCAGTACGATCTGGTCTGCAATGGCTACGAGGTGGGCGGCGGCAGCATTCGCGCCCATCGGCCGGAAGTACTCCGGGCTACCTTTGCCAACATGGGTTACTCGGACCGGCAGATCGAAGAGAACGTGGGCCATATGTTGACAGCTTTCAAGACTGGTACTCCGCCTCACGGAGGGATTGCGCTGGGACTCGATCGGCACGTGATGATCTTGTTGGGCGAGAGTTCTCTCAAGGAAGTGATTGCTTTCCCGATGACGTCGACCGGCCGGACGGCGGTGATGGACGCGCCCAGCGACATCTCCGACCAGCAGCTCTCTGACCTAGGCTTAGAACTGGCTGAGCGCCGCCAGTCCGCGCACGACGCGATTCTCAAAAAACTGGCCGATCACAGGGTGGCCCACCAATACCTTGAGCACCAGCCAGTGAGTACCAGCCGGGAGGCGGCTCAGCTGCGTGGCACCGCTCTGGACCAGTCGGCTAAAGCGCTGGTGCTGCAAGCCGATGGTCAGTTTTTGGTGTACGTCCTACCGGGTGACCAACGGGCAGACCTGGAACACCTGCGCGCCGCACTGGGCGCGCGCAAAGTAGCCATGGCGTCGAAGGACTCAGTACTGGCCAAGACGGGCTTGGAAGTCGGTTCGATCCCGCCGTTTGGCTCGGTCTTGGGACTGCCTACCTATGTTGACGAGCGAGTCGCTAAGCTTGAGGAGATCGCTTTTAACGTGGCCGCCCTCGACAGATCGGCGGTCATCAAGACGGCCGATTATCTGCGGCTGGAAAGTCATGAGCTACTGCCAGCGCCCCAAACCTAACCGCTAAAAAAGTACTCCCCAGCATAGACGTAGTGAACAGATTGTAGCTACAATGACTGCATGGCAGGACTGAGGCCCGACCAGTACATCAGTGTAGCGGCCGTGACGGTAGGTATGTTGTTGACGGCGGCCGAGTACCAACCTGTTACCGCTCCTCCACAACTGGAACTCAGCTTTATCGAGCCAACCGCGCTGGCGGTTCCCCGCGCAACCGCGGCCAGTATGGCGGG